>Ga0256341_1000171_pt1 | contig 9623 bp, 8 predicted proteins | sample AtltaT_6_FD_183694 | JGI IMG/M metagenome (GOLD analysis project Ga0256341, IMG submission 183694) | Metatranscriptome of freshwater microbial communities from Altamaha River, Georgia, United States - Atl_Cont_RepB_8d (Metagenome... | ecosystem: Environmental > Aquatic > Freshwater > River... | reverse complement strand
TCAGCACCGAGAGCAGGAAATTGATGCCCAGCACCTTGGATCGGTACAAGGCCCACCAAGCCAGCCAAAGCATGAGCAGCCCCATCAGCAGGCGCAGCCAGCGCGACAGTTGGCCCCAGACGGGTACCCCGCGATGGATGAGCCAGGCCCCCGCCAGAACCCAGGCGCTGGCGGCCACGGGCCAGATGTCAAAAGACGCGTGATAAGCCCAGCCGCGGTGCCAGGTCCACAGGCACAGCATCAGACACAGCGCGGCCAGTCGCAGCGAGGCCCGCATGCCAAAACCATTGAGACGACCCCATTCCCAAGCGGCAGCGGCCATCAACACCAAGGTCAATCCTGCGAGGGGTTCCGCCGCTGGGGCAAACACAGCGGGCAGCAGCAACGCCAGCAGCACGAGCGCCGTGATGACGCGCTGTTTGAGCATGGCCTCAAACCGCCATGATTTCTTGTTCTTTGCTCGCCACCAGCTTGTCCACGTCGGCAATGTGCTTGTCCGTGACCTTCTGGATGTCGGCCTCGGCGCGCTTTTGATCGTCTTCGGACGCGAGCTTGTCTTTGACCAGTTTTTTCACCGCCTCATTGGCGTCACGGCGCAGGTTGCGCACCGCGATCTTGGCGTTCTCGCCTTCCGAGCGAACGACTTTGGTGAGCTCCTTGCGGCGCTCTTCGGTCATCGGCGGCATGGGCACGCGGATGAGTTCGCCCATGGCCGAGGGGTTCAGTCCCAAGTCGCTGTCGCGGATGGCCTTCTCGATCTTGGCGGCCATGCCCTTCTCCCAGGGTTGGACGCTGATGGTGCGCGCGTCCAGGAGTGACACGTTGGCCACCTGACCGATGGGCATCATGGAGCCGTAGTAGTCCACCTGCACGCTGTCGAGCAGCGCTGGATTGGCACGTCCGGTGCGGATCTTGGTGAGGTTGTTGCTGAAAGCAGCGATGGACTGGTCCATCTTGGCTTCGGTATTTTTCTTGATGTCTGCAATCGTCATGCGGAACTCCTGAGTGTGTGCCCCGGTGCGGGCTCAGACGTGAACCAGCGTGCCCTCGTCTTGACCGAGGACGACGCGCTTGAGCGCACCGCTCTTGAAAATCGAGAACACCTTGATCGGCAATTTCTGGTCACGGCACAAGGCAAATGCCGTCGCGTCCATGATGCCCAAATTCTGCGAAATGGCCTGATCGAAACTGATCTGGCTGTAGCGTTCGGCGGTCGGGTCTTTCTTCGGGTCGGCGCTGTAGACCCCGTCCACCTTGGTGGCCTTGATCACCACCTCCGCCCCGATTTCGGCCCCGCGCAGTGCGGCCGCCGTGTCGGTGGTGAAAAACGGATTGCCCGTGCCCGCAGCGAACACCACCACCTTGCCCTCTTCGAGGTATTGCAAAGCTTTGGGGCGCACGTAAGGCTCGACCACCTGTTCGATGGCGATGGCCGACATGACACGCGCGGTCAGCCCCACTTTGTCCATGGTGTCGGCCAGCGCCAGCGAGTTCATCACCGTCGCCAACATGCCCATGTAGTCGGCGGTCGCGCGATCCATGCCGACCGAGCCGCCCGCCACACCGCGAAAGATGTTGCCGCCACCGATCACCACCGCCACTTGAACACCCAGGCGGATGACTTCGGCGATTTCCTCAGCCACGCGAACAATGGTGGCTCGATTGATGCCAAACGCATCGTCCCCCATCAAAGCCTCCCCCGACAACTTCAGCAAGACGCGCTTGTGGGCTGTTTGAGGTTGGGTCATCGATGGGCTCCTGGTGTGTGGGTATGAGTTTAGCGAGGCGGGGACGAAAAAAAGGGGGCTAGGCCCCCTGCGATCAGGCTGCCTGTTTGGCAGCGGCCACTTGAGCGGCCACTTCGGCGGCGAAGTCATCGGTCTTCTTCTCGATGCCCTCTCCCACCACATACAGCGTGAAAGCCTTCACTTCGGTGTTGGCAGCCTTGAGCATTTGCGCCACGGTCTGCTTGTCGTTCTTGACGAAGGGTTGATCGAACAGAGAGACCTCTTTGAGGTACTTCTGCACCGAGCCTTCGATCATCTTGGCGGCGATGTCGGCGGGCTTGCCCGACTCGGCAGCCTTGGCGGTAGCGACCGAACGCTCCTTCTCGATCAGCTCGGCCGGAACGTCAGCGCTGGTCAGCGCCACCGGCTTCATCGCGGCCACATGCATGGCCACATCCTTGGCGGCCACGTCGTCACCGGTGTACTCCACCACCACGCCGATGCGGGTGCCGTGCAGGTAGCTGGCCAGCTTGCTGGCGCCCGAGAAATACTGGAAGCGACGGAAAGACATGTTCTCGCCGATCTTGCCGATCAGCCCTTTGCGCACATCTTCCAGCGTAGGACCGAAACCGTCCTGGCTGTAAGACAAGGCACCCAGTGCCTCGACGTTGGCGGGGTTGTGCTTGACCACCAGCTCGGCCGCAGCCTTGGCCATGGCGATGAAGCTGTCGTTCTTGGTCACGAAGTCGGTTTCGCAGTTGACTTCGACCAGGGCACCGGTGTTGCCATCGATGGAACTGGCCACCACACCTTCGGCGGTGACGCGGGCTGCGGCTTTGCCAGCCTTGCTGCCGAGTTTGACGCGCAGGATTTCCTCGGCTTTGGCCATGTCGCCATCGGCCTCGGTCAGGGCTTTCTTGCACTCCATCATGGGGGCGTCGGTTTTGGCACGCAGCTCGGCGACCATGCTTGCAGTGATTGCTGCCATTGTGTTTCTCCGGAATTCAGTTCAGATTGAAAGATCGGGTTTGGTTGCAAAAAGAGGCCTCACAGGCCCCTTGTTGCAAGAGGGACCTTGGACAGGCCCCCGAGTGTTGGGCAACGATCAGGCAGCGACTTCGACGAACTCGTCGTCACCTTCGGCGGCTGCGTTGACCACTTCGTTGACCGCATTGGCACGGCCTTCCAAAATGGCGTCGGCGATGCCGCGTGCATACAGCGTCACGGCTTTCGAAGAGTCGTCGTTACCGGGGATCACGTAATCGATGCCTTCGGGCGAATGGTTGGAGTCCACCACACCGATGAGAGGGATGCCCAGTTTCTTGGCTTCGGCCACAGCGATTTTGTGGTAGCCGACGTCGATCACGAAGATGGCGTCCGGCAAGGTGGCCATGTCCTGAATACCGCCGATGTCCTTTTCCAGCTTCTCCAGCTCGCGCTTGAACATCAGCTGTTCTTTTTTTGGACATGTTGTCCAGACCGGCTTCCTCTTGGGCTTTCATGTCCTTGAGGCGCTTGATCGACGTCTTGACGGTTTTGAAGTTGGTCAGCATGCCGCCGAGCCAACGCTGATCGACGAAAGGAACACCCGCGCGACGGGCTTCTGCAGCGATGATCTCGCGGGACTGACGCTTGGTGCCCACCATCAGGATGGTGCCGCGATTGGACGCGAGCTGCTTGGCGAACTTCATCGCGTCCTGGAACATCGGCAGCGATTTTTCCAGGTTGATGATGTGAATCTTGTTGCGATGGCCAAAAATGAAGGGGGCCATCTTGGGGTTCCAGAAGCGGGTTTGGTGACCGAAATGGACGCCGGCTTCCAGCATTTCACGCATGGTGACAGACATGGGATTACTCCAAAGGTTATGTCTAGAATGCAACCCGTCATTGCCGCTCTTTGCGCAGAGCGCCAACACCTTGAGTGGGTTGATTCGCGATTTGTTTTTGCGCTGACCGGCCCGACTTGGGCAGCGATCCGAAAAACCGCATGATTTTAGCACAGCGCCCCCGCACCCTCGCCGTCACCCAAGACCGCGCCTGGCCCTTGCACGGGGTCGCGAATACACGCCAGATCGAGCAACAGGCGCAAGCCCAGCGACCGAGTCCGTCCCTCATGCAGCGCGCGGGCCTGGCCGTGGCCGAATTGGCCCTGGCCGTGGCCCCGCATGGCCACCGCTTCTGGATCGCCTGCGGACCTGGCAACAACGGCGGCGACGGGCTCGAAGCGGCCATCCACTTGCATCGCTGGGGCAAGCAGGTGGTGGTGAGCTGGTTGGGTGAGCCTGGCCAAGTTCCTCCCGACAGCCAAGCCGCGTGGGATCGGTTCATGGCCAGTGGCCTGTCTCTGAGCGAGACGCCCCCGCTGCAATGGGACTGCGCCATCGACGCCTTGCTGGGCATCGGCGGCTCCCGCGCCCCACACGGCGCCATGGCCGACTGGTTGTCTCGCATGACATGGGCCCGAGCACCGTTGATCCAGGTCGATGTCGCCTCGGGTCTGGATGCCCAAAGCGGCGTCTGGTGCAGCCGTCCCGCGACATCACACGCCCAGCGCCACACCCTGAGCCTGCTCACGCTCAAGCCGGGCTTGTTCACCGGCGATGGGCGCGACGCCTCGGGCGTGGTGTGGTTCAACGACCTGGGCGTCGCGATCGAACACACACCCGACGCCTGGTTACAAGCCAGAGAGCCAACGCCTGCGCAGCGCCAGCACAACAGCCACAAAGGCAGCTACGGTGACGTGCTGGTGATCGGCGGCGACACCGGCATGAGCGGTGCCGCCGTGTTGGCCGCTCAGGCTGCGTTGCGCAGCGGTGCCGGCCGGGTCTGGCTGGGATTGCTCGACGAAGACACGCGGGGCATCGTCGCGGGCCAACACCCGACCCTGATGCTTCGTCACCCCGATGCGCTGGATGCACACGACCGCACCGTTGTTTGTGGTTGCGGCGGCGGGGATGCGGTGCGGCGGGTTCTGCCCCGCATGCTTTCAACCGCTGAGCAGTTGGTGTTGGATGCCGATGCACTCAACGCCTTGCACGATCCCTCCTTGCGCCAGCTCTTGCAACACCGCACCGAACGACAACGCCCGACGGTTCTGACGCCACACCCGCTGGAAGCAGCTCGCCTGCTGGGCTGTGATGTCCGCACCGTGCAATCGGATCGACTGCACAGTGCACAGGCGCTCAGTCAGGCCACAGGCGCAGTGGTGGTGCTCAAAGGCTCGGGCACCGTCATCGCCGCGCCCCATCAGACGCCTGTCATCAACGCCAGTGGTCATCCTCGGCTGGCCAGTGCCGGCACCGGGGATGTATTGGCTGGCCTGATCGGCTCACGACTGGCCCAGGGTCAAGACGCCCATGCGGCAGCATGCCAGGCGGTGGCTCAGCACGGCTGGATTGCGCAGCACTGGCCGCAGGACCTGGCCTTTGATGCTGAAGCGCTGACGACGCGAGTGAGTTGACCGCGGCCGTCAGCGACGGCGCTTCTTGCTTTTCTTGGCGGTCGATGTCGGACGACCACCGCCAGACTTGTCCCGACCAGAAGCCCGCGCAGTTGCAGCGTTGCGACCACGCCCCGCTGGCGACTTCGCAGGGCGTCGAACTTCGGTCGACTCACGCGCAGCAGATTCACCCTTGCCGGATTTGGAGCGCGCAGGCGACGCCGCGACAGGCAGGTCATTGACCAAGCGGAAATCGATCTTGCGACCATCCAGATCGACGCGACTGACTTGCACCCGCACCCGTGTGCCGATGGCGTAACGGGTGCCCGTGCGCTCGCCACGCAGTTCCTGACGCGCCTCGTCGAAGCGGTAGTACTCACCGCCGAGCTCGGTGATGTGGATCAGCCCCTCGACATACATGGCGTCGAGCGTGACAAACAAGCCAAACCCGGTGACGGTGGTGACCACGCCGCCGAACTCTTCGCCCAGGTGCTCGCGCATGTACTTGCATTTGAGCCAGGCTTCCACATCGCGACTGGCCTCGTCCGCGCGGCGCTCGTTGGCGCTGCAATGCAGGCCAGCGGCCTCCCACGCTTGCTGATCGGGGTTGGGCTTTTTGACGCTGCGAACCTTGGGGGCCTCAACGCGACTGGCCAGACGACGCGCCAGCTTGGCATGCGCTTCGCCCGGCGTGGGCAAGGCCGGCAACTGATAGCGCTGCTGGCTCAAGATGGCCTTGATCACGCGGTGCACCAGCAGATCCGGGTAGCGACGAATCGGGCTGGTGAAATGGGTGTAGGCCTCATAGGCCAGCCCGAAGTGGCCGCTGTTGATGGGGGTGTAAATCGCCTGTTGCATGGAACGCAGCAACATCGCATGAATCTGCTGCGCGTCCGGGCGCTCCTTGGTGGCCTGTGCGATCGCCTGAAACTCGCCCGGTGTCGGATCGTCGCTGAGGGTCATGCCCACGCCCATGCTGCGCAGGTAGTTGCGCAGAATTTCTTTTTTCTCTGGCGTCGGCCCTTCATGCACGCGAAACAATCCCGGATGCTTGCTCTGCAAGATGAAGTCCGCACTGCACACGTTGGCGGCCAGCATGGCCTCCTCGATCAAGCGGTGCGCATCGTTGCGAATGCGCGGCACGATTTTTTCGATGCGACCGTTGTCATCGCAAACGATTTGGGTCTCGGTGGTCTCAAAGTCCACCGCGCCCCGGGTCTGACGTGCCGCCAGCAAGGCGCGGTAGACGTCGTGCAGGTTCAGCAAATCCGGCACCAGGGGCTTGCGTTTTTGCGCTTCCGGGCCACGTGTGTTGGCCAAGATGGCTGCCACCTCGGTGTACGTGAAGCGCGCGTGGCTGAACATCACGGCTGGATAAAACTGATACGCCTTGACCTCGCCCTCGCTCGAAATCAGCATGTCGCACACCATGCACAGGCGCTCGACTTGAGGGTTGAGTGAGCACAAACCATTGGAGAGCTTCTCGGGCAGCATGGGGATGACACGGCGCGGGAAATACACGCTGGTGGCGCGGTCATACGCGTCGATGTCAATGGCACTGCCCGTGTGCACGTAATGGCTGACGTCCGCGATGGCCACCAACAACCGCCAGCCTTTGCCGCGACCGACCTTCGCAGGCTCGCAATAAACGGCGTCATCGAAGTCACGCGCATCTTCACCGTCAATCGTCACCAGCGGCACATCGGTGAGGTCGATGCGATGCCGCTTGTCTGCGGGCCGCACCTTGTCAGGCAGGCCTCGAGCCTCGGCCAGACAGGCCTCGGAAAATTCGTGCGGCACGCCATATTTGCGCACGGCGATGTCGATTTCCATGCCGGGGTCATCCACCTCGCCCAGCACTTCCTTGACGCGCCCCACCGGCTGACCATACAGGCTGGGCGGCTCGGTCAACTCCACCACCACCACCTGCCCTGGCAAGGCTTGGCCGGTTGCCCCTTTGGGGATCAACACATCCTGACCGTAGCGCTTGTCTTCGGGGGCGACGAGCCAAACGCCCCCTTCTTGCAACAAGCGCCCAATGATCGGATGCGCCGGGCGCTCCACAATCTCCAGCACGCGTCCTTCGGGACGACCCTTGCGATCAAATCGAACGATGCGGGCCTTGACCCGATCGCGATGCAAAGCCGCGCGCATTTCGTTCGGCGGCAGATAGATGTCAGCCGCGCCATCGTCGCGCTGGACGAAACCGTGTCCATCCCGATGACCGACAACGGTCCCTTCAAATTCTTCCAGCAGCCCGCTGGTTGCAATCATTTTTTTGATACAATGCTCTCTTTCCTGAAATGCCCAGGTGGCGGAATTGGTAGACGCACTAGTTTCAGGTACTAGCGCTGAGAGGCGTGGAGGTTCGAGTCCTCTCCTGGGCACCAATATAAGTGAAACAAAAGCCACCCATCGCGGTGGCTTTTGTTTTTTGTGCGCTCAAACGGGAACCGCCACCAGATCGTGGCCCTCGGTCGCCACCACTTGAGCCCGCGTGAACTCACCGACTTTCAACACCTTGCTGATTTTTTCGGGCGGCAACAGCCGCACGACGCCATCGATCTCGGGCGCTTCGGCATAGCTGCGCCCCACCCCGCCCTTGCGACCGTTGCCTGGTGCCGCATCCACCAGCACCTGCAAGCGATCACCCACACGCCGCTGAAGCTTGTCCGTCGAAACGGCCTCAGCAACAGCCATGAAACGGGCCCGTCGCTCTTCGCGCACCGCATCGGGCAATGCGCCGGGCAAAGCGTTGGCCGTCGCACCCTCGACCGGGCTGTAGGCAAAGCAGCCAGCCCGATCAATGCGCGCTTCACGGACAAAGGTCAACAAGTCCTCGAACTCGGCTTGCGTTTCCCCCGGGAACCCGGCGATGAACGTACTGCGAATCACGATGTCCGGACAGATCTCGCGCCAACGTGCGATGCGCTCCAGGTTCTTCTCGCCACTGGCCGGTCGCTTCATGCGACGCAACACATCGGGGTGGCTGTGTTGAAACGGCACATCCAGATAGGGCAACACCAGCCCCTCGGCCATGAGCGGAATGATCTCGTCCACACTCGGATAGGGATACACGTAATGCAAGCGAACCCAAGCCCCGTGCTGGGCCGCCAGTTGGCCCAAGGCCCGCACCAACTCTAACGTTCGGGTCTTGATGGGTTGACCGTCCCAAAAACCCGTCCGGTATTTCACATCCACCCCGTAGGCAGAGGTGTCTTGGCTGACAACGAGCAATTCTTTAACGCCACCTTCAAACAAGGCTTGCGCCTCCTTGAGCACATCGCCAATCGGCCGGCTCACCAAATCGCCGCGCAAGGACGGAATGATGCAGAACGTGCAGCGGTGGTTGCAACCTTCGCTGATCTTCAAATAAGCGTAGTGGCGTGGTGTCAGTTTCAGACCCGCATCGCCGAACGCATTGGGTACCAAGTCCAGAAACGGATCATGCGGCTTGGGCAGGTGCGCGTGCACCGCGTCCATCACCTCCTGCGTGGCGTGCGGCCCCGTCACAGCCAGCACCTTGGGATGGACCTCGCGCACAAGGTTGCCGCCGTCTTGTGAGGTGCGCGCCCCCAGGCAACCGGTGACGATGACCTTGCCGTTTTCCGACAAAGCCTCACCGATGGTGTCCAGGCTTTCCCTGACGGCGTCGTCGATGAAACCACAGGTGTTGACGATCACCAGGTCGGCCCCGGCAAACGTCTTGCTGGTCTGATAGCCCTCAGCGCTGAGCTGGGTCAGGATCAATTCGGAATCGGTCAGTGCCTTGGGGCAGCCCAGGCTGACAAAACCCACCTTGGGCGCTGGTCCCGGCTGTACATCACTGGCACTCATTTGCGCTTGAGCCCCATGGCTTCGAGCATCTGCTGCTGCAGTTGCTCTTGCATGTCAAAAAATGGATGGCGACTGGCATCGAGCATGCTGCCCATCGTGCCCAGGCCACGCGCGTTGCGCGCCAACTGATCTTGCATGTCCATGAAGGCTTGCACATTGCGCTCCAGATAAGTGCCCATGAAGCCTTGCATCGCATGACCATAAAAGCGAATGATGTTGGCCAGCATCGGCTCCGTCAGCAACGGCGTGCCAGCGGCTTCTTCTTCCAAGATGATTTGCAAGAGGATGCTGCGGGTCAGGTCGTCGCCCGTTTTGGCGTCTCGCACGGCAAAAGTCTTGTGATCCATGACGAGCTGCTTGAGATCGGCCAACGCCACATACGACGACGTCTCGGTGTCGTACAAACGGCGGTTGGGATATTTCTTGATGATGCGCACGCTGTCATCATGCGCATCGACGGTCTTACGGCTCATGTTTGAGCTCCCGTATCGATAAAAAGCCCGCCACTGCAAACAGTGTCGGGCTGGACAGAAAAATTGGTAGGCGCGATTGGACTCGAACCAACGACCCCCACCATGTCAAGGTGGTGCTCTAACCAGCTGAGCTACGCGCCTAAATTG
>Ga0256341_1000154_pt1 | contig 9968 bp, 17 predicted proteins | sample AtltaT_6_FD_183694 | JGI IMG/M metagenome (GOLD analysis project Ga0256341, IMG submission 183694) | Metatranscriptome of freshwater microbial communities from Altamaha River, Georgia, United States - Atl_Cont_RepB_8d (Metagenome... | ecosystem: Environmental > Aquatic > Freshwater > River... | reverse complement strand
TGCAAGGGTTCCACCCGTATCTCTGCCCGTGGATTCTCTGGGTCTAAACCCCAGAAGATGTGCTTCTCCCTGACCTGCCGGTCATTCCTATAGATAGACCCTTGCATCAAGTCCAAGATAAGACTCTCGTCCAAGTCCGGTCTTCGGCTGGCGTAGTAGATCTTTATCCGCACGGCGACTGTGCATTCAATTAACTCTGCAAGCTTCGGGCATTGCTGTTTAAACGCATCGGAATAGTTCAGAGCTTTCTCTGACTTGATCACCCTGATCATGCTGCCCATCTTGGCAATCCTTCTGGAATTCGCCTTGCTTGCTGGCTCTCCAAAAATTGTGAAAGAAATTGCTTGCGCTGGAGGGAAGCTAGTACTATTATCTTTGGACATACAAGTAGGAGGGTAGATGAAGATCACAAACAAGTATGGTGTTCCAGACAATCTGGTCACCCTTGCCTCTAGGGAATACTACACAAAAGGCAAGTCACAATACAGCGTGACAGAGCTTTTGTCACCCCCTCGCATCAAGCGATTGAGGGAGAAATTCAATGAGAACATTGAGCAGGATGTCTCTGACATGCTGTGGCAAATGTTAGGTTCTGCGCTCCATGTCGTCTTTGAACGTAGTCAAACCCCCGGCTACGTGACAGAGGAGCGTGTTTTTCTTGAGGTCGATGGAGTCACCCTGTCTGGGCAGATCGATGTGCAGCAAGAGACTCCCGATGGTGTTGTCCTGATTGATTACAAGTTCACCTCTGCGTGGGCTGTGATGCAGGACAAGGTTGAGTGGGAAGAGCAGTTGAATGTCTATGCGTGGCTCTTACAGAAGGTCAAGGGCAAGCCTGTCATTGGGCTAAAGATCTGCGCCATGATCCGCGACTTCTCCCGCCATGACCAGCGTGAAGACTACCCAGACTCTCCCATCCACATGATGGACATCCCACTGTGGGACATGGAAGTCACAGAAAGATTCGTCAAGGAAAGGCTGGAGCAACACCAACTTTCCAAGATGCAACTAGAACTAGGGGAGAACCTGCCCCGTTGTTCTGATTCCGAACGGTGGATGTCTGAGACCGTTTATGCAGTGAAGCGCGAGGGCAGGAAGACTGCGATTCGCCTGTTTAAAACCATAGAAGAAGCCAACGAACTAGCAATCAAGGAGAAGGGTTATGTCGAAACAAGACTTGGAGAACCACGACGCTGCACAGGAAACTTCTGCGGAGTCTCAGCCTACTGTGACCAATATTCCGAATGGGTGGGCAACCAGCCCGGTGGAACTACTGAGCCTGAACGTCAATGAACACACTGAGAAGAAGGCGAACCTGACCTATCTCTCATGGGCATGGGCATGGCAGGAAGCCTTGAAGGCTGACCCCACGGTCAACTTCATGGTGCATATGTTTGAGGGCAAGCCCTTCATGGATGTTAACGGTTCGGCAATGGTTTGGGTGACGGTCACCATGTTCCATAAACCCATGACCTGTTTCCTGCCGGTTATGGATTACAAGAATAAATGCATCCAGAACCCTGACGCTTTCGAGGTGAACAAGGCAATCATGAGATGCCTGACCAAAGCCCTTGCGTTGCACGGATTAGGGCTTTACATCTACTCCGGTGAGGATCTACCCGAAGGCGCAGAAAAACCGCCTGTAGCGCGCCCACGGGAGCAATCCGAGGATGCTGAAAAGGATATGGAGTCTTTGCGCCTGTTCGTCCAAGGGATCAGGGATTTCATCGGGCATTGCTCCAGTGATGCTGACCTAGTTTCCTTTTGGAAAAACAACCAGACCCAGTTGGACGAACTGAAGGCGGCTTTGCCTGACAGCTTTGCCGAGGTCGTGGATCTGTTTAAACAGGCTAAGTCTGCCCTGAAGGAGAAGTCGTGACCGACCGCGAACTGATGCAGCAGGCGCTGGATGCGCTGATGACTGTTACCTATGGAGTGCCTGATACATGGGGGGGTGTTGTCAAAGCATCGCAAACAATCGAAACCCTCCGCGCCCGACTCGCGCAGCCTGAACCGGAGCCGGTGGCGATTGATGGCAACACATCAGATGGCTATCACACGTTCAATGAATTGTACGAGTTTCGCAAAGCATACAACGCGGCTTTGTTTAACGAATGGGCTGCAAGCGGCAAGCACTCCGTCCACAAATCATTTCGGCATCACGATGGGGAACTCTGCTTTGGTGGAGGGTGGTTTATTGTTGTCGCCGTTTTGCCTGATGGTCAGATAAGCAACCACTACGAAGAAAAGGATTGGGCTTTGTTTAAGGTTCCAGTAGTTGAAAAAGCGTTGTTTGAATTTGACGGTCACACCGGCAATGATGTTATTGCTCGCCTAACTTCTTACACCGCCCCACCACAGCGCGAATGGCAGTCGCTGACGCAAGAAGAAATCGCAGACATACACTACAGGATTAAGATGCAAGGTATGGGTGCGTACAGAACCGAAGACATTTACCGCGCAATTGAGGCCAAGCTACGGGAGAAAAATGGAAACCTTTGAGCTACTTACATTTGTCGGCGGCCTGCTCATCGGCATGGGCACTTTGTTATTTCAATCCTGTGTACCGATACCTTTTGATATGAAGCTACAGGAGAACAACAATGATTGATGCTTTTATATTTTGGTTGATGAAACCGTTAGCAGAAATTGCCTTCTTCGTCATTGTTGTTCTTATCTTGGCCTTTATGCTCAGGGGGAAACTATGACCATCACACTAACCCGCGAGGAAGCGCAGCAGGTGCTAGATGCGTTGGAAGAGTATGTCGGCGTAGTAGTTTCGGTGAACGATCCGAATAACTGGACTACGAAAGTATCAGATGGCGGTAAGCCAGCGAGGAAGGCAATCGAAACCCTGCGCACCAGACTTGAACAACCCCAACCATTCCAAGTATTGCCGCATGATTTTTCCAGAGCAGTCGAGCAACAGGTTTTGGCTGTGTTGGAATGGAATCTTCCACTCATTGAAGATTTTGGCGATAAGGAACAATTGCATGAACAGCATAAAGCAATCGAAACCCTCCGCGCCAAACTAAGCGCACATGAGCCCTACAAGCAACCTGAAGATAACCGGCTTCTGATGCAAGCGTATCGAGCAATACATGAGAAGCAGCCTGAACCGGAGCCGGTGGCGTGGATGTGGGACGTATATAACGGAGCAGGATATTCAAGTAGGGGTATAGGTTTTCAACAAACCGATATTCCATTCGCTAAACATACGCCACTCTACATCGCCCCACCACAGCGCGAATGGCAGGGGCTGACGGACAAAGAAATATTGGCAGACGAAGTATTGCGTTATCACTTTGGTTTAAACGGCGGCGCTGGACCAGTGTCAAAGAAAGGTAAAGCAGTCATTGAAGCTGTTACATCTAAGCTGAAGGAAAAGAACACATGATTGCGCATCTTGACGACGGAACATCCCGAGAAATTCGGCGCGGAGAAGCAACGATGGGCCTGCGCGCTGTTCGTTGGGAGTTTGACTTTAACGACATGATTTGGCTGTTGGAGAACCCTGAATCACTGGCAATACTTGCCACTCGTATGGTGCCGACATTGAAGGAGAAAACATGATTGATGCCGGGAAATTACAGTACTTCACAATGGCAGCATGGTTGCGAGGTTATGCAGATGGTCTGAATGAGTACGAACACAAAACCTTGATATTTAAATTAAACAAGGCTGCTGACATGCTCGACTATGTATGGGGCAAGTACGCAGAAGAGTTGGATAAAAAAGATGATTGATTGGCTTATGTGGTTATGTGCAAAGACCGGGCATTTGATACGTACCAAGTACCCGGAGAGAAGTGAAGGTGTGTACCAGCATTGTCAGTTGTGTGGAATGTTAATTAAGGAGAAAGAAAATGGATAAGAAGTATTACGTTGACTCTGGAAGTTTAAATGCATCTAAGTCAAAGAAAGGACAGAACTCTCCAGACTATTGGGGCGAGATCTGCATTGATACAAAGAATATGGCGAATGTGACCAAGACTCCAGACGGTCACTACGTCTTTCAAATCTCCGGCTGGAAGAAGATGTCCAAAGCGGGGAACACGTATCTGTCTATTGCAGTTAAACGCAAGAGCCAGAACGACGTAAACCAAGCGTCACCTAAAGACGACATGAACGATGACATCCCCTTCTGAGGAGACAACATGAAAGCATTGATCGCAATCTGGGCATTGACCACTGCCACTCTTGTCTGGGCTAACTGCACCACGCACTCTTACTTCATCAATGGTAAAACAGTGATCTGCACTACCTGCTGTTTCGGGGGCAACTGCACCACTAATTGCTACTAAGGAGTCATCATGGAAAAGAGCAAGGCACAACTCGCCAAAGAGTTTAAACAAGCTAATCCTGAGGCGGATGCAAAGCAAATAGCAGAAGCTTCAGGTATGCCGCTGGCTTACGCGCAGACATGGATTTCCAAATGGAAGCGCGAACAGGCTGGGACAAAACCCCGCAAGTACAAGAAAAGGAAACCTAAAAAAGTTGTGGTTCCTATGGACAAGTCTAAGGAAGCCATGATGCGCCAAACAATTCAAACACAAGGAATAAGAATTTCCCAATTAGAAGTTCAGATTGCTAACCTGCATCACCAGATCACCGGGTATGAGGCTGTTATTAGCTTCCTTGAACACAAACTAGAGAAACTGTGATGGCACTCCAATTTGAAGCGAGGAAGGTTGCTCTTAAGCAAGACCGTACTGGTTTTGTTTTGACCTTGGCTATCCACCCTGACGAGATCCCTGAAGAGTTGTTGAGGGATTTTGTTGGGGCACGATATGGGTGCGCCTTGGTCAGGATTCAGGATGATGAGAGTCCAACCCAATATAACAACCGTGTTCAAAAGGCAGGGATGCTCTGCCGGGACCCAAGTTTCTGGGAATTCCTAGACGCTGATTCAGAGATCACGGCAGCCAATGAACTCTGCCGACGATGTGGGATTCAATCTCGAACAGAGCTTCATGGGAATGAACACGCCAAACAAATCTTTGATTCGTTGATCAAGGAATACGAGGACTTCAAATATGGCGACGACCCCTTTAAATAAACAATTTGTCGTCTACTTTGACGAACCAACCATGCGGCGCGTAAAGGCATTTGCCAGCAAGCGCGGTATGTCCATGAACCAACTAATCAGGGAGGGAGTTGAACAAAGGATGACCGATGACAAGCCTTACGTCACCGGGTTTAACGATGCGGTGAAAAAAGCGATGATAGTTGTAGAAGAGAACAACGCCACCAAGATGCGTTTCCCGTCAGGGAAATCCTTTGCCGAACTGATTAACGAAGATCTGGAAAGGCTGCTCAAAGATGAAATTACTGGGGAAGAGTAGAAACCAATGCGGCGGTTGTCATGAGTACTTCAACAGTCTTGGAGCGTTTGAGAAACACAGGACGGGAAACTATGGGGGTGGCAGGAGATGTCTTACTCCGGAAGAGATGATAAAGAAAGGGATGTCCAAGAACGAGGATGGTTTTTGGATTGGCGAGAAGATGACGAAGTGGAAGGCGAAATCATGAACGCTTTTGAATATGTTGGTTTGACCTTAATGGCTTTGGGGATTGGCATGTTTATCCTCATGGGTATCGTTTACATCATTGCAAAGTACATAGAATGAAGCGCGAACTTTTAATCGGATGCGGCTCCGACACACGCAAGAAGATCACTGCGGATGGTACTCATGGATTCGACTATCTCATTACTCTTGATCATTGCAATCTGCATAATCCTGATGTTTTATGGGATTTGATGGATATGCCCCTGCCGTTTGATGACAATACGTTTGATGAGATACATGCGTATGAAGTCTTGGAACATACCGGGGCGCAAGGGGACTACAGGTTCTTCTTTAAACAGTTCTCTGAGTTTTGGAGAATCCTAAAGCCCGGCGGCAAGCTGTTGGCAACATGCCCATCAAGGCATTCACCTTGGGCATTCGGTGATCCAAGTCATACAAGGATCATGCAAAAAGAACAACTGATATTTTTGAATCAAGAGGCATATGAATCTGGCGTTGGCAAGACAGCAATGAGTGATTTTCGTGATATATATAAGGCTGACTTTGTGCCCATCATGATCGATGAGAACAAAGATAAGTTTGCGTTTATCATTCAAGCAATCAAGCCAGCGAGAGCATATGAGAAAACGACAGATAGCGGAGAATCTGATGCCTCATGTATTGCTTGACCATTTGATGTCGAAGTTAAATCTAAAGACAGACATGCAACTGGCGAATTACTTTGAAATGCCACCGTCAGTTATAAGCAAGGTACGCAATCGAAAGAATGGAGTGTCTGCCAATTTCATATTGTTGATTCATGAAAAGCTAGACATCCCCGTTGAAGAGATTCGTAAATTGATTGACTTAAGTAAGAGGTATGAAGATGAACACTAAAAACGGAATGACTCTAAACGATAACTACGTTTACACGCCATCAACAACAGACATTACGATTCGCTGGCGTAAAGCCGGATGGACTCCCCCGACAGAAGATCCAAAGTACCAAAAGAAATGGGCAGACTTCAGAATCCAGTGCGCCCAAGGCATTGAGAGTCTAGGTCGGCAAGCACCACAGTTCAATCCATCTGTGGTCAGCCCGTCCGTGATGAAGTGGAAAGAGAAGTGATCTATAGGAACAAGAGACTTCTCGAAGCCGTCAGGCATTCACCATGTCAGCACTGCGGTATAGAAGATGGCACTGTCGTGGCGGCTCACAGCAATCAGCTTAGGGATGGGAAGGGCAAAGGCATTAAAGCCCATGATTACAGAATCGCAGCCCTATGCCATAAATGCCATTACGAAATAGATCAGGGAAGTAAACTCTCCAAGCAGGAGCGTTTAAACATATGGGAAGAAGCCCACAGAAAGACCGTGGGCTGGCTCTTCGACAACAGCATTCTTATTCTGAGACCATCTTCTTCAGATTCTGCATATTCTGAGTAAGCTGGTTTTCCATTTTGGTAATGTCTAGGATTGCGTCGCGCTTCTGATCACCGCTCATCTGGGAGTTGCGGATCATGTTCTTCATGTCCCGTAGCTCCTTCATCTGCTTCTCAAGGTCTTGGATGTAATCCTTGGTTGCCAATAGTTTCATATTGTCAGTCATGTACTCACCCATGTCCTTGTAGTTCATGGATTTTTCCAAGAGATTGATGGTGCGGGTAATCTCGTCCACCGAATCCTTCATTTCATAAAAGGCAGTGACGGTGCCCCGTGCTTCCGGATCAAGGGCAAACCGTTTGATGATGGGCATCTGCTCCAGACGCTTGGAGACCTTGGGAGAGTCGCCGTTGAAGTCCATGACCATATCCAAGACATCCACCGCATATCCACCCATCGTGCCTGTGTAGCCCTTGAACAGATGGTCAATCTGGATGGGGGAAAGCCCTGCCATTTTACCTATCCACTGAGCAAACATCGATGTTCCGGGACCGACTTGGAACTCCGGGGCAACATCCTTTAAACCCTGAGGAACGATGTCCCGACCGGTGAAGAAGGAATGATTGGTAACCACTTCCACAAGCGGCAGGGCAGTCTGTGGGATAGGGTTGAACGCAAGGGTGGAGGAAAGCTGCCGTCCCATTGACCGGGCAAAGTCTTTGCCTGTGTCGTCGCCAAAGGTGACCCCCATGATCCGTTCGGGGATGACTTTAAACAGGATACCCACCTCAAACGGGATAGGGATCTTGACACCCAAGGATGGAACCAGCCAGTAGTTGTCCCGTGTTTCCTGCTCCTGCTTCTTGTACTCATCGTCATCATGGGTGAGCGCCCAGTACATACAGGACAGGGCGAACATGGTCATGCCGCGAACGATAAACGCTTTCTGGACTGCCTTGGGGTCATTCCCCATTCTTCCAAAGGCGGCGCGGTACAGGACATCCAGACCCTGAATACGGGCGTTTAGGAACGGCACGGCGGCTGTCAGGACGCGGATTACAGCAGAGCTTCCCTTGCGGTTGAAGTTCATGACCTCCATCGCCCTAAACAGGGCTTCTGCCTCGTTCCCGGTCTCAGCTAGGGTGTTCTTGTACACCTCCATACGGGTGGCTGCGTCAGAGGCTGTGGTGCCCTTCTCAAGGGCTTGCCAGACACCGGTAAAGTAATCCGTGCCTTTCTTGATCCCAGCCTTGATCCGCATTGCCTCTTCCATCGTTTTGCCTGACTGCTCGACGTTCTGGGAAAACTCGTAACCGCCGATCAGACCAGCGTTTAGAAGGGCAGCGTACTCCGGTGAGGAGTTGGATATTGCCTTACCGAAATTGGCAATGGTTGAGACCACGGGCTTCATGTTTGCCCCTGAGGTCACATATGCCGACATGGAATCCCTGACCATGTTTGCCAGCATAAAGCCGGGGTCTTTGGTCACAAGGTTTCTCAGGACATTTGCCGGGGTAGACAATAAGCCAAGGAACGGCAGGTCTGGCAGGTTCAGACTCTTGATCGCATTGATGAACAATGGATCATGGCTCTGGTAGTACGTCAGCTTGCCGTTCTCCAAAGTCGTGAAGACATCGGGACCTGAAGATACATGGTTTAAACGTGTAGCCTGCCCAATCTGCGTTGCCACATTTGCTGCCCGTTGTGCCGCGACATTCTTGATCCCCATCTGGATGGAGGACTGAGTATTCCTGACAACGGTCTCAAGGAAGTCTGCCAGAGGAGCTTCCCCGCCCTTTAATTTTTTAGGACCTTTGACCCCGGAGATTGAGGCGAACAGGTTCGGACCAATGGTCTTCTCCCCGTCAAACTGGCGGTAGAAGGGGACATAGTCGCTGTACCGGGTGAACTCGTCAGCCTTGTTCTTGGACAGGACTCCAGTGTCCACGAGGAACTTAACAAGACCGTTATTGAACTTGATCCATTCCTTCTGGATCTGGTCAAACTCAGGATATTGCTGTCCAATCTTTTGGGCGCGAGCAATCATGGCGGGGGTGTAAACCTCTTCCCTGCCATCTGCCAGCAGTCTCTTGCCGCGCTTGGCTCCAGCCCAGTATTGGTAAAGCTGGTAGATCGTGGGATCTCCATACTTGGCGAGCGGGGCAAAGATGGCAACAGGACCCTTGACCGTATTGTTTAAATTGCTGACCGTGGTTACCCCGTTCTTGTAAACAGGGACACCGCCTACTCGGTCATGAACACCAAGGGCAGATGCGGTAAGACCCGCGCCAAGATCTGACATCAAGGCAGCAGCTTCAGCACTGGAATCTGCCATGAGCTTTGCGCCACCCATCTTTTGCACAAGCGCCCTGTCGTATTCACCCAGTCGGTTGTACCGGTTTAAAGCCTTCTCGCGGAAGTAGGAGAAGGACTCCGGGGAAAGAGCATTGGTTATGCGTTCAACAAACCCTTGCTCAACACGAGCCGTAGTCACCCTGTCCACATCAGCCATGATGGCAGGGTCAGTGGTGTTACGCAGGTTGTAACGAATGTCAGGGTTGTACTTATCAAACGTGCCAATGTTGCCAGTGGCAGACTTTAACTGCTCTGGATTGTAAACAGCAAGATTCTTTACACCACCTTCTTTAACATAAAAAGAATCAAACCCAACAAACTGTATAGCGTCTTGAACAGCCCCAGACTCAATGGTTGACCACTCTCCATTTTTTATGTCATAAATAACATTATCAAGAACGTCTGGTTCAAAATTAAGTTCGTTACTAATTAGCTTAATGTGAGCCGGGTTTTCAAAATCAAATGGGTTTTCAGCGCTAACATAAACTGGCATGACGTTACGCATCGATGGTAATTTTGATTTAATTGCATCGCGCAAAGCATCGCCAATTCCTGCCGCATTTAATGCGCGGGATAACGGTCTTCCCAAGAAAAATTCAATATGGTTGTCCCGTGTGGTTTTTGCTAAACCACCTGAGTTACCCGGTGTCCCAAGATCGCCATCAGCAATCGCCTGATCAATGATTGGTATCAGCAGATCACGCTTGGCTTGTGGGTCTTC
>Ga0256341_1000126_pt1 | contig 10645 bp, 9 predicted proteins | sample AtltaT_6_FD_183694 | JGI IMG/M metagenome (GOLD analysis project Ga0256341, IMG submission 183694) | Metatranscriptome of freshwater microbial communities from Altamaha River, Georgia, United States - Atl_Cont_RepB_8d (Metagenome... | ecosystem: Environmental > Aquatic > Freshwater > River... | reverse complement strand
GGCTGACCCAATCTCAAATCACGCAGGAAATCTCAAATGAATACACAAAAAGGTCAAAGCTGCTGGCTGATCGCCAGCCTGACAGTCGCGCTGGCGGGGTGTGCAACATCCCCTCATCCGGTGGCAGGGATCTGTCCGCCGTTCCCGAAGCTCCCGCCGGAGTTGCTCCAGCCCGCTCCGACCCTCTACCTGCTCCCTCAGGAGATGCGGGAGAAGTGAGCTGCGAGCAACTGAGCAGGGATGCTGCGCAGACTACGTTGATGCTCATTGAAATTCAGCGGTGGTATGAGCGCGAGTCAAAAACTCTTCAATAAATTACGGAGAACTATTGGCGACGAAGCAACACCTGATCCTAGAGTCTTCTGAAGAACTTGGTGTTGGCGTGCAAAAGAGCGTTCATGTCAGCACGATTAAAGGAGTATGAAATGAGCTACAGATTCAAGAGTGCCATCATCGACGACGTCATCGCTCGCAACATCGATGTCGATCTGAAAGAAAAATTGCTCAACTTATTCGAATCGGCCATGAAGTCTGTGGCCACGACGCAGGTGCGCGAAGCTAAATTCGATACAACCGACTTTGCCACCTCGAAGGGGTGCGACAGCGAGGGATTCGCGTTGTTGCTTGGTCGCGTGCATGCTGACTCGCGCGATGCATGGTTCGGCGTATTTCAGCGCGGTGACCAACGTCTCGACGTAATCGGCCATTTGGAATAGTCCGTCAGTCCTTCATTTCCGGAACGTCCCAATCCGCCGGGCGCGCCTCACCGGTCTGGTAGAACTGTTTTACCAGCGTCACGTATTTCAGAAAATCCCGATTTTCTGTTGCCAGGCGGTTGGCCATGTCCCAATCGATCTCGTCCTTTTCACGGGCTGGAATCAGCACCTGACTTTCAGTCGGGTTGTCAGCATCTAATTTGATCAGGCCGATACCATGCGCTGCGAACAGCATTCGCAATTCTTTGAGCGTGTCCTGGCCTTCAATTTCCGCTGCGACAAGATAGCCGAAATTGGCCCATGACGAGTTGGAAACAGCCTGAAAGAAGCATTCGCGAACATTCGATCGGTTAATCAACAGCTTGGCCTCGAACGACCACAGCTTGGTGCGCTTATCGGAATATTGATTCACGCAATCTCGGACCTCTTGATGCCAATCAGCGCCCAAATCTTCCATTCCGACCACGTCCGGGTAGAGCCAACGGTTGCCATTGGGCCCTCTTTTATTCGACGATCGCTTTTCGTCGATGCGCTTCGAATAGATACCGAACTCTTCCCACATGTATGACGATAGTAAGGGGTACAAGGAATGTTCACCGAGCTTGACATCACCACTCTCAGCCGTTGAGGCTGCAATTACGCTCTCAGCCGCCGCGACTTCGGCAATGTCAGATTTTTCCGAGTAATAGTATTTGCGCGGTCGACCCTCGGTCGTCTTCAACTCTGGGTGTCGTCTTTGCAAACGCGGACGCTGCGAGCTAATTTCTGCGACCAGCTGTTGCACCAGCTCAGCGTCAGTGGTCACGAACTGGCTGCTCTGTTTCTTCGCTTGGCATTCCTCTGGGAACGTGGCAAAAATCCACTCGGCAATCTGCCGGGCAGTCAACTTCTCATCCGGCCGAGCCTTCAAGTAGCTAAGTACGGTTTGCGCTAAATTCAATGTCATAAAAATTCCCCTTGAAGCCTTTTAGACATTCCCACCCACGCCTTTAAACTTTTCCACAAAAGCGGCGATTTTCTGGAACACGCTCTGCTTCTTCGTAAGGTATTGCGGGTTCAGTGGGCTCATCTTGGGCAACACGGCGTTCAGTTCCGTGCCGCTATCGCTGGCAAACTCTCTCTTGAGTGAAGTAGCGATATAGCGACGTGCCGCCTCATCATTCAAGTTCTCCGCACTGATTAGCTCTTGCGCCTCACGCTGCTGCTCCGCTTGCGCAAAGGTGAAGAAGGCATCGATCACGCTGGCCTTGTCGCCAATCTGGTCCAGATCAGTCTGATTGATGAAGTCGACCAGCAAGCTCTCTTTGGCACGATTACCCAGGCTTGCACGAATCACCCGGCGTACTTCATCCACCAGGTCCGACTTGCTCTTGATCTTTTTGTTGTGTTCGAAGATCAGTTCAAGGATGTAGTCCAGATTGATTTCCTGTGACTTAAGCAGGTCCACTTCAAAGACCACATCATCCCAATCGATAGCAGATTTATCCTTCTCAGTCCCTGCTTTTTCACGGCGTTGCCAGTCGCGCACATCGTTGTAAGTCGAGCGGTAATCCTGAATTTTCCGCTCAGCAGGGAGCGTTATAGCTTGCAGTGATGTCAGATCGTCATCGCTCAAATAGTGTTTGGCCTTGAACGCTTCCACCGCCGCTGGATCGGTCAAATCGATGCTTTGCAAGGCTTTCAGGCTGGCGAATTCATCGTAGTTTTGCAGCACATTCTCAACGCGCAAATATTCGCCAAACAGTTTCGCAAAGGCTTTTTTGTCTGCCTCTTTTTCAATGGCTGCAGGGTCAGGAAAACGCTGCTCAAGTTCCTTTACCACCTCTAAAAATCCCCGCCGCGCCTCGCCGGTGGCCGCATCGGTAAAGCCTTCCATGTACTCCTTGTAACTCTTCTCCAACACCACATTCTTGGTATTGGTGTCACCGAACAGGGTAATGGCGTCGACTGTCGCCTGCTCCAGATCGCGGAAGGTGACAATATTGCCAAAGGTTTTGGTGGCGTCAAAAATGCGATTGGTACGCGAGTAAGCCTGCATAAGCCCGTGGTAGCGCAAGTTTTTGTCCACGAACAAGGTATTCAGCGTGGGGGCGTCAAAGCCGGTCAGGAACATGCCTACCACAATTAGCAGGTCGATTTCCTTGGCTTTGACCTGCTTGGCCAGATCGCGGTAATAGTTCTGGAAACCGTTGCTGTCCACGCTGAAGTTGGTTTTGAACAGCGCGTTGTAGTCCGCGATGGCTGCGCTCAAAAACTCTTTGGCGCTACTGTTCATGGCCGAGACATCAAAACTTTCGTCCTGAATGTCGCCGACCGCATCCTGTTCCTCGTTGGCCGCAAACGAGAAGATGGTGGCCACTCGCAATGGCCGCTGTGTCGTTTGGCTACCTTTCTGCAGATCCCGGAACGACTCGTAATACAGCTTGGCTGCGTCCACGCTGCTGACCGCGAACATGGCATTAAAGCCTTTATTGCCCGCTTGCAGACGGTGGGTTTTCTGGCGGAAGTTGTTCAGGATGTACTGCGTGATCTCGCGGATACGGTCCGGGTGCAGCAAAGCCTGCTTGTTTTCCGCCGCGCTGAGTTTCTTCTCATCCTGCTCGGTTTCAATGGCCTTGAACTGCGGGCGCACATCGTTGTAATCCACCTTGAACTTCAGCACCTTTTCATCACGGATCGCATCGGTAATCACATAAGAATGCAATTCGCGGCCAAACACGCTGGCAGTGGTTTCTGCGCCCAAGGCGTTTTCCGGGAAGATCGGCGTGCCGGTAAAGCCAAACTGATAGAACTTCTTGAACTTCTTCTTCAGGTTCTTCTGGGCTTCACCAAACTGGCTGCGGTGACATTCATCAAAAATGAACACCACCTGCTTGCCGTAGATCGGCAAGTCGGTTTCGCTCTTCATCAGGTTGTTGAGCTTCTGGATGGTGGTGACGACGATTTTGTTGTCGTCCTTCTCCAGATTGCGTTTCAACCCGGAGGTGCTGTCCGAGCCATTCACGCTGTCGGGTGAAAAGCGCTGGTATTCCTTCATGGTCTGGTAATCCAGATCCTTGCGGTCCACCACGAAAAACACCTTGTCAATGAAGTCCAGCTCCGTGGTCAAACGCGCCGCCTTGAAACTGGTCAGGGTTTTGCCCGAACCGGTGGTGTGCCAGATGAAGCCACCACCCTCAAGCTGACTCCAGTTCTTGGCTTGATACGCGCTGTTGATTTTCCACAGAATGCGCTCCGTGGCGGCAATCTGGTACGGGCGCATCACCAGCAGCGTGTTGCTGACATCAAACACCGAGTAATGCAGCAGCACATTAAGCAGGGTGTGCTTCTGGAAGAAGGTGGCGGTAAAGTCTTTCAGATCCTTGATCAGGCTGTTGTCCGCCTTCGCCCAGTTCATGGTGAAGTCGAAGCTGTTCTTGTTGCGTGCCGTGGTGTTGGCGAAGTAGCGGCTGTCGGTACCGTTGGAGATCACAAAAAGCTGCAGATACTTGAACAAAGAATGCTCGCTGTTAAAGCTCTCCTTGCTGTACCGGTGCACCTGGTTAAAAGCCTCACGAATCGCGACGCCGCGCTTTTTTAGCTCCACTTGAACCAGCGGCAGGCCATTCACCAGAATCGTCACGTCATAGCGATTGGCGTGACTGCCAGTCTGCTCGAACTGTTTGATCACCTGCACCTTGTTGCGGGCGATGTTCTTCTTATCCAGCAGGTAGATGTTCTGGATGCGCCCATCGTCAAAGACGAAGTCGTGGATATAGTCGTCGTGAATCTTGCGGGTTTTCTCAACGATGCCATCACTAGGCTTGTCCAACCAGGTCTCGACAAAACGCAACCACTCGCCATCTGCAAACTGCATGTTGTTGAGCGTTTGCAGCTGCACGCGTACATTTGCAAGCAGGGACTCAGGCGTATTGAGGCCGGGTAGATACTCGTAACCCTGATTGACCAGATCTTGAACAAATTCCCGCTCTAGATCGCTTTCGCTCTGGTAACTTTCTGCGACTTTCCATTCCTGTGTGTATTTGTCCAGGACGATGAAGTGTTTCGATTCGGCGATGGTGCTGTATTCGATCATGTGGTTTTTTCCTGCCAAAATCGATGTTGCTCGACAACGTGCTTGACCAGTTTTTCCAGAACCTGTCTCTCTTCAGGTTTCAGTGGTGACACTTCTTCGGCAGCATGTTTCGAATGGCTTGAGAAGTTCACAATTCGCTTTGCGTACGGGTTGGGCAAGCCGTCGTCTGTTTCCGGCAGAAGGTGTTCCCACCTTTTGTATCCGAGGAATGTTGCCGTCTTTTCGAGAATGTTCCGGAGAAGATTGAAGTGATATTTTTCGATCTGACCGCTTTTTATTGCCTCTTCAAGCAGCGATAGCAGATGCAGGTGATACGCAAACGGAGAATCGTTTGGCTGCTCTACCAATTGAAGACTGCCGTCCGCATTTTTCTCCAGCCGTGACTTGCTGAACCACTTTGCCTTCCAGTTGTAGCGCTCGGTTTTTTCATCGCTACCAAACTCATTGCAAAGCACATTGAAGAAAAGCGGATTGTGCGTCGTGATAATGAATTTGACACTGGATTCGTTTGATTTGACCAGCTGCGCCAAATCCGCGGCCAACTGAATCAAATGATTGTCATCCAGTGAGCTAACCGGATCATCAACAAAAATATATTTCAGCTGATCGAATTGGTCTGTTTCGCGTTCTTCCGGCTCGGCAACATTGAGAACGCCAATTACCTGCTCAATCAGCGTGTAGAAAAAGCTCCAGATGAAATTGCTTTCTTCGCCCTTGGAAATTTTCAAATTTCCGGAGTGTTCATCATCGCCACGCTCAAGAGAGAAAGTTACTTCAGAGAAGGCTTTGACGGTGCTTTCCTTGTCGTCATTGCCTATGACTTTATATTCTTCATTGAATCGCGGTGTGAGCTTATCGCTGGTGTAACGCTGAAAGGTTGTGATGATGTTCTGGTCTTGCCCCTGATCCTTCAGCACCCAGTCGGTAAACGAGTTTGGTTGGATTTTCAGTTTGTGCTCGGCATTGCCCGCCAGATCGTTATCCCAGTAAAACAAATCTTCCGTGAGCGCGTTGTAATAAAGGATTCTGTTGCGCGACAGCGCGGTTGGATCGGCGTCTTCATCGCCGTCGGCCTCGGTCGCAATCTGCTGCTTGAATTCCCGCGACAGGCGCGTCTTGCCCATGCCGTTGAAGGCATAGATCAGCTGCATCTTTTTGTCGGCGGCTCCCAGCTGTTGAGCGATTTCGGTTAGCGTTTTGCTCATCTCAGACAGCTACCTCTTCCAACTTTGGGAAGTTCAACAGTCGATCGCGGTAATGTTCGTATTGCTGGCGGCGCGCCTTGATTTCGGCAGGCAGGCCGGAGGACAGGTCGTTCACCAGCGCGTCGAATTTGTCGAGGATGGAAGCGATGCGCTCTTGTTCTTTGAGTGGAGGCAAGAGTACTTTCAAGTTCTTCAAAAGCCCTCCCGTTACAAGAGGCTGGCCACCGCCGACTGCATATTGGTTCAAGTTCATATGAGTCATCTGATGGAATGCAAAGCGAACATCCCAGTCTGAACTTGGGCGGACGACGAGCGTATTGTCGGATACGTCGAAGTCGCCACTCACGGCATTGACCAGTCCTGCGTTCGCACCTACGCGAGCCACAAGAAGAGCATCTCCTGAGTAGGCGGGTTTGTCTGAGTAACCAATAAGGCCAGTCGAACCATAGACCGGATAGATACCCTCACTCATTCGCTGCTTGTTTCTACCCGAAGCAATAGTGGTTGTAATCTCACTCAAGGTCGTTATCCTTGCTTGCTTGCTTGCTTGCTTGCTTGCTTGCTTGCTTGCTTGCTTCAGCGTCCGTGCGTTCGCCGAACGACAAAAGCGCGTCGCGGTAGTACTTGTACTGCCGCCGACGCGCTTCCAGCTCCGCTTCCAGCTCCGCTTCCAGCTCCGCTTCCAGCTCCGTGAAAGTGTCAAGCACTTTCACGATTTCGCGCTGAACTTCTATATGCGGCAGTGGGAAACGGAATTTTTTGAATCCATTCATATCGACCGACGCAAAACTAGATGTCGTCGTGTTCTTGCGACACCAATCATCAAGCACAAAGCAGTAGTAAAAAACGAATTTCATGTTGAGTCGCTCAATGAACTCCGGCTTCAACGCGAGCGATGTGAATCTTTGGTTTGACAGGTGTGGAACAGTGATGAGCGCATGTTCACCGATGGTGGCCGAAGTTGCGATAATGATCGAGTTGGCGGGGAATAGTCTGCTGCCCTTTACGGCTTCCTCGGTAATCTGCTGCAACGATTCGCCGAGAATTCGTCCGTTTTCGCGAATGTCCTCCATTCGGAACCACGGCACGGTTCCGTCAGTCCAGTAGGCTTTGTTCGTCGTCGAAGGTGTGTAGCCATTCCTCGTGATGAAAAGCTCCTGAAGTTCCTTGAACTCCACACCATCCGGGCAGTGTTTGGCGATCAGATCATCAATCCGGCTCATGCTTCCTCTCCTTCCAACTCCGCAACGATGGCATCAATCTGCGTTCGCAACTCCGTCTGTCGCACTACGATGTTTGCAATCTTCTCGTTGAGTGACTTGATGTCCACGACTTCGCGGTTGTCGCGGGCTTCGACGTAGCTACTGACCGACAGGTTGTAATCGTTGGCGGCCACTTTCTCGAAAGGGACAGATTGGGCAACGTGATCCACATTCGCCTTGCTGTCGAACACGGCCATGATTTGTTCGATGTGCGCGTCCAGCAGAACGTTGTTGTTGGTTTCTTTCTTGAACAGGCCGCTGGCGTCGATGAACTGGGTGGTGGTGTCGGTTTTGTGTTTGGATAGCACCAGAATGGTCACGGCGATGGTTGTGCCGTAGAACAGGTTAGGCGCTAGCGAAATCACGGATTCGACGTAGTTGTTATCCACTAGATACTGACGGATCTTTTGCTCGGCCCCACCGCGATAAAAAATACCGGGAAAGCAGACGATGGCGGCGCGACCTTTGCTCGAGAGGTAACTCAGCGCGTGCAGCACAAAGGCAAAGTCGGCTTTGGATTTGGGAGCCAGAACGCCCGCCGGGGCAAAGCGCTCATCGTTGATCAGAGTGGGATCGTCCGAACCGATCCACTTCACCGAATAGGGCGGGTTAGAGACGATGGCATCGAAGGGTTTGTCATCACCAAAATGCGGGTCGATCAGGGTGTTGCCAAGCTGAACGTTGAACTTGTCGTAGTTGATGTTGTGCAAGAACATGTTCATCCGCGCCAGGTTGTAAGTGGTGTGGTTGATTTCTTGCCCAAAAAAGCCTTCCTCGATGATGTGCGCGTCAAAGTGCTTTTTGGCTTGCAGTAGCAGCGAGCCGGAGCCGCAGGCGGGGTCGTAAATCTTGTTGACGCTGGTTTGCTTGTGCATCGCCAATTGGGCAATTAGCTTGGACACATGTTGCGGCGTGAAAAACTCGCCGCCCGATTTACCGGCATTGGCAGCGTAGTTGGAAATGAGGAATTCATAGGCATCGCCGAACAGGTCGATATGGCTGGCGTCGAAGTCGCCGAAGTCCAACTCGGCTACGCCCTTGAGCACTGCGGCGAGCCGGGCATTTTTGTCTTTGACAGTGTTGCCGAGGCGGTTGCTGGTGGTGTCAAAGTCAGCAAACAGGCCTTTGATGTCTTGTTCGGAGGGGTAGCCGTTGGCGGACGCTTCAATGGCGGCAAAGATGGTAGCAAGGTCGGTATTCAGGCTTACGCTGGTGTTAGCGTTAGCAGCCACGTTGGCAAACAACTGGCTGGGGTAGATGAAATAGCCCTTGGTCTTAATCGCATCGTCTTTGATATCTGGAGTGATCACGCTATCTGTCAACTCGGCGTATTGGATGCTGTCATCACCGCCTTCGATGTAGCTGGCGAAGTTTTCACTGATGAAGCGGTAAAACAAGGCGCCGAGTACATATTGTTTGAAATCCCAGCCGTCGACTGCCCCACGTACATCGTTGGCGATTTGCCAGATGCGGCGTTGTAGTTCGGCGCGTTGTTGGATACTAGTCATAGTTTTATTTTCTTTTCGATTCGTATTTTGTTATTTCTTCAAATACTGATTGGTGATCGATATCCTGGCGCGAGCTTTGCATTTTCTACGCCGTAAAGCGCAAGCGGATCGCTGAGCCATAGGCGATACTGTTCTTCCTTGAGATGGTGGTCGGACGAGCAGTCCACACTCCAGCGTAACAGCATGTAGCCTGCTACAGCTGCGCGCACGCGCATCCGAATCGAGCCGTCGGTCATCCCGTAGTCCATCTGGATGATCTCAGGGCGCTCGAGGCGAGGATGCGGCACGAAGTCCAGCTCGACGATGCGCGTCCACTGGATATCGTTATCCGGACGTTCGTTGGCCCGTGGCTCCTCGTCGAGCAGCGTCGGCGCTTCGATACGGGTGACGACAAAGTCCCGAAACTCTCCGCTCTTGCGGTCAAAGGCGCGGACGTGCCAGCGTAGACCGGTATCCACGAGGGCAAATGGCACAATGATCCGCTCGGTCTTTCCACTACTCATCGATTGGTAGCGAATGGCGATTGGCCGGTTGGCGTGGATCGCCCGGCAGACTGGGGCCAGCGCATCCATTTTTGGGCTGCTCAAGGAAGTGGGTGATTCACACGGCAGCAAGGACTGCATTGTCCCGTTCACGCCATCGCCAAAGCCAAGAGCCAGCGCTGACAGCACGCGCTGAGGTGCGTGGTCGAACACTGGGGCGAACTCCTGCCCAATGCGATAGATCTTATTTCTACCGTCAAAGGTGATGTTCTGCGGCGCGATTTCACGGTAAAGCGCCAAGTCGCGCGTCGCACCTGCCGGAGCCACACCGAAACGCTCAATCAGGTCGGGACGACCGATTTCACCGAGGAAGTACAGGCGAAAGTCGATGTAGGCCAGTCGCTCGCGCTGGGCGTGACTCAAGTTCTCGACGCGCTGGGCTTTCATGCCAGTAATAACCTTTGCTTGCAGATAGGCTAATTTCCAGTACATCATATCATCATTATGATGATATGATGTACTTTAACTGCACAGAATGCTCAAATTTGACCAAGGAGTGACACAAAGATCTTTGTTTTGAGGAGTGCATCCAATTTTTAAAGAATTTCTTCTGAACTTGAACACATCAAGCTGTCATAAATCTTTGGGGAACTGGAGGTGTTGGTGAATATTCAAAAAATACAAATCTTTCAGAATCATTGCCGTTGCGAAAGACATGTGTACTTTTATGTACCGCAAAATGCAGTACATTTAAGCGCTCACATTCCCCTTTCATACATTGACAATTGATCATCATGCGACGTCCCAAGATCAAGACTGCCACGATCACTGTCCGGATTGATCCAAAGATTAAGGCCGCAGCAGAGGCTGCGGCAGAGCATGACCACCGCAGCTTAACCAGCTTGCTGGAAATTTTGATCGTCAATCACTGCCGCGTGTTGGGGCTGAGCCCCGAACAATCTTCCAAGGAATCCCTCCAATGACTAAGACGCCGCAGACAGCGCGCAAACGCCCAGCCACCGACAGCATTGCCGTCCAGGAAATTCGTTTTTACCGCGCAAACGAGAAGCCGTTCGGCGCCTTCAGTAATCTGTTTAGGTGTCCTGTGGAATTTGAGGGGACGGTTTACCCAACCTCGGAACACGCATATCAGGCAGGCAAGGCGATCAAACCGGCGGTACGCCAGTGGATTCTCAACGCGCCGACTCCTGCCCTGGCCGCGATGGCGGCACACGGTCTGTATGTCTGGGATGTGGTGCCCGATTGGGCTCAGATCAAATTCGACCGAATGCGTGCGGTGCTGCGTGCTAAGTTCGACCAGCACGCAGACCTGCGTGAGCTTCTGTTGTCCACCGGTGAGGCCAGGCTTGTGGAGGCGGGCACCGTCAACAACGCCG
>Ga0256341_1000122_pt1 | contig 10788 bp, 21 predicted proteins | sample AtltaT_6_FD_183694 | JGI IMG/M metagenome (GOLD analysis project Ga0256341, IMG submission 183694) | Metatranscriptome of freshwater microbial communities from Altamaha River, Georgia, United States - Atl_Cont_RepB_8d (Metagenome... | ecosystem: Environmental > Aquatic > Freshwater > River... | reverse complement strand
TGTAAAGGTCGGCGAAGAAATCGAGATCGTGGGTATCAAAGACACCGCGAAGACAACCTGCACGGGCGTTGAAATGTTCCGCAAGTTGTTGGACCAAGGTCAAGCGGGTGACAACGTAGGCGTGTTGCTGCGTGGTACCAAGCGTGAAGACGTGGAGCGTGGTCAAGTGTTGTGTAAGCCTGGTTCAATCAAGCCACACACAGAGTTCACAGCAGAGGTGTACGTGTTGAGCAAAGAAGAAGGTGGTCGTCACACCCCATTCTTCAACAACTACCGTCCTCAGTTCTACTTCCGCACCACAGACGTGACTGGTGCAATCAGCTTGCCCGAAGGCAAAGAGATGGTGCTGCCAGGCGACAACGTGTCAATCAACGTGCAGTTGATTGCGCCCATCGCCATGGAAGAAGGTCTGCGCTTTGCGATCCGTGAAGGCGGTCGCACAGTGGGTGCCGGCGTAGTGGCCAAGATCTCCAAGTAATTTGTTGTGTTGACGGGGGTGCAAGCCCCCGTTTTTCGGATACGCCCAGTGTTTTGGGGTATGCCTTTAGCTCTTTTTGTAGGTAAAAAACATGAACAGCCAAAAAATCCGCATCCGCCTGAAAGCGTTTGATTACAAATTGATCGACCAGTCAGCACTTGAGATTGTTGACACTGCAAAGCGAACAGGAGCCGTGGTGCGCGGTCCAGTGCCTCTTCCTACTCGCATGAAGCGTTTTGACATTCTGCGTTCACCGCACGTGAACAAGACCTCACGTGATCAGTTTGAGATCCGTACGCACCAGCGTCTGATGGACATCGTTGATCCCACCGACAAAACAGTGGACGCTCTCATGAAGCTGGATCTGCCAGCCGGTGTAGATGTAGAAATTAAGCTGCAGTAAATCAAACACTTGTTGCATAGCGGCTCCACGGCCGCTATAATCTTGGGCTAGCCTTTTAAAAGGTTAGTCCTTAAAGAATTTTGCTATCCAGCCAATCGTAGCTGGAATCGGAGAAATCATGAGTCTAGGCCTAATCGGTCGCAAGATCGGCATGATGCGCGTCTTTACAGAAGCAGGTCAATCAGTGCCTGTTACTGTGGTTGACGTTTCATCTAACCGTGTTGCGCAGCTCAAAACACAAGACAAGGACGGGTATTCTGCCGTTCAGTTGGCTTACGGTTCGCGCAAAGCGTCCCGCGTGTCCAAGCCTCAGGCTGGTCACTACGCCTCCGCCTCAATTGAGGCCCCATCATCGCTCGTCGAATTTCGCGTGGATGCTGAGAAAGCTGCGTCATTGGCAGTGGGTTCGGCTGTGCCTGTTGCTGATCTGTTCTCTGCTGGTCAAAAAGTGGATGTGAGCGGCGTCACGCAGGGTAAGGGCTTTGCTGGTTCAATCAAGCGCCACAATTTTAGCTCTCAGCGTGCATCACACGGTAACTCTGTGTCACACAATGCGCCTGGTTCAATCGGTATGGCGCAAGATCCAGGTCGAGTTTTCCCTGGCAAGCGCATGGCCGGTCAAATGGGTAACGTCAATCGTACAGTTCAAAACCTTGAAGTTGTGCGCGTTGATGCAGAGCGCGGTCTGCTGATGATCAAGGGTGCTGTTCCTGGGTCCAAGGGCGGACAGTTGCTTGTCAAGCCTGCTGTCAAAGTGAAGGCATAAGGGGATACGCATGGAACTGAAATTAATCAATGAGTCCGGCCAAGCCTCTCAGACCGTACAGGTTTCAGACGTGGTTTTTGGTCGTGAGTACAATGAGCCGCTGATTCATCAGCTGGTTGTTGCTTATCAAGCCAACGCCCGCCAGGGTACACGTGCTCAAAAAGATCGCGCCGAAGTGAAGGCCTCCACCCGTAAGCCTTGGCGTCAAAAGGGCACAGGTCGTGCCCGTGCCGGTATGGCATCCAGCCCGTTGTGGCGCGGAGGCGGTCAGATTTTCCCAAACCGACCCGACGAAAACTTTTCACAAAAAGTGAATAAGAAAATGTACCGGGCTGGTGTGTGCTCAATTCTTTCTCAGTTGGGTCGCGAAGAGCGCCTGGTTGTTGTGGAAAGTATGGACCTCGAAGCTCCCAAGACCAAGTTGCTTGAGCAAAAATTCAAGACCATGGGTTTGGAGTCTGTTTTAGTGATTGTGGATGAGGTTTCAGAAAACCTGTACCTTGCCTCTCGCAATCTACCTCATGTTGCGGTTGTAGAGCCAAGATATGCCGATCCACTGTCCCTGATTTATTACAAGAAGGTGGTGGTTACTCGTGCTGCGCTCGATAAATTGCAGGAGATGTTTGCATGAACAACCAACGCTTACTCAAAATTATCCTCGCCCCTATCGTCTCCGAAAAGAGCACGATGATTGCTGAAAAGCACGAGCAAATCGCATTCAAAGTCGCTTCAGATGCCACCAAAGGTGAAATCAAAGCTGCAGTTGAAATGCTGTTCAATGTGCAAGTTAAGGCAGTGCGTGTGATTAATCAAGCCGGCAAGCAAAAGCGTTTCGGACGCTTCAATGGCCGCCGTTCAGATGTTCGCAAGGCTTACGTGTCATTGATGCCCGGCCAAGAAATTAACTTTGCGGAGGCAGCGTAATCATGCCCTTAGTCAATCTTAAGCCAACATCACCTGGCCGTCGTGCCATGGTCAAGGTGGTTCATCCCCACCTGCACAAAGGCGGTCCTCTGCCCTCTTTGGTAGAAAGCCAAAACCGTGGTTCTGGCCGCAACAATGCTGGTCGAATTACAACTCGCCACAAAGGCGGTGGCCATAAGCAACACTATCGGTTGGTTGATTTCAAGCGAACAAAAGATGGCATTCCTGCAAAGGTTGAGCGTATCGAATACGATCCAAACCGTTCAGCTCACATTGCGTTGATCTGTTATGCGGATGGTGAGCGTTCTTACATCATTGCTCCTCGTGGACTTGAAGTGGGTCAAACCGTTGTAAATGGATCTGAAGCCCCAATTAAGGTGGGTAATACGCTTCCAATCCGAAACATACCTGTGGGTTCAACCGTTCACTGCATCGAGATGCTGCCTGGAAAGGGCGCTCAAATTGCGCGTTCCGCAGGTGGCTCAGCCATGTTGCTGGCCCGTGATGGCACTTATGCTCAAATGCGTTTGCGCTCTGGCGAAATCCGTCGCATCCATGTTGAGTGTCGCGCAACAATCGGTGAAGTCAGTAACGAAGAAAACAGCCTCCGTAAAATTGGTAAAGCTGGTGCAACGCGTTGGCGTGGTGTTCGCCCCACTGTACGTGGTACTGCCATGAACCCAATTGACCACCCACATGGTGGTGGCGAGGGTAAGACTGGTGAAGGTCGTGTGCCTGTGAGTCCATGGGGTCAGCCTACCAAGGGCTACCGGACTCGTGCAAACAAGCGCACCGATTCCATGATCGTTCAGCGCCGTCACAAGCGTTAATTGGGGTAAGTAGACATGTCACGTTCATTGAAAAAAGGTCCATTCTGCGACGCCCATCTGATCAAGAAGGTGGAGGCTGCAGTTGCATCCAAAGACAAGCGACCCATTAAAACTTGGTCGCGCCGTTCAACAATTCTTCCCGAATTCATTGGCTTGACCATTGCAGTTCACAACGGTCGCCAGCATGTGCCCGTTTATGTGAACGAGCAAATGGTTGGCCATAAACTCGGCGAATTCGCGCTGACGCGTACCTTTAAAGGTCACGCGGCAGACAAGAAAGCCAAGCGATAAGGAGGTCGTGATGGAAACTCGTGCTGTATTAAAAGGCGTACGTCTGTCCCCTCAAAAAGGTCGCATGGTCGCTGATTTGATTCGCGGTAAAAAAGTGGATCAAGCCCTGAACATTCTTACTTTTTCGCCGCAAAAGGCTGCTTTCATCGTCAAAAAAGTGCTCGAGAGCGCAATTGCGAACGCTGAGCACAATGATGGTGCGGATGTGGATGAGCTGAAAGTGAAGACGATCCATGTTGAAGAGGGTCCTGTGCTGAAGCGTTTCACTGCGCGCGCTAAGGGTCGTGGCAATCGTATTTTGAAACGCACCAGTCACGTGTACGTGACTGTTGGCAATTAAAGGGGGTTTCATGGGTCAGAAGATTAACCCAACTGGTTTCCGCTTGGCGGTCTCCCGCAATTGGGCCTCCCGCTGGTACGCGTCAAACCGCGATTTCTCACGTATGCTGCTTGAAGACATTCAGGTGCGTGAGTATCTAAAGAAGAAGCTTAAAAATGCGTCTGTTGGACGTGTGCTGATCGAGCGTCCCGCAAAGAATGCTCGAGTAACAATTTACTCTGCTCGTCCCGGTGTTGTTATCGGTAAGAAGGGCGAAGACATTGAATTGCTGAAGCGCGATTTGCAAAACCTGGTTGGTGTGCCTGTTCATGTCAATATCGAAGAAGTTCGTAAGCCAGAGTTGGATGCTCAACTCATCGCTGACAGCATTTCTCAGCAGCTTGAGCGTCGCATCATGTTCCGTCGTGCGATGAAGCGCGCCATGCAAAATGCAATGCGCATGGGTGCTCAGGGCATCAAAATCATGTCTTCAGGCCGTTTGAACGGTATCGAAATTGCACGTACCGAGTGGTACCGCGAGGGTCGCGTGCCTCTTCATACGCTGAGAGCCGACATCGATTACGCCACTTCTGAGGCAAGCACGACTTACGGGATCATCGGTATCAAAGTGTGGGTCTATAAAGGCGACACACTGGGCCGTGGCGAAGTGGCTGTTGCTGCTCCAGAGGAAAAAGAAGACAAGCGTCCCCGTCGCCCATCTGGACGTCCCGCGCCAAAGCGCGGACGCAAGCCTGAAGGCGCAACCCGCGAAGATTCGGCAGAATCTTCCGAACAGTAAGAGTTAGGAGTGTGCAATGTTACAGCCTAAACGCCGTAAATACAGAAAAGAACATAAAGGTCGCAACACTGGCCTGGCCACACGTGGTGCAACGGTTGCGTTTGGTGAATTCGGCCTCAAGTCCACTGGTCGCGGTCGTCTGACTGCACGCCAGATTGAGTCTGCTCGTAGGGCGATGGTTCGTCATATCAAGCGTGGCGGAAAGATTTGGATTCGTGTTTTTCCAGACAAGCCAATTACCAACAAGCCTGCGGAAGTCCGTATGGGTAATGGTAAGGGTAACGTGGAGTACTACGTGGCCGAGATTCAGCCAGGTAAAGTATTGTACGAAATGGATGGTGTGTCCGAAACTTTGGCCCGTGAGGCGTTTCGTCTTGCTGCAGCCAAGTTGCCAATGCCAACCGTGTTTGTAACACGTCAGATTGGGGGTTAATTCATGAAAGCTTCTGAACTTCGCGGCAAAGATCATGCCGCGTTAACCAAGGAGTTGGAAGAGCTCCTGAAGGCGCAGTTCTCATTGAGAATGCAGGCTGCAACACAGCAGCTGAATAACTCTTCACAGATCAACAAGGTGCGCAAAGACATTGCGCGCGTTAAGACTGTGATGACTGAATTGAAGAGGGCGGCCGTATGAGTACCGAGCCAAAAAAGAGTTTGAAGCGTACGCTGGTTGGTCGTGTTGTCAGTGACAAAATGACCAAATCCGTTGTGGTAATGGTTGAAAACCGGATCAAGCATCCCTTGTACGGTAAATACATCACCAAGACGCACAAGTATGCAGCACATGATGAGTCGAATGAGGTCCGCGAGGGTGACCTGGTGGAAATCACCGAAGGTCGTCCAATTTCCAAGACCAAGGCTTGGAGTGTGACCAAAGTTCTGGAAAAAGCAGCCGAAGTTTAACGATTAAACCCAAAGCTGTTGTGTGATTAAAGAAAGCCTGCTATATTAGCAGGCTGTTCCTTTCAACCCTTACGGGACCAAAACTGGCTGACATTCGTGTTGGTTAAGTTGGTGAGAATTTCCATGATACAAATGCAATCAAGGCTAGAAGTGGCCGACAACACTGGTGCGCGTTCAGTAATGTGCATCAAGGTGCTTGGTGGTTCCAAGCGTCGTTACGCCGGTATCGGTGACATTATTAAAGTGTCTATCAAAGACGCGGCTCCTCGGGGTCGTGTTAAAAAAGGTGAGATTTACAACGCCGTGGTGGTGCGTACAGCCAAGGGCGTGCGTCGTCCTGACGGTTCATTAATCCGCTTCGACGGCAACGCTGCTGTTCTGCTTAACGGCAAGTTGGAGCCCATTGGCACCCGTATTTTTGGGCCAGTGACACGTGAACTGCGCACAGAGCGATTTATGAAAATCGTTTCTCTTGCCCCTGAAGTGCTGTGAGGTTGCCATGAATAAGATTCGTAAAGGTGACGAGGTCGTCGTCCTGACAGGTAAAGACAAAGGCAAGCGTGGCGTGGTTTTGGCTCGAGTGAGCGATGACATGCTGCTTGTTGAGGGTGTAAATGTAGTCAAGAAGCACCAGAAGCCCAATCCCATGAAGGGAGAGGCTGGTGGTGTGGTGGACAAGACAATGCCCATTCATCAATCCAATGTGAGCTTGTTCGATAAAGAAACTGGCAAGCCTTCGCGTGTGGCAATTCAGGTGGTCGATGGTAAAGCCGTTCGCGTGCTGAAATCCACCGGCGCCCAGCTGGCCAATTAAGGAGAGATTGCTGTGTCTCGTTTTCAAGAATATTACAAGGGCCAAGTGGTTGGCCAGCTGACCGAAAAGTTTGGTTACAAGTCAGTCATGCAGGTCCCTCGCATCACGAAGATCACCCTGAACATGGGTGTGGGTGAGGCTGTTGCTGACAAAAAAATCATAGACAATGCTGTTGGTGATTTGACCAAGATTTCTGGCCAAAAGCCTGTGGTTACTCGCGCCAAGAAGGCCGTTGCGGGATTCAAAATTCGCGAGGGCTATCCAATCGGATGCAAGGTTACCTTGCGTGGGAAGCGGATGTATGAATTCCTGGATCGCCTAGTGACCGTTGCGTTTCCTCGTGTTCGCGATTTTCGTGGTGTGTCCGGTAAGTCCTTTGATGGGCGCGGTAACTACAACATCGGCATTAAAGAGCAAATCATCTTCCCGGAAATTGAGTACGACAAGATTGATGCGCTTCGTGGCCTGAACATCAGTATCACGACCACAGCACGAACCAATGATGAAGCCAAGGCATTGTTGGCTGCGTTCAAATTTCCCTTCCGCAACTGAGGTGCGTCGTGGCAAAACTTTCTTTAATTAACCGAGAAAACAAGCGTGAGCGCTTGGTTAAAAAATACAGCGCAAAGCGCGCTGCCTTGATGAAGGCCATCAACGACCAGTCTCTGCCTGAGTCTGATCGATACGAAGCACGTTTAAAGTTGCAAGCGCTTCCTCGCAACGCCAGTCCAACTCGTCTTCGGAATCGCTGCGAGTTGACTGGTCGTCCGCGCGGTACGTTCAGGCTGTTTGGCTTGGGTCGTACCAAAATTCGTGAAATCGCAATGCGTGGTGAAATCCCAGGCATTACGAAGGCAAGCTGGTAAGGGGTTTTAGAACATGAGTATGAGTGATCCAATCGCTGACATGCTGACACGCATCCGCAACGCGCAGGGTGTAGACAAGCAGTCAGTAGAAATGCCTTCTTCGAAGCTTAAGGTGGCCATTGCCACAGTGCTGCGGGACGAGGGCTACATTGATGGTTTTGAGATTGTTGGCGATGCAAAAAAGCCCACTCTCAAGATCTCTTTGAAATACTATGCCGGCCGACCCGTAATCGAGCGAATCGAGCGAGTTTCAAAGCCAGGGCTGAGAATTTACAAAGGCAAAGAGGGTCTGCCCGAGGTCATGAATGGTCTGGGTGTGGCTATTGTTTCTACTTCAAAGGGCGTGATGACTGATCGTCGTGCACGTTCTACCGGAGTGGGTGGCGAAGTCATCTGCTACGTAGCTTAAGGAGAGCAACAATGTCACGAGTAGCTAAAGCACCGATCAAGGTGCCCGGTGGTGTGCAAATCTCCATCAATGGTCAAGAGGTTGTCGTTAAGGGTTCTTCCACCCAGTTAACGCTGGTGATGAATCCCTTGGTAGGTGCAGAGATCCAAGGCGACGTCTTGTCTGTCAAGCCTGTTTCTGCAGACGCGAGTGCTCAAGCACAAGCCGGTACGGTAAGAGCCCTTTTGAATAACATGGTCATTGGTGTAACCAAAGGCTTTGAGCGCAAGCTGCAACTTGTTGGCGTGGGTTACAAGGCTGCAGTTCAGGGCGATTCGCTGAACCTGGCTTTGGGTTTTTCTCACCCCGTCTTGCACAAGCTCCCTTCTGGTGTAAAGGCTGAGACACCAACTCCGACCGAGATCATCATCAAAGGCGCCAACAAACAAGCTGTTGGGCAAACTGCCGCTGAGATCAGGGCGTATCGCCCTCCAGAGCCCTATAAGGGCAAGGGCGTTCGTTATTCCGACGAGCATGTGGTCATCAAAGAGACCAAGAAGAAATAAGGCGTGTTGAGGTAAATATGGAAACGAAAAAAGAAGCCCGTTTGCGTCGTGCCCAACAAACACGCAAACGCATTGCGTTGGCCAAAGCCAACCGTCTCACTGTGTATCGGTCAAACAGTCACATTTACGCGGCTGTTCACTCGTTCGATGGTGGTCAGGTGTTGGTTGCTGCTTCCACCTGTGAAGCTGGGCTGAAGTCTCAGTTGGGTGGCAAGGTTGCCGCAAACAAAGAAGCCGCGCGTTTGGTAGGCGCGGAGGTCGCCAAGCGTGCGCTTGCTGCTGGCGTGAACGAAGTTGCATTTGATCGTGCAGGTTTTGCCTACCACGGTCGAGTCAAAGAGCTTGCAGAAGCGGCCCGCGAAGCCGGTCTGAAGTTCTAAGGGGTAGATGATGGCAAGAGCACAAAAGAAAGACGCAGCACAAGAGGTGCGCGACGACGGCATGAAGGAGAAGATGATCTCCGTCAACCGTGTGACCAAAGTTGTGAAAGGTGGCCGTATTCTCGGTTTCGCTGCGCTGACCGAGGTTGGTGACGGTGATGGTCGAGTGGGTATGGGCAAGGGCAAGTCCCGTGAAGTCCCCGTGGCCGTTCAGAAGGCCATGGAACAGGCTCGAAGGCAGCTCGAAGGCGTGTCTCTACGCGACGGCACAATTCACCACACGGTTACGGGCCAACACGGCGCCTCTCGTGTCTACCTGGCTCCCGCAGAAGAGGGTACTGGCATTATTGCTGGCGGTCCTATGCGCGCAGTTTTTGAAGTGGTTGGTGTTCGAAACATCGTGGCCAAAAGCCATGGTTCTTCAAACCCCTACAACTTGGTCCGTGCAACTTTGGATGCACTCCGTAAATTGAAGACTCCTGCTGAAGTTGCTGCCAAGCGCGGCAAGACTGTAGAGCAGCTGTTTGAGGCTTAATCATGAGCAAATCTGTAAAAGTAACGCTCGTTAAGAGTGTGATCGGCACAAAGCAGTCGCATCGAGACACTGCCATAGGTCTCGGTCTTCGTCGTATTAACTCCAGCAAGGTCCTTGTTGACACCCCAGAAGTACGTGGAATGATCAATAAGATTTCTTATCTGCTGAAAGTGGAGTCCGTGTGATGGATCTCAATACAATTGGCCCTGCAGAGGGCAGTAAATTCAAGCGACGTCGTGTTGGCCGCGGTATTGGTTCTGGCCTGGGTAAAACTGCTGGTCGTGGTCACAAAGGCCAAAAGTCCCGCGCTGGTGGTTTTCACAAGGTGGGATTTGAAGGCGGTCAGATGCCAATTCATCGACGTCTTCCTAAGCGTGGCTTTACATCACGTACTGCCCGATTGAATGGCCAGATTTCATTGTCTGCCCTCCAGGCGTTGTCGGTTGATGTGGTCGATCTTTTGACATTGAAGCAGGCTGGACTGGTTGAAGCACAAGTGCAGACCGTCAAGGTCATTTTGTCTGGCGTACTTTCAAAGGCTGTGACCTTGAATGGTATTAAGGCAACCAAAGGTGCTGCTGCTGCAATTGCTGCCGCTGGCGGTACTGTCAACGCCTGATTGAGGAAGCAACCAGCGTGGCGTTCAATCCCTCTACAATAGCTGGCTCCAACAAGTTTGCCGACCTGCGTAAGCGGTTGGTGTTCTTGTTGCTTGCCCTTGTTGTGTATCGTGTAGGTGCTCATATACCCGTGCCAGGGATTGATCCCGATGCATTGAGGCAGCTGTTTGAATCTCAGCAAGGCGGCATTCTGGGCATGTTCAACATGTTTTCAGGTGGGGCCTTATCGCGATTCACAGTATTCGCCTTGGGCATCATGCCTTACATCTCTGCATCAATTGTGATGCAGTTGATGAGTGTGGTTGTTCCGAGTCTGGAAGCGCTTAAGAAGGAAGGTGAGTCCGGCCGCCGCAAAATCACGCAGTACACGCGGTATGGGACCTTCTTTCTTGCTGTTTTTCAAGCCATTGGAATTTCCGTGGCTTTGGAAAGTCAGCAGGGCTTGGTGATTGATCCTGGCATTGCCTTTCGGGCAACTACAGCAGTTTCCCTTGTGACAGGCACAATGTTTTTGATGTGGCTGGGCGAGCAAATTACTGAGCGTGGTTTGGGCAACGGAATTTCAATTTTGATTTTCGCTGGTATTGCCGCAGGCATGCCTGGTGCGATTGGTGGTCTGTTTGAGTTGGTGCGTACAGGCGCAATGAGTACCATTGTTGCCTTGCTGATTTGTGTGCTCGCCGTTGCCGTGACTTATGTGGTGGTGTTTGTAGAACGTGGTCAGCGCAAAATCACCGTGAATTATGCAAAGCGTCAGGTGGGTAACAAGGTTTACGGTGGTCAGCAAAGCCATTTGCCTTTGAAGCTGAACATGGCAGGGGTTATTCCTCCCATTTTCGCATCAAGCATTATTTTGCTGCCGGCCACCTTGTCCAGTTGGTTTGGTAGTGGTGAAGGCGCTGTTAC
>Ga0256341_1000108_pt1 | contig 11257 bp, 16 predicted proteins | sample AtltaT_6_FD_183694 | JGI IMG/M metagenome (GOLD analysis project Ga0256341, IMG submission 183694) | Metatranscriptome of freshwater microbial communities from Altamaha River, Georgia, United States - Atl_Cont_RepB_8d (Metagenome... | ecosystem: Environmental > Aquatic > Freshwater > River... | reverse complement strand
CTAATTTGTAATACCTCTTTAAGACCGTGTGTTGCATCTTTAACATTTTTTTTATATTTTAATGAAGATGTTGACCTTTGAAGTGAACCATCAGAATGTATATAAGTATTTGCTGCACTACCAACAGTTTGATTATAAGGAGATTGAGCAGCAGTCCCTGTATTTGTATAACCATCACTTCTTACAAAAAATAAAAAACTACCTGATGAATTTTGTACTAGTAGTGGGTAAGTACTATTATCTGCAGTTGATGATTTTGAAAACAATCTAGCTCCACTATAAGTCCCCCCAATCCCTACATTCTGTGATGCGTCTACTGTGACTGCTGTTGTCCCTGCTGTTTTTAACTGTAATATACCTGTGTTATCAGCAGTCGTTATGACTCCACCTGCTCCACTTGTACTTGCGTCAATTGATGATGCCATTTATTTCCCCTTATTGTTTTCTAAATATTGAATCGCTTTTTTTAGCAATTCAACACTATCTTGAAATTTTCCTAATGATGTATTGCAATCATGACAAAGTATTCCTCTTACTTTGCCTGTATTATGGTCGTGGTCTACACATAGAGCATGACCATTTTTATTTTGTTTAACTCCACAAATAGCACATACACCATTTTGGTTATCTAAAATTGAATTGTATTCATCTAAAGTAAATATAATGCCTTTATCTTTCCAAGCCTTTTCTATTTTCTTTTTATAACCATCTTCAGTTTGATAATATCTTTTTCTATCTCTAGATATACATTCTTTACAATGTGACTTTAATCCTTTTGAATAAGGAGTAGCCTTTCTAGACAAACATCTGTAAAAATTATCAAATGTTTTAAATGTATTGCATTTAGTACAAGTTTTTCCAGTTTCCATTATGGAATTATAGCACAACCCATCTTTGACCTGCTGGTACTGTGACAGATACACCAGAATTTATAGTAATAGCTCCAACTGAAAGTGCATTTTTGCCTGTAGGTAAAGAATAACTTGTTGTGACTGTTGGTGAGTTTAGATTAAATACTTGGTCACCACCACCACCTGTAGCACCTCCACCAAGAGATGACCATGATGAACCATCATAACCTTCGTATGCACCTGTAGTGCTATTATAACGTATCTTACCTGTTGCAGCAGTAGGTCTTTGTGCTGTTGTACCTACAGGAACTTTAATAGCACCTGTAGAACTAATGGTTGTATCACCTGTGATTGATAATGTACTGCCTATTGTTCCTGTACCTGTAACTGATAAGTTACCACCTACTGTAACATCGTCACCAGATAAACCTGCTTGGAAGTTTTTAAGGTGCGACATTATTGCACGCATAGCATTATTTACATCTGAAGGTAACATTCCCTCTGCAATGTTAATGCCTTGTACGTCTGTATTACTGGCAGCAGTACTTGAATATTCTGATATTTTTGTCTTTGACATTATAGAACCACCCATCTTTTGCCACTAGGTACAGTAACTGCAACACCACTAGCGATTGTAATAGCACCTACTGAAAATCCATTAGTACCAGATGATAAAGTATAATTTGAACTGATTGTTGTACCATTTTCCCAGATTACACCACCTGCACTCGCTGTAGAACTTGGTGTACCCCATGAAGCATTTGTACCATCTGTCGTTAAAAATTTACCACTGTTAGATGTTTGGCTAGGTAAAATATTGTTACGAGCAGTTGTAGCATTTGCTAAATCTGATAAATTATTAGCACGATAAGCATAGGTTGTATCTGAACCAGTTGCAGTGACTCCTAAGTTACTTCTTGCAGTCGTTGTATTTGCTAAATCTGATAAGTTGTTAGCACGATATACATATGTTGTATCTGAACCAGTAGCTGTGACACCTAAATTAGATCTTGATGTAGCAGTATTTGCAACGTCTGATAAATTATTAGCTGCATTTAATGGTGTATAACCTAAACCAGTTGTAATGTCTGTAGATGACAATACAGCAACGTCAGAACCATTTCTATAAACTGACTTATTAGATGGATATGTACAAAATACATCTTTAGTGCCAGCAGAAAAACTTACTTTTGATCCTGTGGATGATGATAAAACAGTATCTCGTGACAATGCACCAGCACTAACTGTACCTAGACCTACTTCCCATTCTGAACCACTAACAATAGCATAATATGTTGTATTACCATTACCAATGGCTGTAGAGAATGTTTGGAATCCAGTGACTGCACCAGATAATGTAAGCGAACCTGTACCTGTCGTGGTACTATTTTCTCGTACCCTGTCTTTAACGACTAGAGCCATGACTTATCCTTAAGCTAATGTTACTGTAAGTGAACCAGAAGCGATTTTGAAAATATCGCCAGAGTCAATTGTTTTGCTTGTATCTAATGGTGTATGGAATAATAAATTACCACTTGTAGAAGCATCATATAAGCCAATATGACTTACAGTACCCCATGAAGCTGTTGCTTGTGGGAATGTACAATCTGCATTAGATGTTGTTACGCCATTAGAAGGTGCACCAAATGTGATTGATGTTCTAGCGTATGAGCCACCAGATACTTCTGTACCAGAACCAGCGTCTGTAGGATCAGATGTGAACAATGCTACATAAACTGTTGTTGGTGATGTGTATGATGTGTTACGAAGAACTGCATTGATAAGTGCATTTTCTAAATAATTACTAAATTCTGCCATGATTTACCTCGTTGCTAAAGAAATTGATAGGGGACTGCTTGCAAACTCACCAGACTCATCTGAACTAGATAAAGAAGTTAATCCTCTATCATATAATGAAGCCCAAGTCTGTAATCTTTCATCATTCATCAAGTATGGTTCAGCTTCGCCTAGTGCTGCATATAACAATAAATCTGGGCAATTAGCTAAAAAAGCATTTGATGGATTAGTTGAACTTAAGTATGTAGGTGCTGCATAGTAAAGCATATGCAATACATATGCACTATCTGGTTTTGGTGCAAAATTAAATTCTGTAGCTAATACTGTATACATAGTAGGTGTACCAGAATCAGTTACACGAGAATTTCTAAAAAAGTTACTTGGACTTTGATATTCTATTGTACTAATTGGTGTTGTTTCTAAATGCAAATCACGCATTGCTAAAAAGTCGCTAGGAAGTGCTACAGTTCCATCACCAGCTGTCATTGTTGTTGTAACAAACTTTAACATTTGACGAATACGAAGATCACGTCTTAATCTGTTTTCTGCTAATGTAATAAAGTCTGGTATTTGTGTGGTTAAGTCACTACGAGCCAAGTAATCAGCTACTGTAGACTTTAAGTCTGTATATGATGTAAAAGCCATTACACTCTACCTTCTCGTGTTCTAAATACTTTGTTATCTGGATTGTTTAAAAATTCTTTGAAGCGTTTATTATCTAAAATATGAAAACCACGCATAACACCTTGTTTATTAAGGTCATCAATAACTGTAAGAGGGATAGATGCTATTTTATTATCGAATATATCCTCACCCCAACGTGTGTGTTTATCTTTTAAATTACGTTCAGCTAAATTTGCTTCTAAAATTCCGCTGATATCTTGTTTAGTTTCAATTACTAAACCTTTATCTGTATCATGTGCTACAGATGTTCTAAATGTTGTTGGTTTCATTCATTTACCTTTTACCTGTGATTTGAGTGAAAATTAATTTTACAGGCAAACATATTAAAATGTTACAATAAAAAGAATGACAGAGGTGTAGGCATGACCTACAACCTCTGCACTCAATAATGGATAAAGTTCCATTAAACCTTTACTACTCTGCCAAGTCAGCAATAATACCGTGAGCAGCTTCGTTCTTAACTTCTAGTGTGTATTCTACTAAAAGTTGAGTTACATCAGCGTCACCAGTTTTTGCTAATTCGTTTGTAGCAAATGGACGTAAGTAAGCAACTGCTGCGTACTCTGGGTCAAGAACAAATGCTACTTCACCACCGTCACCAGCATCTGCTGGAATGAAACGGTTAGGAACAACAGAAATTGTACCGAAATCTGATAAATAAACATCAGCAGCACCAATAATTGTTGTTGGTGTATTAGCAGGAGCCATGAAACGTTGTGCAGCAATACCAGCAAATGTAGATACTACTTGCTTTTGTGTTGGTGTTACCATTAACACTTTAGGATTACCACCGTTGCTGAAAGCTGATTTAACAACTGATTTTAAGTGTGCTTCATCAAAAGTACGGTCTGTACCAGAAACACGAGCAGTTGTACCACCAGAACCTGCAGTACCGTTAGTACCTAGTGATTTGTTTGTAGATAACCATGCTTGTAAACCACCAAGTGTACGAGCTGTTGTTGCGTTACCAGCTGCATTTAATTGGTTGCTTAAAAGGATGTATTCCATGTCACGTTTGATTTCAGCAGAAGCTTTAGCTAATTGGTAAGCCTTTTCAGATTTACGACCAGCTTTGTTTACTGCTTCTAAAGTACCAGCAATCTTCACAGTTTTTTGTGAGATTTGTGTGCGGTTACCAAGACGTGTTGTTGGTGATAATGTTGCATCAGATGCTGTTGCACCTTCAACTGCAGCATTAGAACCATTAACAGCTGCTAGGCTGTCTGTTTGCCACTCATGGAGAACGCCAGTAGCTTTTGTTTTGCCAACTGATGACATGAATGGTGTTTCTGTTGGAGAAATGTTATAGATAACGTCTGTTAAATCTTCACGTTGACCTATAGCGGTATAGGTTTGATATGTTGCCATGTTTTATTCTTCTTTCTATTCTAAAAATTGTTCAAATAAAGCTGCTGCGTCACGGACATGTCCGCTGTTACGCAACTGTGCTTTCTGTTTTTTAATGGTTTCTGTGTTATTACTACTTGTAGCAGATCCAGCCTTCAGCATCTTTGGTGCTTCAGAAACTTTCTTTGTTACAGCAGGTTTTGATTTTTGAAGCTTGTCATACATCATTGCCTTGTGTAGAGTAATAACGTGCCTAGAATCATAGACGCTAGATAACTCTGCATCTGTAAAACCAAGCGATTTGCCATAATTGCGAATCTCATTACGGAGGTTTTCGCCTTTAGCAGGGTCTGAAAACTCTGGTAAGACTTGCGTTAATTTTTGTGCTTCCTGTGCAACTCTATCTTGCATGGCACGAGCAGTTTCAGATTGTTGCAATTGTGCAATTCTGGCTTGCTCTGCTCTTATAGCAGCGAGTTGTTCTTTCTTTTCAGAAAGTTCAGCAACTTTAACAGCATATCCTATAGGGTCGTTTTCTTTGAGGTATGTTAAATCCTCATTAGGCGTTTGTTGCACTATAAATTCTTCTATAGCTTGCAAACGTTGAGCATATGTGTCTCGAACTTGCTTTGCCTCTTCAATAGCTTTACGTTCAGCCTCAACGACTTTACGTTGTTCAGCTACTTCTGTGGTCTTTTTGGTGTAATCAGCACCAAGTTGATAACCTTTAATTAATTCATCGAGGGTAACATCTTTTTCTTCACCAGCCGCCTTTACTTTAAAAGTCTGGGGGAGTTCCTCTTCTTCAACTTCAGTTTCCTCTTGTTCTTCAGCATCACCTTCTGCTTCAGTTTGTTCAACTTCTTCAGTTTGTGGCTCTGCTTCTTGAGCTTCTGCTTCTACTTGTTTTTCTTCCCCACCTTCTGGTTGACCTTGTGGTGCCTCTTGTGGTTCTAATAGACTTTCAAAAGCATTGGCTGCTTGATTTACTGTAAGCTCGCCACTTCCAGAATTTTCTGGAGTCATGGTTGTTTCACTCATTTTTATTTCCTATAATCCTCTAGGGGAGGTTACCCATTTTAGAAATGTCTAAAATATCTTCCATGCTTTACTTTTAATTTCGCTAGTTTTAGCGATTGATTCCAAGTAAGACATAAGTTCGTTATAACAAGCTAATCTTTGATATGCTTGTTCTCTAATATGTGACTCTTCTTGACTTGAGTACATAATAGTTTGTAATTGATTTTCTTGTAGTTCTTTAATTACAGATTGAAAATGTTCGTCATTAAGTATGCCAGTAATAGCGTCTACTTTATTGGACATTGTTATTTCCCTGTGTCATGTTGTTAATAGTATTTAAAGCATCTACAATAGATTTAGTATTAGCACCACGAGTTTGTTCTGCTTGGTTAGCAGCATCAGCTTCAATCTTTAATTGTTTAAGAGCTAATTCAGTATTTTGTTTTAGTTCTTGTTGTTGAAGTTCTAATGCTTTGCGAGCATTTTCTAATTGCATTTGCTCACGTTCTAATTCAAGTTTTGCAGCTTCAGTTTGAGCACGAATCATTGCTTTTTCACGTTCAACTTGAGCCAACACCTTTGCAGCTTCTGTATTAGGATCTGGTTTAGGTGGTTGTGGTTGTGAAAGAATTGCATTTTGCTCTGGTGTAATTTCATTCATGAATTGTGCAGCATCTTTGAAACCAGCCATGTTAATAAATTTGGCTAATGTATTGCGATATTGCATTAAGTTCACTAATGGATTAGATAAACCATATTGCTGAATGATTTGCTCTTGTTTTTGCAAGATCATTTGCATAGTTGTTAATTGTTCTTGACGTGTACCTGTACCTAAACCTACATTAATAGATACATTATATTGGTCATTCCATTCACGAGGATTAAATGGTACAAATTTGCCATTTATACGCACTAAACGCTCTTTATCTTGATATTTGCATAGTAAGTGTAGGATTCCTTTGAAAAGCGATTTAACACCTGTTTCTGCAAAGATACGGGCTATTAATTCAAGCTTTCCTGCACTTGCTTGTGACATTGCTGACACAGCAGCAGCTGTTACGTTTTGTAATATGTTAGGATCAATACCATTTTGTGAATCTGATACACCTGTACGTCTAGATTGAACACCATCTAGGTATTCAAGCATTGGGAATGAGCCAGATGTTGTAGGAGCTACAGTAAGTGGTACTAATGCGTTAGGATTCTTCAATCTAACAACACCACCAGCTGTAGATGTCAATAAATCATCAAGGTTTACTTGACCTTCTACTGCACCAACACGATAATTGTTAGTTAAATAGAGATTATCTAACATTTGACGTAAAACAGTAGACTTAATAAGCTGTAAATCTAGTGCACGATCAGCTAAAGACTGTCCATAAAACTTATGTGGAATAGGAATTGGGCAAAGTGAGTGGAATGGAACATAATCACATTCTTCATCTTCTAAAATTTCGTTAGAAGCATATACAATGCGTCTTAATTCAGCAATACCGTCATTATTATAGTCAACTTTTATGTAACATTCATAAACTTCTACTACTTCCATTGACTGATCTTGTGAACCCATTGAATTTGGCTGTTCACCTTGTGAATAACGAGCAATTCTATCTGGACTAAACTCTAAAGTATCACCAGATTCTAAAGAATCTACTACTTTTTTGCTAAATCCCATAGCAACTAACTCTGAACGAGTCAACATTCTACGGTGTGCTACAAATGGTGAGTCTTGAATAGTTCTAGCACGTTTAGAAATAAGAAATTCTTCTGGTGGAACGTTTTCTACAACTACTTTTCCATCTTTTTTAGTCTTTTTAATCTTAACACTGTGTGAACGATTAGTTCTTGACATACCTGTAAAGTCGTCAACAATCGTTGTTTCATCTGTTTCTTGGCTAACAACCTCGACTTCTGGGTCAGAGAGTAGCATGAGTAGCTCATCATCGCTTAAATTCTCATATTTTTCTTTAGTAACATCAATTTTTTCGTCCCAATACGCTTTTACTACGCCTGTTTTTTGTAAAAGTGCGTCTTTGAACCAGTTATGTAAAATTAAAAAGCCATCATTGTCACGATAGAATACCCAGTTACAATATTCTGTAGCTTGTTGTGCAAAAGGTTCGTCACCATCGTTTACAGGTTGAAATTCAACCACACCGTCTGTAGATGTAAATACACGAATAAGTTGAGGCAATGCTCCGTCTACAACTTCTGCCACTTCACCTGTGACAATTTGTGATTTTCCTTCTACTTCGTTACCATATGGCTCACGAAGATAGTATTCAAGTGCTTGTTGACGTTCTGCAACTGTGTCTGTTTCGACATAGCCAATAGAATCATCAATTTCTGACTCGATAATGCTTTTTAATTTGTTAATATCCATTAAACTATCCATTTAGTGTTTATGTTAATAGGTCTATTCCATTCTTCAGCTGGACTTTCATCTAAACCTGTTGCTAGGTATCTAAAAGAGTCTGCAGCATGAGATGACCAATCGTGAAGTGGTCTGTCGTGGAATACTGCTCTTTTTTCATCATAGTGTCTACGATAATTACGAAGAGCATCTAAACCTTGTTTTGTTTTGGGATCAAACCAACAACGTGGAATTATTCTCCTGACTGCTTGTATGCCATCCATAACATTAAGGCGAGGAGCAGTAACAATTGATAATCCTGCATCTTCTAAAGTCTCCTTACGAGATTTACCAGTGCCTAATTCTCTAACCTCCACGTCATGTGGAAGTATGTGAGTAAAATGTGCATAATCATTATCTCTTAACCATTGCACATAGTAATCAAGTCCTTGACCATGATTTTCCATATAGTCAATAAGACGTATTTCTTTACCTGTAAGTTGAGCTACCCAAATAGATGTTGAATCAGATATACCCAAGTCCCAAGAGGTGTAACTACGACACAAGTCATCACGAGGTATCTCTGTAATGTGTGCTTTCTCTTCTATTTCATTTATAAGTTTAGAGTAGAAAGAGCCTTCTACAGGAGCGTTAAAAGAACACTCAAACTCTTGCATAAACTTATCTTCGCCCATTTCAAGACGAGCAGCTGTAAGTTCTTGTTCGTTTAGTAATTTTGTATCACTAGATTTAAATTCTAGTAATTTCCATCCTTGTCCTTCAGCAGCACGATCTCGTAAACCTCTGAAATGATTGTTGCCTTTTGGTGTTCCCATCGCAACACAAAAACCTAGTCGGTCTGTAAGAGCTGGGCGAATAATATCACTAAATACTGAAGGATTTATATTTCCTACTTCGTCTATTACAGCACCATCTAAATAGATACCACGAAGAGAATCTGGGTTATCTGCACCATAAAGTGAGATACGTCTACCCATGAAGTCTACACGAAGTTCAGCAATGTTTACTTTAGCACCTAGAGGTCTTGTATAATTAACAAGGTAATCCCATGCAATACGTTTAGATTGGTTATAGGTGGGTGCTACATAAGCGTATCTAGGATCTTTTTTAGTACAAGTGAGTGCACTATGGATCAGCTGATTAATTGCTGAAACTGTTTTTCCCATACGTCTGTGTGCTACTACGACCACAAACCTATTATCTTTAACTGCATTGTGTATCAGTTTTTGGGGGACTCGTGGTCTATACCCAGTATCTAAAGTTTTTTGCGACTCCATATAGGGTCATCGCCTCCTACAAGTGATGTGTAATATCTGTGATTAAATAAAGATAAATAATAATTGCCAAAATGATAAAATAAATAACATTTTAATCTTCTTCGTAATCTTCTGATTCTTTATTTCCGTTTTCAAATTTAGCCATGATAAGCATTTGTTTTTGTGCTGTAGTAAGCGGTTTTGTAATTGGACCGCCTACTAACCACGCAGAACAAGTTCTGTCAGCAGCACATTTAAATTCAAACAATTCACAATAGCCTAATTCAGCACTATCTACGACTTCGTTTGCATATGTTTCATCATTTGATTCTTCACCTTGTATGCCACTCACTATGCAGTCCATCATTTCAGGAGTCTGTATAAAGGCAGAACAATTACCGCATCGCATTGTTTTAGCATTGTCTACAGAGGTTGCCCACTCTTCTGCTCTTTTATTCCAAAATTCTGTATCTTCTACTTCAGGATTTGCAGGACCATAACCTACGTTTTTAAAAGCCCAATCACGATTCTTAAGATTGAGTTTAATATCATGTGTAACAATAGGACATTTCATTTCTTTTTATTCCTTGCTGAAATAGCTTTAGCTTTTGCTTTAGCATCTGCTTTAGATGAAGCTCCCCATGCTTTTAAAGATAACAATAGTCTGGTAGGTTCACCGTTAGGTTTACGTTCTGGTCCAGCCATATTACCCATACGAGCTAGGAAAGATGCACGTCTAGGATTATCACCTGATTTTACAGGAGCCTTTAGATGACCGCCTGTTGCTTTATTATAAGATGCACGACCTTTAGCGTTAAGTCCGCCTTTAGGATTCTTGCCTTCTTTCTTTTGCCAAGCAGCACTCATTTCTTTTTCGCAGTCTTTGCTGATTGTTTAAAAGCTTTAGCAGTAGGTGCACCTTTAGATCCTACCTTACGCATCTTCTCACCAGAACCTTCGGCTATGCGTTTGCGTTTAGCATGGATGTTTGCGTAGAGTCCTCTCATCTGTATCCTAACATTCTTAATAGTGAACTTAAGTCCATAGGTTGTTGTACAGACATACCACCTGCTTGTGGTGGAATATTAGTCATAGTGTTACCTAGTGGATTAGTTTGTTGATAATAAGGCACTGCTTGTGGATTAGACATATAAGCATTTTGTCTAGAAAACTCATCCATTTGTCTTTGCATCATTAACTGATTAATTCTAGCTGCTTCAGCATCTGATAATTGACCAGTGCCACCTATAGAACTCATAAGTCTTTCTCTTTCTAATTGTGCCATGTAGTCGTTAGCTGTGTTTTTAGCAGCTATTTGCTCTGGAGTTAGAGTAACGTTTCTTAATTGTTCTTGCAATTGTTCTAAAATTGTTTTCGCCATAATTTTTGCCTACTGCCGTTTTAAAAAATGTTATAAAACCTTTTCTACATAAAAAGGGGGGTGGGGTCTATTCTATTCCTGTGATGATTTTTACTTCTACAGGTGTGCCATCAGGATTACCACTGATCTCATGCTGTGTAGATTCTTTCCAACGTGCACGAGACTTCAACCAGAAGATCATTGCTGTGGTGTTGCCTTCTTTAGCTTGTTTAAATAAAGTCTCTGCAACAGATGCGTTAGCCTCAATACGTCCTTTGTCAAGCTCTTCCTTGTAGTACTTGACAAGTGTGTCATGTGAGATGGAAAGTACGGATGCGATATCTTCATGGCGTGTGCCTACTGTAGATAACATGTAAACTTTATTTCTGGTGTCCGCATTTGGAAGGTGCGGGGGTCTTCCTGCTTTTCTAGGACTTTCTATCATGTCTTTAGATGTCTCTATTGTCTCTACATCGTTTATAGTATTGATGTCATCGCTTACCATATTATTGACCGCATTGTCAACAGGGTTATTATCTTCACTCATTACTTATTCCTTATATATAGT
>Ga0256341_1000107_pt1 | contig 11258 bp, 22 predicted proteins | sample AtltaT_6_FD_183694 | JGI IMG/M metagenome (GOLD analysis project Ga0256341, IMG submission 183694) | Metatranscriptome of freshwater microbial communities from Altamaha River, Georgia, United States - Atl_Cont_RepB_8d (Metagenome... | ecosystem: Environmental > Aquatic > Freshwater > River... | reverse complement strand
GTGAAGGCCCGAAGGGCCCGGCCCGATCACTCGGCGGCCGGTGCGGCCTCGGCCACCTCAGGGCGGTCCACCAGTTCCACAAAGGCCATGGGGGCGTTGTCACCCACGCGGAAGCCCATTTTCAGGATGCGGCTGTAGCCACCCGGGCGGGCCTTGTAGCGCGGGCCCAGTTCGGTGAACAGCTTGGTGACGATGTCGCGGTCGCGCAGGCGGGCGAAGGCCAGGCGGCGGTTGGCCACGCTGTCCACCTTGGCCAGGGTGATGAGGGGCTCCACCACGCGGCGAAGTTCCTTGGCCTTGGGCACCGTGGTTTTGATGGCCTCGTGGCGCAGCAGAGAAACACTCATGTTGCGCAGCATGGCCAAGCGATGCTCGCTGGTGCGGTTGAGTTTACGAAGTCCGTGTCCGTGACGCATGTGCTTTCCTTTCTTTATTGAACCCCGGCCGTGTCAGGTACCGGGGGTTGCACGCGCTGTTGAAATTCAGCGCTTGTCCAGGCCTTGCGGGGGCCAGTTGTCGAGGCGTGCGCCCAGCGTGAGACCACGCGAAGCCAGCACTTCCTTGATTTCGTTCAACGACTTTCGACCCAGGTTGGGGGTCTTCAGCAGCTCGGTTTCGGTGCGCTGAATCAGGTCGCCAATGTAGTAAATGTTCTCGGCCTTCAGGCAGTTGGCCGAACGCACCGTCAACTCCAGCTCGTCCACAGGGCGCAGCAAGATGGGGTCGAAGTTGGCGCCGGCACGCGGGGCCGGCTCGGTGTAGGCCGCGATGTCGCTGCCTTCCAACTGCGCGAACACCGCCAGCTGCTCGACCAAAATCTTGGCCGAAGCGCGGATGGCCTCTTCAGGGCTGATGGCGCCATTGGTTTCAATGTGCATCACCAGCTTGTCGAGGTCGGTGCGCTGCTCCACGCGGGCGTTTTCTACCGCATAGCTCACCCGCTTCACCGGCGAGAACGAGGCGTCCAACACGATGCGACCGATGCTCTTGGTGGGCTCGTCGGCGTGACGGCGCATGGTGCCCGGCACGTAACCGCGGCCCTTTTCCACCTTGATTTGCATGTCCAGCTTGCCGCCCTGGGACAGGTGGGCAATCACGTGGTCGGGGTTGATGATTTCCACGTCGTGCGGGGTCTGGATGTCGGCGGCCGTCACCGGGCCCTCGCCATCCTTGCGCAGCACCAGGGTCACCTCGTCACGGTTGTGCAGACGGAACACCACGCCCTTGAGGTTCAGCATGACGTGAACCACGTCTTCTTGCACACCGTCAATGGCCGAGTACTCGTGCAGCACACCGGCGATGGTGACCTCGGTGGGGGCATAGCCCACCATCGAGCTCAACAGCACGCGGCGCAGGGCATTGCCCAGCGTGTGCCCATAGCCACGCTCGAACGGCTCGAGGGTCACCTCGGCGCGATGTGCACCTTGGGGCTCGACGTTGATGGCTTTGGGCTTCAGGAGATTGGTTTGCATGTAGAGATGTTCCTCTCAATACCCTCGGCTCGTTACACCGATAAGGCTGGGGGTCAACAGAATCAGCGTGAATACAATTCCACGATCAGAGATTCGTTGATCTCGGATCCAAACTCGTCACGGTCGGGCGTCTTCTTGAACACGCCTTCCATCTTGGAAGCGTCCACCTGCACCCAGGCCGGCAACCCAATGGACTCGGCCAGCTTCAGCGAGTCTTGGATGCGCAGTTGCTTCTTGGCCTTCTCGCGAACGGCCACGGTATCGCCAGCCTTCACGAGGTACGACGCGATGTTCACCACCTCACCGTTCACGGTGATGCCCTTGTGTGACACCAACTGGCGTGCTTCAGCGCGGGTGGAACCGAAACCCATGCGGTACACCACGTTGTCCAAACGCGACTCCAGCAGGGTGAGCAGGTTCACGCCGGTGGAGCCCTTGCGGCGCTCGGCCTCGGCGAAGTAGCGGCGGAACTGACGCTCCAGCACGCCATACATGCGCTTGACCTTCTGCTTCTCGCGCAGCTGCACGCCGAAGTCGGAGGTGCGCTGACCGCTGGTGCGGCCATGTTGGCCAGGCTTGGATTCGAACTTGACCTTGTCGGCAATGGCGCGGCGGGCGCTCTTCAACGACAGGTCGGTGCCTTCACGGCGGGAAAGTTTGCCCTTGGGGCCCAGGTAACGTGCCACTTGATGGTCCTTCTTCAATCTGACGCCAGTGCCCAGCACGGGCATCCAACGCGAGTCTGGCCGGTGTTGTTATGGAGGCTCAGACGGTGGTCTTCATGGAAAACGCCTGCTGCGGGTTGTGCACCCCAGCAGGCGAGCGAAACCGCGTATTGTATTAGATACGGCGGCGCTTCTGCGGACGGCAGCCGTTGTGCGGCACGGGCGTCACGTCAGAAATGGAGGTGATGCGAATGCCCAATGCGGCCAAGGCACGCACCGACGACTCGCGACCCGGGCCGGGGCCCTTGATCTTCACGTCCAGGTTCTTGATGCCTTGGTCTTGGGCCGCACGGCCGGCCACCTCAGCAGCCACCTGGGCAGCGAAGGGCGTGCTCTTGCGCGAGCCCTTGAAGCCCTGACCACCGCTCGACGCCCACGACAGGGCGCCGCCCTGGCGGTCGGTGATGGTGATGATGGTGTTGTTGAACGAGGCGTGCACGTGCGCAATGCCGTCAGCCACGTTCTTGCGAACCTTCTTGCTGACGCGACGCGCGGCGGAATTGTTGGGAGCCTTGGCCATGTTGTTACTCGCTAATCTTGTTCAGTCGAACGCCGGGCGTCACTTCTTGTTGACGATGGCCGACTTCTTCGGGCCCTTGCGGGTGCGCGCATTGGTTTTGGTGCGCTGACCACGCACGGGCAGACCACGGCGATGGCGCATGCCGCGGTAGCAGCCAATGTCCAAAAAACGCTTGATGTTCATCGACATTTCGCGACGCAGATCGCCTTCGATGGTCATCGCAGCGATCTGTTCACGGATCTTTTCCAGATCGGCGTCGTTCAGGTCTTTGATCTTTTTGTTGTGGGCCACACCAGCGGCGTCACAGATCTTTTGAGCGGTGCGACGGCCAATGCCATAGATCGAGGTGAGACCGATCTCGGCGTGCTTGTGCGGCGGAATGTTGATACCAGCAATACGTGCCATGTTGAATCCTCAGTTCGCAAAGGGTCGGGCGATCAGCCCTGACGCTGCTTGTGGCGGGGGTCGGTGCAAATCACACGCACCACACCGTGGCGGCGGATGATCTTGCAATTACGGCACATCTTCTTGACCGAAGCGGCTACTTTCATGGTCTTCTCCTTGACCTTTCCAATGGGCGCTGGGGTTCCAGCTTACTTGGCGCGGAACACAATGCGCGCCCGACTCAAATCGTACGGCGTCAACTCCACGGTGACCTTGTCTCCCGGCAAGATACGGATGTAGTGCATTCGCATCTTGCCTGAGATGTGCCCGAGGACCACATGGCCATTTTCGAGCTTCACCCTGAAGGTGGCGTTGGGCAAGTTCTCCAGAATCTCACCCTGCATCTGGATCACATCGTCTTTGGCCATCGCTACCCAGCCTTGAAATTCGCTTTCTTCAAGAGCGATTCATACTGCTGGCTCATCACATAGCTCTGGACCTGGGCCCAGAAATCCATGGTGACGACCACGATGATCAATAACGATGTCCCACCGAAGTAAAACGGAACGTTGTACTTCAGCACCAAAAACTCAGGCAACAAACACACCGCCGTGATGTAGGCCGCACCCACCAGGGTGAGTCGGGCCAGGATCTTGTCGATGTGCTTGGCGGTCTGCTCACCCGGACGGATGCCCGGAATGAACGCGCCGCTCTTTTTCAGGTTGTCTGCGGTCTCACGGCTGTTGAACACCAGCGCCGTGTAGAAGAAGCAGAAAAACACAATCATGGCCGCGTACAGCATCACGTAGATGGGCTGGCCGGGCGACAGGGCCGACGACAGGTCTTTCAACCAGGTCATGCCCTCACCGGTGGCGAACCAACCCACCACGGTGGCCGGCAGCAAAATGATGCTGGACGCGAAGATGGGCGGAATCACACCCGACATGTTCAGCTTCAGGGGCAGGTGCGACGACTGACCGCCATACACCTTGTTACCCACCTGCCGCTTGGCGTAATTCACCAAAATTTTGCGCTGACCACGCTCGACGAACACCACGCCAAAGGTGACCAGCACCACGATGGCCATGATGAACAGGGCGGCCACGATGCTCATGGCACCGGTGTTCACCAGCTCGAACAAGCCCCCAATGGCGCCCGGCAGCCCGGCCGCGATGCCCGCGAAGATGAGAATGGAAATGCCATTGCCCAAACCGCGTTCGGTGATTTGTTCACCCAGCCACATCAGGAACATGGTGCCCGCCACCAGGCTGACCACCGCGGTGAGGCGGAAGCCGAAACCGGGACTGACCACCAGGCCGGCACTGCCTTCCAGCGCCAGGGCAATGCCCAAGGCTTGGAAAATGGCCAGGCCCAAGGTGCCGTAGCGGGTGTACTGGGTGATCTTGCGGCGACCCGACTCGCCTTCTTTCTTCAGCGCCTCCAAGGCCGGCACCACATAGCCCATGAGCTGCATGATGATGGAGGCCGAGATGTAAGGCATGATGCCCAGCGCAAACACCGTGAAGCGCGACAGGGCCCCGCCCGAGAACATGTTGAACAGGTTCAAGATGCCGCCCGACTGGCCGTTGAACAGCTGCTTGAGCTGGTCGGGGTCGATCCCGGGCACGGGGATGTGCGCGCCAATGCGGTACACCACCAAAGCCAGCAGCAAGAACGTCAAGCGGCGACGCAGGTCGCCGAACTTGCCGCTCTTGGCCAGGGTGGAAGCGTTGGTGGACACGTTGCTGCCGAAAAATTAAACCAGGGAACCGCCGGCGGCCTCAATGGCGGCCTTGGCACCTGCGGTCGCACCGATGCCCTTGAGCACCACTTTCTTGCTGAGTTCGCCGGTCTTGATGACCTTCACCACCTTGGCGATTTGGGGAACCAGGCCAGCGGCCTTCAGGGTCACCAGATCCACCTCGTCGGCGGCCAGCAATTGCAGCTCACCCAGGGTGATTTCGGCGTTGTACTTCAGGGAAGCCGACTTGAAGCCGCGCTTGGGCAGGCGACGCTGCAGGGGCATTTGACCGCCCTCGAAGCCCACCTTGTGGTAGCCACCGGCACGCGACTTCTGGCCCTTGTGGCCGCGACCGGCCGTTTTGCCCAGGCCAGAGCCAATGCCACGGCCCACGCGACGCTTGGCGTGCTTGGCACCGCCAGCGGGCTTGATGCTGTTGAGTTCCATGTTCTTCTACCTTCTCAGAGGACCTGGACCAGGTAGGCCACCTTGTTGATCATGCCGCGCACCGAGGGCGTGTCTTCCAACACGCTGGTGCTGTTGAGCTTGCGAAGGCCCAGGCCACGCACGGTGGCGCGGTGGTCTTCACGGGTGCCCGCCACGCTGCGAACCAGCTTCACGGTCAGGGTTTTCTTGTCAGCCATGTTCTTTCCTTCGGCGGGGCTCAGTTGAAGAGCTCTTCAACCGTCTTGCCGCGCTTGGCCGCCACTTCGGCGGGCGTGGACGAATGCTTCAGGGCGTCGAGGGTGGCGCGAACCATGTTGTAGGGGTTCGACGAACCCAGGCTCTTGGCCACGATGTCGGTGATGCCCATGACTTCAAACACGGCGCGCATCGGACCGCCGGCAATGATGCCGGTACCGGTGGGGGCCGGGGCCATCAGCACGCGGGCAGCGCCATGCTCACCCACCACGTTGTGGTGCAGGGTGCCGTTCTTCAGGGCCACCTTGAACATGTTGCGGCGGGCCGACTCCATGGCCTTTTGCACGGCCACGGGCACTTCGCGGGCCTTGCCCTTGCCCATGCCGATGCGGCCATCGCCGTCGCCCACCACGGTCAACGCAGCGAAACCAAGAATACGGCCACCCTTGACCACCTTGGTCACGCGGTTGACCGCGATCATCTTTTCCTTCAGACCGTCGTCGCGACCTTCGTCCTGAACGCGGGGTTGAAACTTAGCCATGTTGCGTCATTCCTTAAAGCGTCAGAATTGCAGGCCGGCTTCACGCGCGGCATCTGCCAGGGCCTTCACCCGACCGTGGTAGGCAAAGCCTGCGCGGTCGAAAGCCACCTTCTCCACACCAGCGGCCTTCGCCTTCTCGGCGATGCGCTTGCCAATCAGGGAAGCGGCGGCGGCATTGCCACCCTTGCCCGCGGTCCCCAGCTGCTCGCGCACTTCCTTTTCCACGGTAGAGGCCGAAGCCAACACCTTGGTGCCGCAGCCGGAAATCACGCTGGCGTAAATGTGCAGGTTGGTGCGGAACACCGTCAAACGGGCCGCCTCTTGCGTGGCGATGCGGGCCCGGGTTTGACGGGCACGGCGCAGACGCTGCTCTTTCTTGTTCATCGTCATGATGCCGTTCCTTATTTCTTCTTGGTCTCTTTCAAGACCACACGCTCATCAGAGTAGCGAATGCCCTTGCCCTTGTACGGCTCGGGGGGGCGAATGGCGCGCACTTCCGCGGCAATTTGGCCCACCACCTGCAGGTTCGCGCCCTTGATGAGGATTTCCGTCTGGGTGGGTGTTTCCACCTTGATGCCTTCAGGCATTTCCTTCACCACCGGGTGAGAGAAACCGATTTGCAGGTTCAGCTTCTGACCCTGGGCTTGGGCACGGAAGCCCACGCCCACGAGCTGCAGCTTGCGCTCGAAGCCCTTGGTCACACCAGTCACCATGTTGGCCACCAGGGCACGCATGGTGCCGCTCATGGCGTTGGCTTCTTGCGAGTCGTTCACCGGCTCGAACGACACCGCGCCGTTGGCCAGCTTCACGTTCACCAGGCCGTTGCCAGCCTGCTTGAGGGTGCCCTGGGCGCCCTTCACCACAATTTGTTCAGCCGAAACTTGGACATCCACACCCTGGGGGACGGCCACCGGCATCTTTCCTACGCGGGACATTGTTCTATCCTCCCTGCTTTAGGCGACGTAGCACAGCACTTCGCCACCGATACCGGCAGCGCGGGCTTTGCGATCGGTCATCACACCCTTGGGGGTGGTCACGATGGCCACACCCAAACCGTTCATCACGTTGGGCAGGTCGTGGCGACCCTTGTAGATGCGCAGGCCAGGACGGCTCACCCGCTCGATGCGCTCGATGACCGGACGGCCAGCGTAGTACTTCAGCGAAATTTCGAGTTCGGACTTGCCGGCATCGCTCTTGACAGCGAAACCGTCGATATAGCCTTCGTCTTTCAGGACCTGGGCGATGGCCACCTTCAACTTGGAAGACGGCATCGACACAGCACCCTTCTCGACCATCTGCGCATTGCGGATGCGCGTCAGCATATCGGCGATGGGATCACTCATGCTCATTTGGAATTCTCCTGATCGGACCCAGCGCCGGCTTACCAGCTGGCCTTGATGACGCCCGGGATGTCTCCCTTGAACGCCAGTTCACGAATCTTGCTGCGGGCCAAGCCGAACTTGCGGAACGTGCCGCGGGGACGGCCGGTCAGCTCGCAACGGTTGCGCAGACGGGTGGGGTTGGCATTGCGGGGCAACTTCTGCAGGGCCAGACGAGCGGCATAACGCTCTTCGTCCGACTTCTTGGCGTCGTTGGCAATGGCCTGGAGCTCGGCGTATTTCTTCGCGAACTTGGCGACCAGCGCCTCGCGCTTGAGCTCACGTTGCTTGAGTGAGAGTTTGGCCACTGGGCACCTCAGTTCTTGAAGGGGAAGCGGAAAGCCGTCAGCAGGGCCTTGCACTCTTCGTCGGTCTTGGCGGTGGTGGTGATGCTGATGTTCATGCCACGAATCGCGTCGATCTTGTCGTACTCGATTTCGGGGAAGATGATCTGCTCTTTCACACCGATGTTGTAGTTGCCACGGCCGTCGAATGAACGACCCGAAATGCCACGGAAATCGCGCACGCGGGGCAGCGAGATGTTCACGAAGCGATCGAGGAATTCGTACATTTGCACGCCACGCAGGGTGACCATGCAGCCGATGGGCACGCCATCACGAATCTTGAAACCGGCGATGGCCTTCTTGGACTTGGTGACCACAGGCTTCTGACCGGCGATTTTGGTCAGGTCGCCCACGGCGTTGTCCATGACTTTTTTGTCGGTCACGGCCTCGCTCACACCCATGTTGAGGGTGATCTTGGTCAGGCGAGGCACTTCCATGACCGACTCGTAGCCGAACTTCTTCATCAGCTCGGGGACGATTTTTTCTTGGTACTGCGATTGCAGACGGGAACGGATTTGCTGAGACATTTGCTTGCCGCTTTCTGCGCCGATCAGGCTTTGATCTCTTCGCCGCTGGACTTGTAGACGCGCAACTTCTTGCCGTCTTCCAGCACCTTGATACCCACGCGGTCGGCCTTGCCCGTGGCGGCATTGAAAATGGCCACGTTGGACTGGTGAATGGGCATGGTTTTGTCGACCACGCCACCGGTGGTGCCCTTGACCGGGTTCGGCTTGACGTGCTTCTTGGCGACGTTCACACCCTCAACCACGATGCGGTCGGCATCGACACGCTGGGTGACGGTGCCACGCTTGCCTTTGTCGCGGCCGGTCAACACGATGACCTGGTCGCCTTTGCGAATCTTGTTCATGTCTGTCCTTTGCTCTGGGGCTGCGGAAGGCTCAAAGCACTTCCGGGGCCAGCGACACGATCTTCATGAAGCGCTCGGAACGCAGTTCACGCGTGACCGGGCCGAAGATGCGGGTGCCGATGGGCTCGAGCTTGGCGTTGAGCAGCACGGCGGCATTGCCGTCGAACTTCACGAGCGAGCCGTCTTGACGGCGCACGCCTTTGGCGGTGCGAACCACCACGGCGTTGTAAATCTCGCCCTTCTTCACACGGCCGCGCGGCGCCGCTTCTTTGATGCTGACCTTGATCACATCACCGATGCCGGCATAGCGACGCTTGGAGCCACCCAGCACCTTGATGCACATGACGGACTTCGCGCCAGTGTTGTCCGCGACATCAAGCCGCGATTGCATTTGGATCATGTTTAGTCCCCAACTTGTCCCACTCCACACCCCCGCACGCTGCGGTTGGTGTTTCGCGGTCAGTCTTGGGCCCGTGGATTGGGCTGAAAACCTAAAGCGCTTTGGGCGTGTACCCAAAGTTCTTTTCGGGAAAGCCGCACAGTATGCAGCCGGAAATCTTAAGTGTCAAGCCCTTTGCATCAAAAAAATGCGAGGGGCTTCACGGTGTTGCTTACAGCGCCTTGGCCTGGGCCAAGAGCGTGTCGGCGTCGGAGACCTTGAACTCGCCAGGGCCTTCGACGTTGAGGGTTTTGACCACGCCATTCACCACCAGCATGGAGTAGCGGTTGGAGCGCAGACCCAAACCGCGGGCGGTGAGGTCGAGCGTGAGACCGGTGGCCCGGGTGAATTCGGCCGATCCATCGGCCATCATGCGCACCTTGCCGCCGGTGTGCTGCTCGCGACCCCAAGCGCCCATCACGAACGCGTCGTTCACCGACACGCACCAAATCTCATCCACCCCAGCGGCCTTGAACTCGGCCGCCTTCTCCACATAACCCGGCACGTGCTTGGCCGAGCAGGTGGGCGTGAAGGCGCCCGGCAGGGCAAAAACCGCAATGGTCTTGCCCGCCGTGGCGGTGGCGATGTCGAAGGCATTCGGGCCGATGGAGCAGCCTTCGCCCTCCACCTCGATGTACTCGTACAGAGTACCGGCCGGAAGGGTGTTGCCGATTTGGAGCATGCTGGTTCGCCTCGTGAAGAACGCGTGGTTCAGACCGCTTGGGCTTTTTCCACCAGGCGCGTCACCACCCAAGACTTGGTCTTGGAAATGGGACGGCTTTCGGTGATTTCCACCACGTCACCCAGGTGGTACTCACCCTTCTCGTCGTGGGCGTGGAATTTCTTCGACTGCGCCACGATCTTGCCGTAGAGCTCGTGCTTCACACGGCGCTCCACCAACACGGTCACGGTTTTGGCGCGCTTGTCGCTGACCACTTTGCCCACGAAGGAGCGGACCACTTTGGCTTTTTGCACTTGGGCTTCGCTCATTTGGCGGCTCCCTTCTTCTTCTCGGCAAGGATGGTGCGAGCGCGGGCAATGTCACGGCGCGTGTTGCGCAGTTGGGCGTTGTTGCCCAGCTGTTGCGTGGCTTTTTGCATGCGCAGGCCGAAGTGGGCCTTCAGGAGATCAGCGATTTCCTTCTCGAGGGCCGCCTCGTCCTTGGCACGGAGTTCGGTTGCTTTCATCGTGTCTCTCCTCAGGTGCCCACTTGACGGGTCACGAAGGTGCAGCGCAGGGGCAGCTTCGCAGCGGCCAGCGTGAACGCTTCGCGAGCCAGCTGCTCGGGAACGCCGTTGATTTCGTAGAGCACCTTGCCGGGGGTGATTTCGGCGACGTAGTACTCGGGGTTGCCCTTGCCGTTACCCATACGCACTTCGGCCGGCTTTTGCGAGATCGGCTTGTCGGGGAAGATGCGGATGAAGATGCGGCCACCGCGCTTGATGTGGCGCGAAATGGCACGACGGGCGGCTTCGATTTGGCGGGCCGTGATGCGGCCGCGCTCGGTGGCCTTCAGGCCGAAGTCACCGAACGAGACATTGGCGCCACGGGTGGCGACACCCGTGTTGCGGCCTTTGTGTTCCTTGCGGAACTTGCGACGTGCGGGTTGCAGCATGTCTTATTCTCCTTTGGCCTCACCGGCAGCGGGCTTGCGCACACGCTTGACGGCGGGGGTCTTCGGGGCATCGGCGCTCATGGCGGGCTTGTCGCTGCCGTCGGCAGGGGCACCCGTGACACGGGGTCCACGGCCAGGACGGTCGTCACGGCCACCACGGCCAGGCGCGCCACCAGGACGGCCACCCGGACGACGGCCACGGCGGTCGTCTTCACCGGCGGGGCTGGTGTCGGGCTTCATGGCGCTGGGCGCTTCACCGCGACCCAGGGTGTCGCCGCGATAGACCCACACCTTCACGCCGATGACGCCATAGGTGGTTTTGGCTTCGCTGGTGCCGTAGTCGATGTCGGCCTTCAGGGTGTGCAGGGGCACACGGCCTTCGCGATACCACTCGGTGCGAGCGATTTCAATGCCATTGAGTCGGCCGGCCGACATGATCTTGATGCCTTGGGCACCCAGGCGCATGGCGTTTTGCATGGCGCGCTTCATGGCGCGGCGGAACATGATGCGCTTTTCGAGCTGCTGGGTGATGGAGTCAGCGATCAGCTGTGCATCGGTCTCGGGCTTGCGCACTTCCTCGATGTTGAC
>Ga0256341_1000106_pt1 | contig 11267 bp, 2 predicted proteins | sample AtltaT_6_FD_183694 | JGI IMG/M metagenome (GOLD analysis project Ga0256341, IMG submission 183694) | Metatranscriptome of freshwater microbial communities from Altamaha River, Georgia, United States - Atl_Cont_RepB_8d (Metagenome... | ecosystem: Environmental > Aquatic > Freshwater > River... | reverse complement strand
GTGAGTGTACTTACTGTTTCACCACTTTTTCAATGTGCGTTAAGTTGTTCAATTGCACCTTGAAGGTGTATACGCCGGTGCTTAATTTACTCAAGTCGAATTGTTCTCCGTTCTTAGCATTCGCAACGGTAAGGATCAATTTTCCTTGAGCATCATAAACATAGGCTCTAGCACCGTCCTCTGCAGGAATTTCCAGGGTTACCATCCCATCCGTTGGGTTAGGATACAAGGCAATAACTGCAGACGCTGGGAAGAATAACCCTACTTGATCAACAACAACGCAATTGGAGGTGTCCGAACATCCGTTCGCATTGGTAACAATTACGGCATAGCTTCCATTCGCGGTAGCGACTAAACTGTCGTTTCCTGCTCCAATGATCGATTGTCCAGTGGCGCAATTGTACCATAGGTAAGTCATGCCAGCTGGGGTAGCTACTAAGGTTACCGGGTCTGCAACGACGATTCCAGCAACTGGTAATGCATTTACCGTTATTGCAACGTTGTCTTGGTTGGTACAACCGTTAGCTCCTGTGCCTGTAACTACATAAGTACCCGAAACACTTGGCGCAAATGGAACACCATCCGTTACCCCGTTATTCCAACTGTAGGTTTGAGCACCAGCTGCATTGAGGGTAATAAACTCTCCCGCGCAAACGGTTTGGTCTAATCCAGCGTTGACTTGTGGAAGGGCCAATCCTGTTACAGATACAGTATCTGTATTGGTACATCCGTTGGCGCCGGTAGCAGTAGCAATGTACTGATTCACGCCACTCACCACAGGGAACGCAACCCCGTTGAGTACGTTATTGTTCCAAACTACCGTTCCGTTGGATGTTGCTGTTAATACCGCATTCGTTCCGGTACAAAGCGCTGCATCGTTACCTGCGTTCACTGTAGGAAGTGTTAACACACTGATGTTTGTTGTAGCAGTGGACGAACCGCACTGGTTGAAAGCAACATAAGTGAAGTTGACCGTAGCAGGATCATTCACGCCTGGAGCATAAATGACCGCATTGTTGGAAACATTGGGCGAGATAACACCGCTTCCGTTGGTGGTCGACCAGAATCCGCCAAAGGCGTTTACCGGAGTTGCATTCAATGCCACATTGCCGTTAGCACAAGCAGCACCGCCGTTTGTAAGTGAAATGGCAGGCACGGTGTTTACGGTCACCGTTACAGAGTCTTGAGCGGAACACCCATTACCTCCCGTACCAATCACCGTGTAGGTTGTGGTAGTTGTTGGGAAGAACGTTACGGAATTCAATACCCCGTTATTCCATTGATACGTGTTCGCACCTGTTGCTGTTAACGAAGCTCCGTTACCAATACATACACTGATATCTTGACCAGCATTAACGTTGGGCAATGGCAACACTGTTACCGTAACCGTATCGTAATTGATACATCCGTTGATATCTGTTCCCGTCACAATGTAGTTGTTGGTATTGGTAGGAGTGAACGGAGTGTTATTCGTTACACCGTTAGTCCATGCATAGGTATTAGCCCCAGATCCACTTAATACTACCGGTGTATTCAAACATACCGTTTGGTTGTTTCCTGCACTCACTACAGGTAAAGGATTCACGGTTACGGTTACCGTATCATAGTTGATACATCCGTTTCCATCAATTCCAGTTACGATGTAAGAGTTGGTTGCAACAGGAGTAAAGGTAACTCCGTTGGATATACCGTTGTTCCACGCTAAAGAGGGAGCTCCAGTTGCGGTGAGTGAAGTCGACTGACCGATACATAATGCTTGGTTATTTCCACCGTTAACCGGAGGCAAAGCGTGCACGGTTACGGTAATCAAGGTTCTATTAGCAGAAGAACATCCATTGGCTTCTGCTTGAGCGTAGAAATTGTAAACACCCGCGGTTAACGTATTTGGTAATACTGTTGTACCAACCGATTCTAAACTCAGACCTGAACCTACCTGTGCACCTCCCGCTGCGCTATTCCACCACGTCATGTTCGTTGCAGGTGCTGGTAAGGTGTAGGTAACAATCAATTCGATGCTACCAAAGAAACCTACCCCAGGGGACCAAGTATTTGTTAAGCTCACGGTAACATTTCCACCATTATTGGAAAGAAGTGTAGGTGTTTGCGTATAAGGTCCTGCATTTGTAACCTGTTGATTAACATTTGCTAGGAGCGTAGTAGCAAGCGTTGATGCTCCTGTTAGACCAATGGTATAATCACCAGGCCATCCACCTGAAGCTGTTGTCACGTTGTTGACACTTAATATCGTTCCCGTCACAGTTGCTCCTGCAGGAAGGGTGATGTTTTGGGTAAACGACTGGGTACCTCCCTGTCCTTGTGGGAAGAAAACATTGGTTCCCAAGAAGAAGGTATCCACTATGACTTGCGTCTGACCGTTGATGGTTGAAGTCGCCGAGATAATCTCCGAAAGATCTCCTGCACAAGCATTTCCATTTCCAGCGGATGTTGGAGCATTGATCGTCCAGGCCGGTTGGGTAATGGTAATGTTGTAGGTAGTCGATACGAGGTTGTTTGCATCTCGAATGACGACAGTGTGATTCCCTGCCGGTAAATTCGTCGGTATTGGTCCGTAAGCACCGTTATTGACAGAATAGTCAAAAGGAGCGGTACCGCATGTGAAATTGCTCACACTGAAAGATCCATTGGCTACCCCGTTACATGTTGCATTGATTGGGGTAACAGTAGCAGAGACGTCGGCAATATTTACCGTTACAGGAACGGTAGTTGCACTGTTACATGCTCCTAAGGTAGTTCCCGCATAGAACATGTACGTACCGTTGTTTGCCACTGGCATAACTGAAGATCCAACCGTCTCAAAAGGAGAGCCTGTACCAACATTGGTTCCATTGCTGCTCGCGTTGTACCAGTTGATGATGTAATTCGGTTGAACGGGTAATGGAACGATGTGGGCAGGATTCAAGTTCGGTGGACCTTGGAAACTGGAAGGAGTTCCTGAGAAAATGGTAGTCCCAGCAGCATTGGTGATACTGTAAGTACATTCATTAATCCAAGAACCGATGGCATTGAATTGCGTAGTAACCGCATCTCCACCGTTTACGGTAAAGGTAGCCGTACCGTTAAATCCGTTCGGTAGGGTAACACCGTTAAGTACCGCAACGCCATTGACCAAGACATTGATGGTATTTCCGTTCCAACCGTCTCCGAAAGAGTCAAAGAAATTCAAAGTATAGGTTTGTGTACCTAAGTTCACTGGTGCATTCGCTGCAATTAGTACACTGTTCGTTCCTGAACAGGCATTGAACACGTTTTGAGGTACGGTAGGTGCCGGCGGAATAACGTTATCAACGCCAACGGTGATATTATAAACCGCTGAAAGCAATAAGTTGGCATCTCGAATAACCACGGTATGCGGTCCTGCAGCCAAATTCGTAGGGATTGCACCAAAAGCACCGTTGTTCACGGAATAACTGAAAGGAGCGGTTCCGCATTGGAAGTTTGTTGCAGTAAAGGTACCATTGGTTTGCCCTATACATGTGTTAGAAGGAGTAACCGTGGCAACAACATCGGCAACATTAACCGTTACAGGAACGGTAACACTGTTACAAGCACCAAGGGATAATCCAGCGTAGAACATGTAGGTTCCATTCGTGGCAGCTGGCATAACAGTCGTTCCAACGGATTGTAATGGGGACCCCGTTCCGATATTTGCACCGTTGGTGCTGGCATTATACCAGTTAACCACGTAGTTCGGCTGAGCTACTCCAGGAACAACATATGGAGTCACCATGTTCGGCGGCCCAAATCCACTCGCAGGGGTTCCTGAGAAGATCACGTTGTTGTTGTTGTCGGTAATGTTATAGGTACATTCGTTGAGGAAAGCACCTCCACCGTTGAACTGGGCAGTAATCGTATTTCCAGCTGAAACTTGGAAGGTTAACGAGGCATTAAATCCATTATTAAACGTTACATTGTTCAGGACAGGATTTCCATTGACAAAGACGCTCATGGTGTTCCCATTCCAACCATCTCCCCATGAGTCAATCATGTTGAGGGTATACGTGAAGGTATTTACAACCACTGGGCTGTTGGCCGCCAATAATAAACTGTTTGTTCCCGAACAAATGTTGAACAAATTCTGAGGAACGGTAGGTGCAGGCGGGATTACTTGATCCACTTGAATGGATAGGGTATCTTGGTTACTGCAATTAGGCGCTGATGATTGACTAGCGATTAACGTGTACGTGGTTGATACCGCTGGGTTGAAAGACCATCCGATAATTTCATTACCTGATACCCCCGCCGCTGGTGTCCATGCATAGGTGTTGTAAATTCCACCTCCGGAACTTAATCCAATAGCGGTACTTGTACCCCCAACGCAAATGGTATCACCTAAGGCAGCTAAGGTTAAGGCAGGCCCAGGGGTTACGGTAATGGTTACTGGAGTACTAGACGTTTCACAACCGGTTAAGGTGTCTTCCACCGCAACGTAAAGCGTAGTGGTATTACCAATGAAACCTGCGAAAGTATTTGCCGCAGTGCTTTGAAGCGCGTTAGCATTCACCGCCGTGGCATACCAGTTGTAATTCGGTCCAACAAAACCGTTTACATCGTTCGCTGTTGCTGTCGGCACTTGAACACCGCAATGAGCACTGTTGGTTACCGTGGAGGCAAAATGGCAGGGTATAATGTTACGTTGTTGGTCGTGTCCGTATTGGTACAGCCTGTTACAGGGTCCAAAGCCGTGACGATGTAATTCACTTGCACATTTCCAGGACCTGGGTTGGTTGCAACCGTCGTGGCATTCGCACCACTTGCCGCAGGATTCGTGTTCCACGTATATGTGAATGGGTTAACCGGTGGGATTTGAATATTTACTTGGTAATCTTCGGTCTCTCCAGAGCCCATGAAAATACAAGCACTTGTTGAACCATTGGTATTAAAGGCTCCTCTCGAACGAATCCTCATACCTGTTAGACCTGGTTGGGCGTTGGCAGGTATAGTGATGTTAATCGTTGTCGTGGTATTCGTCATGTTCGTAGAGACTTGCTGCCATTCCGACGCTTCGTAATTTCCGTTGCGGTTGAAGTCAATCCAAACCGATACAATGGCGCCTGAATAGATTCCTGCCGGACCAACAGTAACAGACAAGGGATAAGTCTGTCCAGCATTTACGGTAGTTGTTTGATTGGTAGCGGTGTAAAAAGGAGCACCAAAAGGCTGATTCGCCGCAGAGTTGTAACTGATTGTATTAAATACCACATTATCAATCATGGAACCAGCACCTCCGGAATTATTCGTTGCACAATATCCAGCGGCAGGTAGGGTTTGTGGTCCTCCAATGAAACTGGTAGCGGCAAGGTTTACGGTTCCGTTATTACATACGCCAAGCGGTCCTGCCGTTGCCGAAGAAATGTTCGGTAAAGCATTCACGGTAAGCGCAAGGTTGGAAGTTGCTGTACATACCCCGTTCGTTCCTGTTATCGTTAAGGTATAAGATCCAGGGGTGGTAGGAGTAATCGTTTGTGCAGCTCCTGACAATGGGCTGTTAAATCCAGATCCGTTATAGGTGTTGGCATCCCAAGAATAGGTGTATGCGGGGTTAGCTATGGATGAGCCGTTGATGGAAATGCTTTGGCCTAAGCAAATACTAGCACTGCTTGCGGGCGCAACAATGATTGGATCAGGGTTAACAACGGTAGCGGTAATCGGTGTTAAGGCACTATAACAACCGTTGGTTCCTTGCTCCGTAACGTAGTACGTTGTTGTTGCATTGATAGGTGTTTGAACCGTAGTATAACCAGGCACATTGTTTGCGTATTGAATCAACAAGTTATCAATGGTAGCCAACATGCTAATACCCCCTGTTCGACCGGAAATAACGTGTGACCATGAAGCCTTGTTCGCCGCTAAATAGGCCGGCGGAAGTTGAACTGCGTTGAAGATGGTTGTTGCCCCAACAGCTAAGGATAATTTTCCAGAGTTATCAATGGAAATAGCAACATGGCTGGTATCATTAACCCACGATACATCGCTTGAATAGGCAATTACCCCAGGGCTTGTATTGTTAAAAGATGCAAGGGTGTTATTATACAGTAAGTAAATTCCTTGTCCGTTCGGCATAGCTCCGTAGGAGTCAAAACTGATTTTGAGTTTGGAACCCGATCCCATTTCTTGGGATGGTGTCACCGCATTGGCATTCACGTCGTCTCCAAAGCTGTAAGATAGACCATCGGCTCCGGTGGACGTGATTAAATCAAAGTCAACCAAGAAAGAAGTGGCATTCACACCAGCAGCTACGGTAACACCACCGATTTGATTCAGTAGGTTATCAAAAAGCTGAAGTTGTCCAGGGTAATTGATCAAGTTTGCAGATCCTGATAAAGTCCCTCCAGCGGCAATCGTTGGGCCATTGAAGTTTTCTGAATAGAAGGTGGTATAAGCCCCGTTCGGAGGGGTTTGTACTAAAGTTCCATTGTTGGCTGCGCTGAACCAGAAGAATTGTCCATTACCGTTAGCACCGGCCGTAGAAGCAACTTGCGCCGTTGGCGTTCCAAGTCCACACTGCGTGCTGTTTGTCGCGGATGGTGCACTTGGCGAAGTATTCACAGTAACTGGTGTTTGGTACACTTGGGAACACCCTGTAATTGGGTCTTGGATGTACACTTGATATGGAGTAGTAGCATAAGTCATTTGGTTGGTGGAAGGAGTATTAACCGTAACTCCATTCAATTGACCTGCTGCAGGTGTTCCAACACCGTTCACCGTCCAGTTAATGGTGTAGTTCACCGGTGGATTAAACCTCCATGCTTGTGGAGCAGCGGCAGGGATGGTAGCCGTTTGCGCTTGCCAGTAATTGGCAGAATTGGGAACCACATTACAGTTAGGTGCAGCAGCACCAATAGTTCCTGTTGGATTGTTCACACCAATGGTTTTACCAGCCGTAGATAATACGTTGGTTGCAACAATTTCTACTTGGCCTGTGGTCTCTTTAAGGATGATCTGAAAGTTAACAGGAATGGATGGATTACCAAACTGCCATACTTGATAGTTCACCACGAACTTGCGGTTTGGTGCAATTCCGGTGGTCCAATAATTTAAGTTGGCACCAGCATATCCGTTATGGAGGTCATGAGCACAACCAAAAATGGCGTTGGTTGGATCCAAGGCATTAGGAAGCGCGCCAATCGTAAAGTCTCCAAGCGCAGCAGCGTTATACACCCCGAATTGAAGAACACCATTGGTTCCTACGTTAATGCTGTTGTAGTTGGTACCGAAATAGTTGAAGTTAAATCCAATGGGAATAGCGCCCCAACCACCATCATCTAGGGTTCCAGAGGTTTGCGGCACAGAGGCAACACCATTGGTTACGAGGTAGGTAGAATTCGCAGGAGCAACTTCTACAACCGGAGTGATGCAAATGGCTGAGAAATTTCCGGGAGTAATCCCTGATGTCAAGGCTACCATACCGCTGTCGCAAAGTACGTTAGGAGTGGCCGTTGGTGTTATTGCAGGGAACGCATATACCCCAATAGAGATAGGCGTTGAATTGTAAGTACAACCGTTCGCTGTAGTGGCCAAGAAAATACTCGAAGTTTGGCTTAACGAAGCAGTGGTTGAAATAGCCGTAGGAGCGGCAAAGGTGGTAGAAGCTTGATCAGTTGTCCAGGCAAAACTGAACGAAGGATCGTTCGGAGCAGCGGTTAAGGTAATTGTTCCACCGTTACCGCATAAACTTGGTACAGAGGACGTGAAGGTTATTGGAGTAACATTGACCGTTACTTGCGTTCGAGGACCATCGCAACTTCCGTTGTTTTCCGCTACATAATAAGAGGTCGTGGCACATGCCGGAGGGGTGGTAAAGCTGGCTCCTGATCCAACGGGAACACCACCGAAAGGAGCCGTATACCAGTTGAAGGTTCCTCCGCTACCGGTTGCGGTAAACGTTGCCGTAACGCCAATAGTACGGTTGCACTAGGCACGGCTACGGTTGGAGCTGCCGGGGAGGCATTAATCGTAACCACTTGCGCACCGTTAAAGGTTGCACCGTTCTTTACAATACTTACCACTCCGTTCGTTCCTAAACCAGCGAAGGCATCAATTTGAGTCGAAGATATAATATTAAAGTTGGCAACCGGAGTTCCACCAATGAGTACATTCGTTACTCCTGTGAGGTTGGTTCCCGTGATGGTAAATTGTCCCGAGCTTGCGCACAGTACTAGGGGCGCAACGTTACTGATCGTAGGAGCATTGGTTCCCCAAGCGAAGAAATCATCGCCGTCAAGAAGCACTGGACCTGGTGCAACTGTTGGTGTTACCAAAAGTCCTGTTGCAGGAAGTGGGCCACCCACTCCATAAGCCGCACTAACCACGTTCCAAGCACCCGTTAAGGTTGCAGCTTGGTTGACAAAGGTTTGGTCTTGGGTTGAGGTAAGTCCGTCTTGGGAATTGTACCGCAAAGTAACTGTAGGGTTGATGCCGGAAATTCCAGGGGTTGCACCAGTTGTGAATCCTCGTAAACGGAAAGCACGGTTACCAAAAGCTAAACCTGTACCGGTAGTGACTAAATTAGATGGGGCCCCTGTTTCGGTAACCACCAAGCGCGTGAAGTCAGATCCTGTAGCAACCCCTCCTGAACCATTACCTGTCATGGTCGTAAAGGTCGCGCTGAAAGGGAAGTTGTAGGTTAAACCAAGAGTACCACCACCGCGGGTGTACAAGGCCATGGATCCATTCTGTAAATACACGTTGGACGCACCAAAGGTACTGGTTAAACCAGTATAAGTATTCCAAGTGGTGGTGAGGGTATTTCCGTTGAGGGCAAGAACGTTTCCAATTCCGTTAGGGCTTGCCACTAAAGAGAGAGGAGTGGTTCCATAGCAAGTTAAGTTATTGGCTAAGGATAATCCTAATCCTCCAGTGTTAAGTGTAAGGGTGTTAATTTTCCGCGTTGGCGGGATTACATCAGCCACGTCAGCTTGGGTTACCAAGGTGGTAGTTGGAAGATAATTGGCAATAGTTAGATTATAAAGTGCAACACGGGCAATAGGTGTCGTTGCAACCGTAGTAAAAGTACCCCCAGCAGCGGTACCTGAGGTTGCACCAAGACCCACAGTAGGTGGAGCTACATACCCGTAACCCGCGTTGGTTACCGTGAAGCTGGTAATTTGTCCGTTAGAACCAATGTTTGCCGTAGCAGCAGGCCAACAGTTGGCGGGCCAAGCTATGGTCGCATTTCCTGCGGATAAGCTAATCGTTGGAGGAACGGAATAGGTTTGTGTCCCCCCCGTTAAGTAAACAGAGACTACCTTTCCTTGGGCCATAGTTACCGTAAAGGTTGGTAGGGTACCCGTGGAAGCAATCGTTCCTCCCGCAACCGTTACTGTAGGAGCAACAGTATATCCCGAGCCTTGGTTCGTAACTAGGTTCAATGCAGTGGGCCCAGTAAATCCAACTTGAGGCGCTACAGTATAGTTCAACCCTCCGTTCGTAGTGTAAATTGAACCCACCCCTGAAGAGGCCTGTGGATCCGCGCTTGCAACACTCGCTCCTTGGTCGCTGTTGATGGTAACGCCACCGTTAAATGCTGCGATACCTGCTTTCTGTAAACGCACTGCGGCACCTCCTTGAGGGCTGTAAAGTACAACAGGGGTGGCCAGCGGCAAAGTACCCGTTGCACCAACAACTCCGTGACTGAACACCAAGGCCGGTGCAGTGGCATTGTTCCAACCGCTTCCAGGGTTGGTAATGGTGAGGCTGCGAACGGTTTGCGTTACCGCGTCAAAGTTCACACTCACTTTTGCTGCCGGTCCAAGATAACGGAAGTTACCAACGGTTCCTGCAACGTGCGTAGGCATCGTGGTAGTGGCGGTTGCCACAACGGCTTGATACCAATTGTCGCCGTAGAAATAAGGGGTCGTCAAACTCAGGGCACCGTTGTATGGAACATTCGTTCCTAAGGTCCCCAAGGTTCCAATATACAAGAGGCTTGGACCGCTGGTGACAAAAATGGCATTGGGAGTATTCGATGTTGGAGGAGTTGCATTGAAGGTACCTCCCGCCGTACATAAATAAACATTGTTCCCATAGAAATAACGGGTGCCTAAATTGGCCACCGCACCGCTCGCATAAGGCGTGACTGCCACACCGCAAACAACCGGGGCCGCACTTAATGTTGCCCCCATATTGGTTACAGCAACATGAGATACTTGGGTGTTGATGGGCTGACCGTAACATTGCGCCGTATTATCTAAGGTAAGCTTACCGTTCGTATTTAAAGTACCATTTGTATGAGCAATTTCTGCATTGACGATTAAATCTTGCGTGGTGTTAATGGTACAGGTTCCCGTTGTTTGAAATGCGAGACCGCGAATGATTCCTTTTACCCCGTTCCCTTCAAATATACCAGTTCCACCAAGGGTTTGGTTTAAACTGCCTCCAATCTGCTGGCTTCCGTTAAAATTCAAAAAGTTGACGACAGATGCTCCTGCAGAAAAGTTGCAATATCCATTATTAATAAAATCCCCGCCGGCATTAATGGCAATTCCCGTTGTACCTCCAGCAGAGGTGGTATAAGGTAAAAATTTACCCCCTGCATTGACCGTAATATTGCCCAACACAGTCATTGCATTGGAAGTAGCATTCCACTGAAGAATTCCAGAAACATCCAACGAAGCAATATTCGTTATCTGGTCTACCGTTACGATAGAACCCGCAGGAACAATGACAGAACTCCCGGCATTAGGCACCATTCCAGAAACCCATGTTGCAGGACTAGACCAAAGGCCTCCTGTAGCAGTAGCCGTAGCAACGTTAGGTAATATCTGAGTAAGTGAAAAACTTCCCGGGCATGGGCTTTGTGGGCTTGGCCAGGTGTCGAACATTATATAATAGGTAACTCCAGCCGTTAGGTTTACTGTAACAGTTTTTGACCCTAACGAACTAGCAATTCCCCCAACACAAGTGGTGCCACCTGTAGTTGGGCAACCGTTGAAAACAAAGATTCCAGACCATGTTTGTCCGTTATAATTCACATCATATTGACCTGTCGCACTTGGCGTAAAAGAGTATAACGCTTCCCATCCACCGTAGTAAACCGTATTGTTACACCCACCGGTCAGTACCGACGCTGCAGCAGAAGCCGCAGAAATATCATCGGTTCCTCCACACACCACAGGTTGATTAATAATGGGCAGTGAAGCCGGTGAAAGCACAATCGCGTTGGGACAGGTTGTCGCCCACGCTTTGGAGGATAAAAGCAATACCACGGAAAGAACCGCCAAACGAGATAACTGAAGGATTATCTTTTT
>Ga0256341_1000102_pt1 | contig 11457 bp, 9 predicted proteins | sample AtltaT_6_FD_183694 | JGI IMG/M metagenome (GOLD analysis project Ga0256341, IMG submission 183694) | Metatranscriptome of freshwater microbial communities from Altamaha River, Georgia, United States - Atl_Cont_RepB_8d (Metagenome... | ecosystem: Environmental > Aquatic > Freshwater > River... | reverse complement strand
GCGCAACACTCGGCAATTCCGCTGGTGAACGCGTTGTCGCCACCGCATCGAAAGGGCTTTTTCCATGCTGAAGAACAAGGTCGTCATCGTTACCGGCGCCGCCCGCGGCATCGGCCAGCGCTATGTGCAGGACATCGTCGCCGCCGGCGGCTGTGCCCTGGCCGCCGACCGTTCGCCTTGCGACGAAACGCTGGCGTTGATCACCGAGGGCCGCGAGCGCGTGGCCGCGGCCCAGGTCGACGTGACCGACATGGCCTCGGTGCAGGCCATGGTGCAGGCGGCACTCGACAAGTTCGGCCGCGTCGACGGCCTGGTGAACAACGCGGCGCTGTACGCCACGCTGCGCGGCGGCCGATTCGACCAGCTGGCCGAGTCCGAGTGGGACGCGGCCATGCACGTCAACGTCAAGGGCATCTGGAACTGCTGCAAGGCCGTGTACGAGCCCATGCGCGCGGCCGGCGGCGGCAGCATCGTGAACATCACCTCGCTGGCCGCGCTGTACGGCATGCCCTTCGCGCTGCACTACACCACCTCCAAGGCCGCCGTCATCGGCCTCACCCGCGGCCTGGCCCGCGAGGTCGGCAAGTCGGGCATCCGCGTCAATGCCATCGCGCCCTCGGCCGTCAAGACCGAAGGCACCAAGGAATTCTTCGGCGACAAGCACGAAGGCGCGCTCAAGACCATCGCGCAAGGGCAGGCCATCCCGCGCAACCTGGAGTCGGCCGACGTGGCCGGCGCGGTGTGCTGGCTGCTGTCCGACGCCTCGCAGTTCGTCACCGGCCAGACCATCGCGGTCGATGGTGGCACGGTGATGAACTGAGCCGGGCGCATTCATGCCCATCCCCTTCGCACCGCAGGACGTCGCCGCCCTGCTGCCCGCCGGTGCGCGGGTGTACATCCAGGCGGGCATCGCGCAGCCCTCTAACCTGCTGGAGGCGCTGCGGGCCGAGGGCGGCGGTGACCAGCATTTCGTCACGGCCTGCTTTCCCGGCATCAACGAGTTCGCGCTGCAGCAGCTTGGGCCGCGAACGCGGTCGACGGTGTTCTATGCCTCGCGTTCGCTCGCTTCGGGCCTGGCCAGCGGACAGGTCGCGCAACTGCCGCTGCACCAGAGCCAGATCGGGCCCTACTTCGTCGGTGAGGCGCGGCCCGAGGTCCTCCTGATCCAGGTCTGCCCACCCGATGCGCATGGCGAGTGTTCCCTGGGTGGTGGCGCCGACTTCGTGCCCCTGCTGCTCGACCAGGCCCGCCTAGTGATCGCCGAGGTGAACGAGCAACTGGCGCGGGTGGCCGACGGCCCCAGCGTGCCCTGGTCGCGCCTGACCCATGTGTGCCACACCAGCCGCCCCATGCCGCAGTTCGAGGACCCGGCCGTGGACGAGATCTCCGCCATCGTCGCGCGCCGGGCGGCCGAGCTGGTCGAGGACGGCGACTGCGTGCAAGCCGGCATCGGCAACCTGCCCACCGCCTTGCTGGCGCACCTCGGCACGCGGCGGCGCCTGGGCGTGCACAGCGGCATCGTAGGCGATGCCCTGGCGCAGCTGATCGACGCGGGCGTGGTCACCGGCGAGCACAAACCGGCCGGCCATCCGCGCGCCGTCACCGCCTACCTGGCCGGCACCAGCCGCACCTATGCGCTGGCCGAACGCGGCGGCGTGGCCGTGCGCACACCCGCCTTCACCCACGATGCGGCCGTGATGGCCCAGATCGACCACTTCGTCTCCCTCGGCGCGGCGCTGGAGGTGGACCTGCTTGGGCAGGTCAATGCCGAACACCTGGCCGGCCGGGCCATCAGCGGCTGCGGCGGCTTCGTGGATTTCGTGCGCGGCTCGCGCCTGTCGCGCGGTGGACGCGCCATCGTCATGCTGCAATCGACCAACCGCGATCGCACGCAAAGCCGCATCCAGGTGAGCCTGGCTCCGGGCACGCCGGTCACCTGCGCGCGCACCGACGTGGACATCATGGTGACCGAGCACGGGGTGGCGCGGCTTCGCCACCTGTCGGTGCAGGCGCGCGCCGAGCGCCTGATCGAGATCGCCGATCCGGCCTTCCGTGAAGACCTGGCCCGGCAATGGGAGGCGCTGCAGCGGCGCTGATGCGCCGCTGCCCGTCGCGTCAGCCGATCCGCCGCCGGTCCTCGATCAGGTGCGGGCGCTCGGCCAGCGCACCGGGCGCCACGGCCTGCACCTCGGCCCGCAGCTTGGTGATCTCGCGCACGCTCTGCGCGATGGCGCCGGCATCCACGCCCACCTGGCCGCCACGCGGCTCGACCAGCAGGGTGAGCGCGTCACGCGCCATCTCGCCCTCGACGGTGAAGACCGCGCGGGCCAACTCGGGATGGCGGCGCAACAGGTCCTCCACGTGCTTGGGATAGATGAACATGCCGCGCACCTTGGTGACCTGGTCGGCGCGGCCCAGCCAACCGCGAATGCGCAGGTTGGTCCGCCCGGTCGGGCAGCGCCCCGGAAGCAGGGCCGACAGGTCGCCCGTGCCGAAACGCAGCAGCGGGTAGGCGGGGTTGAAAACAGTGACCACCACCTCGCCCACTTCGCCCTCGGCCACCGGATCGCCAGTGCCGGGCTGCACGATCTCCAGCAGCACCTGTTCGTCCACGACCAAGCCCTCGCGGGCGGCGGTCTCGTAGGCGATCATGCCCAGGTCTGCCGAGCCATAGGTCTGGTAGGCGTCTATGCCGCGGGCCTTGAACCAGTCGCGCAGCGCGGCGGGCAGGGCTTCGCCGCTGACGCTGGCCTTGGTGAGGGAGGGCAGCGACACACCGGTCTCCTCGCCTTTTTCCAGCAGGATGCGCAGGAAGCTGGGCGTGCCCACATAGGCCTGCGGCCCGAGCTGGCGCATCGCCAGCAGCTGCAGCTCGGTGTTGCCCACGCCGCCGGGAAAAACGGTGCAGCCCAGGGCATGCGCGCCGGTCTCGAACATGGAGCCGGCCGGGGTGAGGTGGTAGCTGAAGCTGTTGTGGACCAGGTCGCCTTCGCGCAGGCCGGCGGCGTAGAGCGCGCGGGCGAAGCGCCAGTAGTCCGGCACCTCGCCCTCGGGTTCGTAGATCGGCCCGGGTGACTGGAACACGCGGCGCGCGCGCGCCGGGCGGGCCAGGGCCCGCCAGCCCAGGGTGGAGAAGCCGCCGAAGGGATCGCCGCCCTCGGCATGGGCCTGGGTCTGGCGCTCGTGCAATTGCTTCTTGCGCGTGACGGGCAGCTGCGCCAGCGCGGCGCGCGAGTCGATCTGCCCCGGGTCCACGTCGGCGAGGATCTGCGCGAAGGCCGGGCTGTGCGCCTTGGCGTGCGCGATCTGCGCCGGCAGGATCTTCATCAATGCGGCCTCGCGCTCGGCGGGGTCACGCGTTTCCAGGGCGTCTAGATGGTCGGTCATGGGATGCACGGAATGGGAACAGGAACGCAAGGGGAGCGCCAAGGACTCAGGCAAGCCAGCGCTTGCGCCGTCGATAGCTCTTGACGTCGCGAAAGCTCTTGCGCTCGGCACCGCCCATGCCCAGGTAGAACTCCTTGACGTCCTCGTTGCTGGCCAGGTCGGAGGCCGCGCCGTCCATGACGATGCGACCGCCTTCCATGATGTAGCCGTAGTCGGCGTACTTCAGCGCCATGTGGGTGTTCTGCTCGGCCAGCAGGAAGGTCACCTTTTCCTTTTCGTTGAGGTCCTTCACGATCTCGAAGACCTCCTCGACGATCTGTGGCGCCAGGCCCATGGAGGGCTCGTCGAGGAGCACCACGCTGGGGTTGGCCATGAGGGCGCGGCCGATGGCGCACATCTGCTGCTCGCCGCCGGAGGTGTAGGCCGCCTGGCTGGCGCGGCGCGTCTTCAGGCGCGGGAAATAGCTGTAGACCTTGTCCAGGCTGGCCGCGACCTCGCCCCGGTTGGATCGCGTATAGCCGCCCGTAAGCAGGTTCTCCTCGATGCTGAGGTGGCCGAAGCAATGCCGCCCCTCCATCACCTGCACCACGCCACGGCGCACCAGTTCAGCCGGCGACAGGTTTTCCACGCGCTCGCCGCGCAGTTCGATGCTGCCCTTGGTGACTTCGCCGCGCTCGCCGCGCAGCAGGTTGGAGATGGCGCGCAAGGTGGTGGTCTTGCCGGCGCCGTTGCCGCCCAGCAGGGCCACGATGGCGCCCTGGGGCAGGCGCAGCGACACGCCCTTGAGGACCAGGATCACATGGTTGTAGATGACCTCGATGCCGTTGACGTTCAGAACGGTGGGGGATGTGCTCATGCCAAATGCTTTCGCGAATAAGGCCCGGGCATCGCGCAAATGCCCGGGCCGGGGCGCTAGGTCAACCGAATCAGCCTTGCTGCTGGCAATCGGTGCGGCGCTGGATGCTCTTCTCGGTGGCGTACCGGTCGGCCGCCGCGCGGATCATGGGCTTGAGCGTCTGCATGTCGGCCTGGTACCAGTCGGTGGTGATGGTCCACTTCTTGCCATCCCAGCTGTGCACGCGCGAGACCGATGCGCCCATGTGGTCGGCGCAGGAGGTGACGATGGGACGGATCACGCCGGTCAGGCCCAGGGCCTGCAGGCGGGCGTCGTCCAGGTTCAGGTTCTCCAGGCCCCAGCGCACCTGCTCGCCGGTCATGACCTTGCCCTTGCCGAAGCGCTCCTGCGCGCGGCGCACGCCTTCCACGCCGAACATGGCGCTGAGCATGCCGCGCATGTACAGCACGGAGCCGACCTCGCCCCGCGGGCCGGTGCCGTTGCCCTTGTCATAGACCTGCGACAGGATGTCCTTGGATACCTTGGCGTCCGGGTGGGCGCCATGCTGCAGCGTGAGCGAGCTGTAGCCCTTGGCGCCGGCGCCAACCTCGGCCACGTCCAGCTCCGAGCCGGACCACCAGTTACCCAGCATGCGGTTGCGCGGGTAGCCGGTGGCAATGGCCTCCTTGAGGGCGGCGATGTTCATGATGCCCCAGCCCCACAGCAGCACGTAGTCGGGCTTTTGCTGGCGGATCTGCAGCCACACCGAGCGCTGGTCGATGCCAGGGTGCGGCACCGGCAGCTGCATCAGCTCGAAACCATGGCGCTTGGCGCGCTCCATCAAGGGCGGAATGGCTTCCTTGCCATAGGGGCTGTCGTGGTAGATCAGCGCGAGCTTCTTGCCCTTGAGCTTGTCCAGCCCGCCCACGACCTTGGCCCAGTGCTGGACCTGGATGTCCGCCTGAACCCAGTAGTTGCCGCCAAGCGGGAAGTTCCACTTGAAGACGCCGCCGTCGGCGCTTTCGCTGCGGCCGTAGCCGAAGGTGACGATCGGGATCTTGTCGGTCTCGGCCTTCTCGGTGGCCGCGAAGGTGACGCCCGTGGACAGCGGCTGCATCACCGCGGCACCTCCGTTCTTGGCCTTCAGGCGCTCATAGCACTCCAGGCCGCGGTCGGTGGCGTAGGCGAACTCGCACTCCTCGAACAGGATCTTGACCCCGTTGACGCCGCCCTGGGCGTTGGTGAGTTTCAGGTAATCGAGATAGCCGTTGGCCCATTGCGAGCCGTTGGGGGCGTAGGCCCCCGTTCGGTAGACCAGCACCGGGAAGTACTGGTCCGCGGCCGCGGCCGAGCCCAGTGCACCGCACCATGCGGTGACGGCGGTCAACGCCGTGATCATCAACTTTCGCGCCTTCATGGTTTGTCTCCTTTGTGGTTTGGGTGGGGAAGGACGGGGAACGTTGCAAAACAAGATGGTTGGAGCGAGCCCTGCGCGATCAATGCGGGAACGGCCAGATGCGCAGCTTCTGCTTGCCCACGCTCCAGAGCTTGGCCAGGCCGTGCGGCTCGACGATGAGGAACCACACGATCAGCGCGCCGAACACCATGGACTGCACGTGGGCCACCAGGGCGGTGGAGATGTGCAGGCCGCTCACCGCGCCCAGGCCCGAGAGGAAGTGGTCCAGCACGATGGGCAGCACCACGATGAAGGCCGCACCGAAGAGGCTGCCCATGACCGAGCCCAGGCCACCGATGATCACCATGAACAGCAGCTGGAAGGAGCGGTCGATGGAGAAGGCCGCCGGCTCCCAGGAGCCCAGGTAGACGAAGCCCCACAGCGCGCCGGCCACGCCGACGATGAAGGAGCTCACCGCGAAGGCACTGAGCTTGGCGTACATGGGACGGATGCCGATCACCGCGGCGGCCACGTCCATGTCGCGGATGGCCATCCACTCGCGCCCGATGCTCGAACGCACCAGGTTCTTGGCCATCAAGCCGAACACCACGAGGAAGGCCAGGCAGAACAGGTACTTCTCGACCGGCGTGTCCACGCGCCAGTTCAGCACCTGCAGGTGGGCGACCGAGACCGTGCCCGAGCTGCTGTGGTTGGTGAACCAACCCACGCGCAGGAACACCCAGTCGCAGAAGAACTGCGCGGCCAGCGTGGCCACCGCGAGGTACAAGCCCTTGACCCGCAGGCTGGGGATGCCGAAGGCGATGCCCACCAGCGTGGCGCTGGCGCCGCCGACCAGCATGGCCGCGACCAGGGGCATGCCCTCGATGCGCACATAGGCGTTGTAGGCCATGTAGGCGCCCACGGCCATGAAGGCGCCGGAGCCCAGCGAGATCTGGCCGCAGTAGCCCACCAGGATGTTCACGCCCAGCGCCGCCAGCGAGAGGATGACGAAGGGCAGCAGCACGGCCTGGAACAGGTAGTCGCTGGCCATCATTGGCACGCCGACGAAGGCCATGGCCAGCAGCAGCACGATGAAGGCGCGGTCCTGCAGGATGGGAAAGATCTGCTGGTCGGCGCGGTAGCTGGTCTTGAACTGACCGTTTTCGCGGTAGATCATGGTCTTGTCTTCTTGAAGTTGGGTCTACCGCGGGCTCAGACCCGGTCGATGATTTTTTCGCCGAACAGGCCCTGCGGCCGGAACAGCAGGAACACCAGGGCCAGCATGTAGGAGAACCAGATCTCGATGCCGCCGCCCACCATCGGGCCCAGGTACACCTCGGACAGCTTCTCGCCGGTGCCAATGATCAGACCGCCGATGATGGCGCCGGGCACCGAGGTCAGCCCGCCAAGGATCACCACCGGCAGCGCGCGCAGCGCCACCGAGGCCAGCGAGAACTGAACGCCCAGCTTGCTGCCCCAGATCACGCCGGCCACCAGGGCCACCACGCCGGCCACGCACCAGACGATGACCCAGATGCGCCCCAGCGGAATGCCGATGGACTGCGCCGCCTGGTGGTCGTCGGCCACCGCACGCAGCGCGGCCGGTGCCGGTCTTCTGGAAGAACAGGCTCAAGCCCATCACCAGCAAGGCTGCGATGCCGGCGGCGACCAGGTCCTGCTTGTTGATCAGGATGCCCCCCTCGAACATCGACTCGAAGGCGAAGATCGGGTCCTTGGGCATGCCCACGTCGATCTTGTAGATCTCGCTGCCGAAGATCGTCTGGCCCGCGCCCTCCATGAAGTAGGCGATACCGATGGTGGCCATGAGCAGGGTGGCGCCGTCCTGGTTGACCAGGTGGCGCAGCACCAGGTGCTCGACCAGCCAGGCCACGGTGAACATCACCGCGCCGGAGATCAGGAAGGCCAGCAGGTTGGCCAGCACCGGGCTGTCGATGCCGGTCCAGGCCGGTAGCCACTGCGCGAAGCGCGCCATGGCCAGGGCCGCGAACAGCACCATCGCGCCCTGCGCGAAGTTGAAGACGCCCGAGGCCTTGAAGATCAGCACGAAGCCCAGCGCCACCAGCGCATACAGCATGCCGGCCATCAAGCCGCCGAGCAGCGTTTCGAGAAAGAAAGCCATTTCCGTCCGTCTCCTCGGGTTCAGTGGGCCGTGCCCAGGTAGGCTCGGATAACGTCTTCGTTACCGCGGACTTCATCCGGCGTGCCGTCGCCGATCTTCTTGCCGTAGTCGAGCACCACCACGCGGTCGCTGATGTCCATGACCACGCCCATGTCGTGCTCGATCAGCACGATGGTGGTGCCGAACTCATCGTTCAAATCGAGGATGAAGCGGCACATGTCCTGTTTCTCCTCGACGTTCATGCCGGCCATGGGCTCGTCCAGCAGCAGCATGCTGGGCTCCATGGCCAGGGCCCGGCCCAGGTCGACCCGCTTTTGCAGGCCGTAGGGCAGTTGGCCTACCGGCGTCTTGCGCCAGGGCTGGATCTCCAGGAAGTCGATGATCCGCTCCACGGCCTCGCGGTGCACGATCTCCTCGCGCTCGGCCGGGCCGATGCGCAGCGCCTGCAAGAGCAGGTTGCTTTTGATCTTGAGGTTGCGCCCGGTCATGATGTTGTCCAGCACGCTCATGCCCTTGAACAGGGCCAGGTTCTGGAAGGTGCGCGCCACGCCCATCTCGGCCACCTGGCGCGAGTTCATGTGGCTGAAGGTGCGGCCACGGAAGGTGATGCACCCTTCCTGCGGCGCGTAGACGCCATTGATGCAATTGAGCATGGAGCTCTTGCCGGCGCCGTTGGGGCCGATGATGGCGCGGATCTCGTGCTCGCGGACGTTGAAGGAGATGTCCGTGAGCGCCTTGACGCCGCCAAAGCGCAGGCTGATGTTCTGCACATCGAGGATCACCTCGCCGGCGCGGCGTGCGGTGCGCACGCCGGCCGGGGCATCGGGCGCGGCCGCGGTGGGGGCCTCGATGGACAAGGCGTCGGAGTTTTGTTGGGGGCTCTTCATGCGGCGGCCTTCAGGGGCGCAAAGGTCTTGGCGTCGGCGATGCGCAACGTGGCGCTGACGCGGCCGGTGCGGCCGTCTTCGAACTTCACGGCGGTTTCGATGTACTGCTCGGTGTGGCCGCCGTACAGGGCGTCGACCAGGACTTGGTATTTCTCGCCGATGAAGCCGCGCCGCACCTTGTTGGTCCGGGTCAGCTCGCCGTCATCGGCGTCCAGCTCCTTGTGCAGCACCAGGAAGCGCGCGACCTGGCAGCCGGCCAGCATGGGGTCTTGCGACAGGTCGGCGTTGACCTTTTCCACGCAGGACTGGATCAGCTCGTACACCTGCGGCTTTTGCGCCAGGTCGGTATAGCCGGCATAGGGCAGGTTGCGCCGTTCGGCCCAGTTGCCCACCGCATCCAGGTCGATGTTGATCATCACGCAGACCTTGTCGCGCCCGTCGCCGAAGGCCACGGCCTCCTTGATGTAGGGAAAGAACTTGAGTTTGTTCTCCACGTACTTGGGCGCGAACATGCCGCCGGCGGCCAGCCGGCCGACGTCCTTGACGCGGTCGATGATGCGCAGCTGGCCGGTGGCGGCGTCGAGGTAGCCGGCGTCGCTGGTGTGGTACCAGCCGTCGGCACTCAGCACCTCCTGGGTGGCCTGCGGGTTCTTGTAGTAGCCCTGGAGCAGGCCGGGCGAGCGCACCAGGATCTCGCCGTTGTCGGCGATCTTCAGCTCCACGCCCTCGCAGGGCACGCCCACGGTGTCGGCCTTGACCTGGTTGTCCGGCTGCAGGCAGACGAACACGGCGGTCTCGGTGGAGCCATAGAGCTGCTTGAGGTTGACGCCGATGGCCCGGTAGAAGCTGAACAAGTCGGGGCCGATGGCCTCGCCGGCGGTGTAGGCCACGCGCACGCGGCTCAGGCCCAGGTTGTTGCGCAAGGGCCCGTAGACGAACAGGTCGCCCAGCGCATAGAGCAGGCCATCGAGCAAACCCACCGGCTGGCCGTCGCGGCGGCGCGGACCGACGCGGCGGGCCACGTCCATGAAGAAATGGAACATGCCGCGCTTGATGGCGCCGGCATCCTCCATGCGGATCATCACGCTGGTGAGCAGGGCCTCGAACACGCGCGGCGGCGCGAAGTAGTAGGTGGGCCCGATCTCCTTCATGTCGATGGGCACGGTGGCGGCAGATTCGGGGCAGTTGACCACGTAGCCGCAGATCAGCCACTGGGCGTAGCTGAAGATGTTCTGCCCGATCCAGGCCGGCGGCAGGTAGGCCAGCACGTCCTCGTTCGGGCCGAGCCGGTCGAACACGGCGCCGGCCTGGGCCCGATCGAGCAGCGAGGCATGGGTGTGCACCACGCCCTTAGGCTGGCCGGTGGTGCCCGAGGTGAAGAACAGGGCCGCCACGTCGCTGGGGCGGCCCTGTGCCACCTCGGCGCGGAAGAAGCCCGGATGCTGCGTGGCGAACACCTGGCCCGCACCCACCAGTTCGTCGATGGAGCCCAGGCCCGCCTCGGTGTAGTTGCGAAGGCCGCGCGGCTCGTCGTACCAGACCCGCCGCAGCGTGGGGCACTGCTCGCGGATCTCCAGCAGCTTGTCGACCTGCTCCTGGTCCTCGACCACGCAGAAGCACACTTCGGCGTTGTTGATCGGGAAGACGTACTCGGCGGCCACCGCGTCCTGGTACAGGGGTACGGGGATCGCGCCCAGGGCCTGGGCGGCCAGCATGGTGGCGTACAGGCGCGGGCGGTTCGAGCCAATGAGGATCAGGTGCTCGCCGCGTCGCAGGCCGGCTTGGTGCAGGCCGCCGGCGAGTTGTTCGACCTGCGTGGCGAGCTGGCCCCAGCTGTGGGTCTGCCAGATGCCGTATTCCTTTTCACGCAGGGCCGGCGCGTTCGGGCGCTCGGCGGCGTGCTTGAGCATCAGTTGGACAAAGGTGTATTCCATGGCGGCTCTTGTTGTCTCCGTGTGTCTTTTTTTTGCTTTGCCTGCAGCTTGGGTTCACCCATCTGCGACCGCGCGGAGGCGGTCGACGACCAGGCGAACCTGCTGTGCCAAGGGAAGTTCGAGATCGGCCGCATCCAGGGCCTGCGCCATCTGCGAGAGCTGGCGCTCCAGCAGGCTGTGCAGGCGGTGGCGCCGGCGCTGGAGCTGGCGCGCCGCGCCATCCCCGCGCTGGCGCAGCCAGTCCTGGTGGCGGTCGATGGCCTGCGACAGCTGGGCGATGGAGTCCGCATCGGAAGCCGAGGTGCGCAGCACTGGCGGCAACCAGCCGCCATTGGGCGGCGGGAAGGCCTGCAGCACCGACTGGACTTCGGTGGCCAGCTGCGCGGCGCCGGCGAGGTCGGCCTTGTTCACCACGAAGATGTCGGCCACCTCCATCATGCCGGCCTTCATGGCCTGCACGTAGTCGCCCGCGCCGGGCACCAGCACCAGCACCAGGGTGTCGACCTGGTGGCGCACCGCGTGCTCGACCTGCCCCACGCCCACGGTCTCCAGCATCAACTCGTCGAAGCCGGCCGCCTCCATGGCGAACAGCAGCTCGGCGATGTTGGGCGCCAGCCCGTCGGAAGCCGTGCGCGAGGCCAGCGAGCGCACGTACAGGCGCTCGATGCCCTGCACTTCGTCCATGCGGATGCGGTCACCCAGGATGGCGCCGCCGGTCAGCGGGCTGGAGGGGTCGATGGCGAGCAGGCCCAGGCGATGCTGCTGCGAGCGGTGCACCGCCAGGCGCCCGCCCAGCGTGCTCTTGCCCGCGCCCGGCGAGCCGGTCAGGCCAATGCGGGCCGCCGTGGGCTGCACGCCCGGGGCGGCCGCGTCCAGCG
>Ga0256341_1000094_pt1 | contig 11667 bp, 8 predicted proteins | sample AtltaT_6_FD_183694 | JGI IMG/M metagenome (GOLD analysis project Ga0256341, IMG submission 183694) | Metatranscriptome of freshwater microbial communities from Altamaha River, Georgia, United States - Atl_Cont_RepB_8d (Metagenome... | ecosystem: Environmental > Aquatic > Freshwater > River... | reverse complement strand
GTGAAGATCTTCGGGGACGACATGGACGTCTTGAACAAGACAGCCGAAGAGGTTTCGTCCAAGTTGCAAAAAATCCCTGGTGCGTCAGAAGTCAAGGTGGAGCAGACGACCGGATTACCGATGCTCACAGTCAACATTGATCGTCAGAAGTCCGCGCGCTACGGGCTAAACGTGGCTGATATTCAGGATGCAGTGGCCACGGCCATCGGGGGGCGTGAGGCCGGTACGTTGTTTGAAGGTGACCGTCGATTCGACATCCTTGTTCGTTTGCCAGAGTCCTTGCGCAACGACCTTGAGAGCATGAAACGTTTGCCGATTCCTTTGCCACGCGGTTCGGGCGGCGTCGAAGGACGAACCAATTTCATCCAACTGGCCGAAGTGGCTAGCTTCGAGCTGGCACCGGGGCCTAATCAGGTTAGCCGCGAGAACGGCAAGCGTCGCATTGTGGTGAGTGCAAACGTGCGTGGCCGTGATGTCGGTTCCTTTGTGGCCGACGCGGAAGCTGCTTTGGCGCAGGTCAAGATTCCCGCAGGCTACTGGACGAGCTGGGGTGGCACATTTGAAAACCTGCAGTCCGCGACACAGCGATTGCAAATCGTCGTCCCTGTGTCGTTGCTCCTGGTCTTCGTGTTGCTGTTTGCAATGTTCGGCAACGTCAAGGATGGCCTGCTGGTATTTACCGGCATTCCATTTGCGTTGACCGGCGGCATTTTGGCGCTGTGGCTGCGTGACATTCCAATGTCGATTTCCGCCGCAGTGGGTTTTATCGCCCTGTCAGGTGTTGCAGTGCTCAATGGCCTCGTGATGATTTCTTACATCCGCAGCTTGCGAGAAGAGGGAGCCCAATTGGACGCAGCCATCCGTGAGGGAGCGTTGACTCGTTTGCGCCCTGTATTGATGACAGCCTTGGTGGCATCGTTGGGCTTCATTCCAATGGCAATCGCCACGGGAACCGGCGCGGAGGTACAGCGTCCTTTGGCCACCGTGGTGATTGGCGGCATCCTGTCCTCCACATTGCTGACGCTGCTCGTGCTTCCGATTCTGTATCGGCTGGCCCATCGTCCGGACGAGGAATTGGAGGACGTCACTGCCGAACCGGTGCATCCGCAGGCTGCGGCTGCTTCGCAGAATTCATAAGCCAGTCTTTAGATCTGATTCTTAACCTGTACTTTTGAAAGGAAAACTCATGAAACTGATTTCGACCACCTTCGCTTTGATGTTGATGGCATCAGGCGTCGTATTTGCTGCGGACAAACATGACCATGGTCATGGAGACAAGCCTCTCCATGGAGGTTTGGTCACGGAAATCAAGGATATGGACTACGAGCTCGTGGCCAAGCCCGATGTGCTTCAGTTGTACGTGCGAGATCACGGGAAACCAGTTGATGTCAGCAGGGCAACAGCAAAAATCACTTTGCTCTCAGGTAGCGACAAGCAAGAGATTGATTTGAAACCATCGGGTGACAAGCTTGAAGCAAAAGGCAGTTTTAAAGTCGCGCCCGGTACGAAGGTTGTCGCGCAGGTGAATCTTGCAAGCAAGGCAGCGACGGCACGATTTGTTCTGAAGTGACGTAAGGGCGGAGAACGACCTTCTTGGCACTTCTTTGCATTGCCCTAGCGAGTGCGAATGTTTCGAAAAATTGTGATGAGATCCGTTGGTTGGCCTTAGCGGCCTTGTAAGGCGTTCTTGAAAGAGGAAAGATAAATGAGTATTTTTGACAGACTTTTCGGTGGTCATCAGGGTGGCGGCCACCATGGTGGGGCGCATCACGGTGATCGCCACGGCTATGGCGGTGGGTACGGAAGCGGCGGACCTCCAACCAGCGGAGGAGGCAACGCCGGCGTTGCATGCCCGAACTGCAAGGCGCTGAACGCGCTAGGGGCTCGTTTCTGCCAGCAGTGCGGAACTACGTTAGTTCCTTCTGCGTGCACGCAATGCGGAACGACCCTGCAAGCGTGGGCGAAGTTCTGTGCTCATTGCGGAAAGGCAGCGACTTGACGGAACCATCTTTGTAGGCGACAACTTTTCGGTGTCGCTTGCACTGACTTGGCCTGTGAAAGTTCCTGTCATGCATGATTTGATGAATTTGATGATCAAGTTAAGGAGCGTCTGCTTTAACCTCTTCGAGATGTGCTGATGCCACCAATTCGAATCGCTGCGCAGGTTCAGGCCGCTGGCTGCTGATGCACTTTTGACTACCGGATATTCACGCAGCCGTATGCCCCTTCAAGTTGCACTGGCCGCCGTCACATGCGGTGCCAAGCATCGATGTCCTCGAAATTGAAAAGTAGTAATGACGTATCCGAATCGCAAATCCTATTGGTATTCCGTGGCGTTCATCGTGCTTGCAATCGACCAAGCCACTAAGAGTCTCATTGATCTGACCACGCCGCTGGGCTGGTCACTTGAAGTGACACCGTTTTTCAATCTGGTCCATGTTCTGAACCCGGGCGCGGCTTTTAGCTTTCTGGCTGGCGCCGGAGGTTGGCAGCGCTGGTTCTTCCTTGCGATCGCACTGGGGGCTTCAATATGGTTGGCCTGGATGCTGAGCAAACCGGTGCGCCGTCTTGAGGCCTTGGCGTACAGCCTGATCTTAGGCGGTGCCGTCGGCAATGGCTTTGACCGCGTCGCACGCGGGCAGGTCGTCGACTATCTGGACTTTCACTTGCGTGGTATGCACTGGCCTGCGTTCAACATCGCCGACGTGGCGATCACGGGAGGAGTTGTTGCGCTAATAGCAGTTTCATTTCTTGAGGAACATCAGAAGTGACCTATCGCTTTCTTCACGGACATGCGACTGCTCAGGATTGCAGTTTCCGCTTGGTCAATACACAAGCAAGTCAAATTCTCTAGGAGAATAAAAACTCATTTTGAGTTGAGCTCCCGAACTTTAACCAAAGCATAAAGCGCGGGAATAACTGCCAGCGTCAGCACAGTTGAGGAAATCATTCCGCCCACCATCGGGGCCGCAATGCGGCTCATAACTTCAGAGCCCGTACCAGTACCCCACATGATGGGTAATAGGCCCGCCATGATGGCAACTACAGTCATCATCTTGGGGCGAACCCGCTCTACAGCACCTTCCATGACTGCTTGATATAGATCATTGGTATCAGGAATTTTTCCTTCAGAGATGCGTCTTTCCTTTATTTCCTCCCATGCATGATCCAAATAAATCAGCATCACCACTCCAGTCTCAGCAGCTACGCCAGCCAGTGCAATAAAGCCGACCGCAACTGCCACAGATAAGTTGTATCCGAGCAACCACATCAGCCAGACTCCGCCCACCAGCGCGAAGGGAACTGACAGCATGACGATCAGTGTCTCGGTTAATCGCTTGAAATTCAGATATAGGAGCAAGAAGATGATCAGCAGCGTTACAGGAACAACTAGCTTCATCTTTTGTACAGCACGCTCCATCGACTCGAACTGCCCGCTCCAAGTCGCGTAGTAACCAGTAGGAAATTTGACCTGTTCGTTTACCGCCTTACGGGCATCCGCAACGTAACTGCCGATGTCACGCTCACGAATGTCGACAAAGATGTAGGCGGATAGCAGCGCGTTTTCAGTACGAATGCCTGGTGCACCTTTGGCCACCTCAACCCGAGCGACCTGTCCCAGAGGCACCATTGCACCGTCCATGGTGGGCACAAGAACTTCCCGTGCAATTTGCTGCGGGTCTGAACGAAGTTCGCGAGGGTAACGGACTGTCACTCCAAAGCGTTCACGTCCTTCAACGGTGGTGGTCACCATGTCTCCGCCAAGCGCGGTACCGATCACCTCTTGCAAGTCACCTACAGCCAGTCCGTAGCGCGCCAGTTGTGCGCGATCTGGTTCGATGTTCAGGTAGAAGCCGCCAGTGATACGTTCGGCAAATGCAGATGTGGTGCCTGGAACCTGATTGACCACCGTTTCAATCTCGCGGGCCAAACGTTCCATCTCGTTGAGATCCTTGCCGAAGACCTTGATGCCAATCGGTGTACGAATGCCGGTGGACAGCATGTCGATGCGCGCCTTGATCGGCATGGTCCAAGCGTTTGATACGCCCGGGAACTGCAACGCCTTGTCCATCTCGGAAATCAGTTTGTCGGTCGTCATACCTTTGCGCCACTCAGAGGTTGGCTTGAGGTTGATGACCGTTTCAAACATTTCTGTCGGTGCCGGGTCCGTGGCCGTGTTCGCCCGGCCAGCTTTGCCATACACCGAAGCCACCTCAGGGAAACTCTTGATGATCTTGTTCTGCGTCTGCAACAACTCGGCAGCCTTGGTGATCGACATGCCTGGTAACGACGCTGGCATGTAAAGCAACGTGCCTTCATTGAGTGTCGGCATGAATTCGGATCCGAGCTTGCTGGCTGGATATAGCGAAATTCCCAGCACGAAGAGCGCTACGCCAACGGTTAGCTTTTTCTTGTGCATCACGCCAGCGATGATCGGGCGATACACCCAGATCAAGAAGCGATTCACCGGATTTTTAGCTTCCGGCATGATTTTTCCCCGGATGAACAGCATCATCAGTACAGGCACCAGTGTCACCGAAAGCATTGCCGCCCCCGCCATGGCGAAGGTCTTAGTGTAGGCAAGCGGTGAGAACAGACGTCCTTCCTGCGACTCAAGCGTGAACACGGGCAAAAAGGACACGGTGATGATCAAAAGCGAGAAGAACAATGCTGGTCCCACCTCCTTGCACGCAGTGATCATGGCCTCAACCCGTTGCGCGTTATCGTGGTCTTCGGGTAAGCGTTCCAGATGCTTGTGAGCGTTCTCAATCATCACGATGGCTGCATCCACCATGGCACCAATCGCGATGGCAATACCTCCCAAGCTCATCAAATTCGAGTTCATGTCCAGCAGACGCATGGCAATAAAAGCGATCAACACCCCCACAGGTAGCATCAAAATTGCCACCAGAGCCGAGCGAACGTGCATCAGAAACACAACGCAGACCAAGGCAACGATCAGACTTTCCTCCAGCAGCGTGCGCTTGAGAGTGTCGATCGCGCGGTGAATCAAATCAGAGCGGTCATACACCGCTTGGATGCTGACCCCCTCCGGTAATCCTGCTGAGACTTCCGTGATCTTTTCCTTGAGGTTGTGGATTACCTCCAGGGCATTTTGACCGTAACGAGACATGGCGATGCCGGAGACGACCTCACCCTCACCGTTGAGTTCAGTGATGCCGCGCCGCTCATCAGGAACCAATTCAACTCGTGCAATATCTCGCACCAACACTGGCGTTCACTTGTCGGACTTGACGACAAGATTCTCGATATCCGAAACGCCGCGCAGGTAGCCACGTCCCCGAACCATGTATTCAGTTTCGGCCATTTCGACCACACGGCCACCAACATCTCGGTTGGATTCGCGCACCACCTGAGACACTTTGGCCAGAGGAACGCCGTAGGCGCGGAGTTTTACAGGGTCGACAGTGATCTGGTAAGTCTGGACAAACCCACCGATGGAAGCCACTTCGGCGACCCCATGTGCTTTTGTGAGTTGATACCGCAGGTACCAGTCTTGCAAGGTGCGCAGTTCAGCCAGGGTTTTGTCCTTGGCCAGCACGGCATACTGGTAAACCCAGCCCACCCCGGTTGCATCAGGACCGATTTGTGGCGTCACCCCCTTGGGCATGCGACTGGACGCGAAGTTCAAATACTCCAGTACCCGTGAACGCGCCCAGTAAATATCGGTGCCATCTTCAAAAATGATGTAGACAAAGGACGCGCCGAAAAATGAAAAGCCCCGAACGACTTTCGATTTCGGAACCGACAACATGGCTGTGGTCAGTGGATAAGTGACCTGGTCTTCAACCACCTGCGGAGCTTGTCCTGGGTACTCTGTGTAAACGATTACCTGAACATCAGACAGATCGGGAAGCGCGTCCAGTGGTGTCCTGATGACGGCGAATACACCGCCAACAACGACGAACAAAGTAGCAAGCAGGACCAAAAAACGGTTTCGTCCTGACCAATCAATGATCTTTGCAAGCATGGTGTCCCCCAAAGATCAGTTGTGACCAGTGTGTGGATTGGCCGCACTTGCCGTGACAGGCTTGATGGCGGTGATGATCCATTCGCCCTGGCCACGCTCAACGAACTCAAAGCTCAAAGACATTCCAGGCTTCAGACCAGATAGCAGGCTGCTATTTGCAACCTTGAATTCCATGGTCATGGCAGGCCATTTAAGGGTGGATACCGGACCGTGTGCGATCGTCAGCGAACCACTTTTGGTATCGATGTCCTCGATTTTTCCTTCTGCACGATGACCTACGGATGCCGTGGTCTTGGATTCTGCCGATCCTCCTTTAGAAGCTGCCGCCCCGTGTCCCGAATGTCCCAGCCCCCCGATCGCAGCCTTGAGGTTACTTTCGGCGTCAATTAAGAAGTTCGCAGCAACAACTACCATCTCGCCATCTCGCACGCCCTCCAGAACCTCGATGCGATCATCGCTACGCGCGCCAAGCTTGACCTCCCTTGGATCGAAGCGTCCTTCCTGCACTTGAACAAGAATGATTTGACGAGTCCCGCTATCAATCACGGCGGACGTAGGAACGGTTAGCACAGAACGCTTGCTGTCTACGGGCAGTTCGACCTGCGCAAACATGCCGGGCTTGAGAAGTCCATGTGGATTCGACAACTCCACGCGAACCGGAACGGTTCGCGTCTCCGATTTGAGGGTCGGGTAAACATAGGTAATTGCCCCCGAAAACTGCTTATCTGGATAGGCGTTGATCCGCACAGTGGCCTTGGCACCGGTTCGAATCTGACCGATGTCTTGCTCAAAGACATCGGCAATCACCCATACAGAGGCCAGATTGGTAACTTGGTAAAGCATTTCTCCCGGCATAAAACGCATGCCTTGAACGGCCTTCTTCTCGGTAACGATGCCCGAAACTGGTGAACGCAGCGTTAATGTGCGACGCGTCGCTGTAGATTGGGTCAAAGCCGTGATTTGTTCATCCGAGATATCCCAGTTGCGTAGTCTTGACAAGCTGGAGTCCGCCAGTTCACGCATGCCTCGCTGGGCTTCTTCACTGGCACTTTTCAAGGAATCAACACCTTGCGATGCAATGGCGTATTCACGCTGAGCGGAGACCAATTCGGGACTGTACACATCGAATAGTGGCTGGCCTTTGCCAACCGGTTGACCCGTTGCATTGACATACAGACGTTCTACATAGCCCTCAAACTTGGGAGCAATGGTGAAGGTCTGGCGCTCGTCAGGCTCTATTCGTCCTGCTGCACGCACGGTCTTGTTCAGAGCTTGCGTGCTTGCTGCCTCGACGCGCACGCCCAGCTTTTGAACTTTATCCGTGCTGATACGAATCAAATTTGCACTACCGAGTGTCGATTCCTGCTCTCCCTCATAGACCGGTATGTAGTCCATGCCCATAGGATCTTTCTTGGGCGTGGGCGAGGTGTCGGGCAGCCCCATCGGATTCCGGTAGAAGAGTATTTTTCGTGCTTCAGAAGCACTCTTGGCTAGCGTATTTGTTTCAGCACTACCATCCTTATGAACAATGGCTTGCTGTTTCCCATACCAATATCCTCCACTTGCTGTCAAGGTTGCAACGAATACCGCCGCCATGCCCAACTTCAAGGCAGTTGTCATAATTCTTCTCCTACGATGCGCTCGATATCCGCGAGACGCATTTGTGCATTGATGCCTGCCTTGACTTGATTCAACTTGGCTTGGCGGATTTGCTTTTGAGCATCCAGAAGTGTCGCAAAGTCAACTTTTCCTGATTCATATCCAGCAAGAGCCGACCGGAAGTTCAACTCTGACTGGGGTAGAAGACTTTCTGTTGTCAAAGTGAGCGAGCGTCGCTCTGACTCAAATCCTGTAACGTTTTCATAAAGATCAGCCAGGACTTGGTTGTTTATCGCTTCTCGTCTGGAGCGTGAGGCGGAAAGCATGGCGTCAGACTCTCTTTCCTGTGCTCGACGAGCGCCTTGCTGCAGTGGGATATTGATTTCAACCATCAACTCCCATTCGCGAACTGAGTTGCCGTATTGAATGGGTGACGCGCCCACAGTGAAGTCAGGAAATCGATTTTTATAAGCAAGTTCACGTGTCTTTTCCGCCGCTTTGATCTGTGCACCTTCAACTTGCAAGAGTGGATTGTTCGAACGAACACGTTGTTCTAAGGCTGAAAAATTCAAAACTTCCGGCGTAGGTAGAGACCGAATTTGTGTTGGTCTTGCTAGTGGTTCATCGGCTTGCCTGCCTGTCAGAGCATTCAACCTCGCTTGCAATTGACGACGCTCCGACTCAATGAAAATCAACTCACTGCGTATAGCGGTTTGTTCCACTTGAGACCGGATAACGTCTTGCTGAGCAGCCAGCCCACTTGCATACCGAACCTGAGCCACTTTTTCTAAACGAACCATTAGATCCAAAATTTCCTGGGTCAAGCGTTCGCTTTGATCTAAATAGTAGAGTTGTGCGTAGGTTGTTTTTATCTTCGAGGCCAACTCAAGCCAAGTACTTGTTACACGTACTTTCGCTGCTTCAGAAAGGGCTTCAGCTGTTTCACGCTTTAGTTCACGCTTGCCAAACCAAGGGAGGTCTTGCATTAGCAAGTAGCGCGTGCTTCCAACACGACTGGGTGAAAGGGTGGGTCCCTGTTCTCCCATACGTGTGATGTCACGCCACTCAGTGCGAAATTTAGGATCTGGGAGTGACCCGGCAGGTATAACTCTTTCAGATGCAGCATTCGCATCAAAGCTCATGCTGGCTAAGTCAGGATTTCTTTCCTTGGCTAGCTTTAGTAATCCTTGCAAATTGCTACCAATTTGTAGATCTTGGCCGTAGCTCGTTGGGGCAAGAAAGAGAGTGAAGCACGCTGCAGCGATGGCCGATTTGAAGTTAATCATTGCTTTCCTCGCCGTAGGGCCGCATTCAGCTGATCAATAACTTCGGCCCAGTCTGCGTCCTGGAGTATTTCATCACGTAGCAGGGTAGATTGCGCCTGCGTCCAAAAGGGCGCGTTTTCCAAACGAATAGATGGGTCAAGTGGGCTATGGTTCTCTAGAAAATGTTTTATGCCATCAACATCGGATGGCAGACCCAACTGCAAAAAGAGTTCAGTAAAGCGGTGGTAGCTTTGATTCATTGCACAGATTCCAATTGGCTTCAAATGTCGCTGGCCTGCGCTTGGTCAGACTAACGATTTCATTTTCTAAATATGTACCTGTTGTGAAGATGATGGCCAGATTACATTCATGTAACCTGATGACCTACACTGACTATTTCATAACCTGGTTTTAGTCTTATTCACCACGACGCAAGCGAAGGGCATTGCCGATCACCGAGGCCGAACTGAAGCTCATGGCCAGCGCAGCGATCAATGGGGACAGCAGCCAGCCAGTCAATGGATACAACACACCCGCCGCAACAGGAATCCCCAACGCGTTGTACAGAAAAGCAAACATCAGGTTCTGTTTCATGTTGCGCACAGTGTCCTGTGAGAGCGTGCGGGCTACCGCAATCCCGCGCAAATCACCTTTTACGAGAGTCACCTGGGCACTGTTCATGGCCACATCAGTGCCTGTTCCCATGGCGATGCCGACATCGGCCTTGGCCAGTGCAGGTGCGTCGTTGATACCGTCGCCAGCCATCGCTACGATACGGCCTTGTTTTTGCAACTGGTCCACGAGAGCCAGTTTGTCTGCGGGCTTGACTTCACCATGCACCTCGTCGATTCCAAGTCGTTCGCCAACTGAGCGGGCAGTGGTCAAGCCGTCACCTGTCGCCATGACGATACGCAGACCGGCAGCCTTGAGAGTGGCCAGAGCCTCGGGCGTGCTAGCCTTGATCGGATCAGACACGGCTAACAAGCCTGCTAGTTGCCCATCAACGGCCAGATGCATTACGCTTGCTCCCTCTGACCGCAATAACTCCGCCTGTGACACCAGTGCCTGGACAGCCACACCAAGCTGCTCCATCAATGCCGTGTTGCCCAGAGCCAGTTGTCGTCCTCCAACCTGACCTCGCACGCCAATTCCTGAACCCGACTCGAAGTTCTCAGGTTTGTCCAAAGACAGATGACGTTCGCGGGCCGCGCGCACGATGGCATCGGCCAGTGGGTGCTCGCTGCCTTGGTCCAGGCTGGCCGCAAGGCGCAGCACCTCTATTTCGTTAAAACCCTGGGCAGCCACCGCGCGATCAAACGCCGGTTTACCCTCCGTCAGCGTGCCGGTTTTATCGATGATCAGGGTATCAATTTTTCTCAGATTCTCAATTGCAGCGGCATCGCGGAAAAGAACGCCATGGGTGGCACCACGCCCGGTGGCGACCATGATGGACATCGGTGTGGCCAGGCCCAGCGCACAGGGGCAGGCGATGATCAGAACTGCAACTGCGTTAATCAGGGCATAAACCCAGCTTGGCTCGGGACCGAACAGGCCCCAAGCAAAAAAAGTGAGCAAGGCAACGCTGACAACTGCCATCACGAACCACCCCGCTACGGTGTCAGCCATTCGTTGCATCGGTGCTTTGGAGCGTTGCGCTTGGGCCACCATTTGAACGATTTGAGAGAGCATGGTGGCCGCGCCGACTTTTTCAGACCGCATCACGAGAGAGCCATTGGTGTTGAGAGTTGCTCCAATCACCTTGTCGCCAACTCGCTTAGACACTGGCACGGGTTCACCGGTCAGCATGGATTCATCGATGGCGCTACTGCCCTCGGTCACTACTCCATCAACTGGAACTTTTTCGCCGGGGCGAATGCGTAGCAAATCTCCTACATGCACATGCGTTAATGGAACGTCTTCCTCAGAGCCATCGGGACGCAGGCGACGTGCCGTCTTAGGGGCCAGCCCGAGAAGTGATTTGATTGCAGCAGAAGTCTGAGAGCGAGCCTTGAGCTCAAGAACTTGTCCCAACAAGGTTAGTGAAATGATGACAGCCGTTGCTTCGAAATACACAGCGACTCGGCCCATCGAAATAAAGGAGTCTGGAAATACCTGCGGTGCCACAGTGGCAACCACGCTGTAAACAAAGGCTGCACCGGTGCCCAGGCCAATCAGTGTCCACATATTGGGACTGCGGTTTACAACAGATTGCCAGCCTCGAGAGAAAAATGGCCAGCCAGCCCATATAACGATTGGCAGTGAAAGCGCAAATTCGATCCAGCTTTGCACAGACATGTCAAACCACTTCAACCGGTGGCCAGCCATCGCCAAAAATGTCACGATGATGGTGAGTGGAAGCGTCCACCAAAAGCGTCTTTGGAAGTCACGCAACTCGGGGTTTTCGTCTTCTTCCAACTCAGGCAAAAGCGGTTCGAGTGTCATGCCGCACTTGGGACAATTTCCTGCATGATCCTGCCGGATTTCAGGATGCATAGGGCAGGTATAGATTGTTCCTGCGGCAGCAGATGTCATTTGCGACTTTTCAGCGTTTCCGCTCATGTACAACATGGGGTTGACATCAAACTTCGTTTTGCATTTGGTCCCGCAAAAGAAAAATGTGCTTCCCATGTGTACAGATTGATACGCAGCCTGCCTGGTTACTGTCATTCCACAAACAGGATCTTTTAGGTCCGTGGTGTTGCTCTTACTAGATTTCTCAGAAGAAGACGCGTCGGGATGTTCTATTGGGTTGTGGTGAACGTGCCCGTGTTCGTGTTCGTGGGCGTGAGGGTCGTGTTGGTTTTCATTCAT
>Ga0256341_1000085_pt1 | contig 12130 bp, 22 predicted proteins | sample AtltaT_6_FD_183694 | JGI IMG/M metagenome (GOLD analysis project Ga0256341, IMG submission 183694) | Metatranscriptome of freshwater microbial communities from Altamaha River, Georgia, United States - Atl_Cont_RepB_8d (Metagenome... | ecosystem: Environmental > Aquatic > Freshwater > River... | reverse complement strand
TTTTGATTTCGTCTTGTGTTTGATTACTCAGTGTCGGTACTTGATTCGCCGGATGCTGTTGAGTCGTCCGAAGTTTCGCCACCGCCTTCAACTTCCGTTGCTGTCGGTGTGTCTGCTGTGGTTGAGTCCTCGAATGCCGGAGCTTGCTCTTCCGAAGCAGCTGCTTCAGACACTTCCTCCGATACGGTCTCTGCTGCGGCAGTTGCTGCGGCTACGGTTGCAGTCTCTGCAACTACATCAGCCTTTGCTGCTGCCTTCGGAGCTGCTTTGCGAGTAGCAGGCTTGCGCTTTTTGTCGTTCAAAGAAACTACACCGTCTTGCTTTGCAGACCAATCAACAAGTTGAATGATCGCCTCTTCAGCACCATCACCACGACGCTGACCCAGCTTGATAACACGTGTATATCCGCCCTGACGCTCAAGTACAGCAGGTGCGATTTCATCGAACAAAGCTTGAAGAGCCTTCTTGTCCTTGATGACTTTTCCCACTTCGCGACGTGCGTGCACGTCTACATGGCCATTGGCAAATTCGCCGTTGCGCTCGCGAACAAAGGCAACCTTTGCGCGGGTAATCAACTTCTCGATGTACGGGCGAAGTTCTTTTGCTTTTGCCAAGGTTGTGGTAATACTCTTCGAGTCACTGATGATAAGCGATGTAGCCATATTGCTCATCAACGCTCGGCGGTGACTCCATGTGCGACCCAACTTACGGCCTGATACTAAGTGTCTCATAATCTCGTTCGACGTTATTCGTAATCAAATCTTAAATGAAGCTACTATTATGCTTCGGTGCTCTTCGGTGAATCCTTCAAGTAGCGGTCTACGTTCATTCCGAACACAAGACCCATGCCCTTTACGGTTTCTGTAAGCTCTGAAAGAGACTTACGACCGAAGTTGCGGAACTTCAGCAAATCTGTTTCCTGAAGCATCACCAATTCCGAAACGGTCTTGATGTTTGCGGCCTTCAAGCAATTGTGTGCGCGAACTGAAAGTTCCAAGTCGTCCACTTGTGTTTCCAGCAGACGGCGAACTTTTTGGAATTCCGCAGACTTGCTTTCCTCTTCAACAGGATCGGCGCTTGTCTTTGCAACGCTGTCGGATTTCTGACTGAAGTCGAATCCTACAAACAGGTTCACGTGATCAAGCAAGATCTTTGAGGCTTGTTGCACTGCATCCAATGCTGCAATACTGCCGTCGGTTGTTACATCAAGTATAAGCTTTTCGTAGTCAGTCTTCTGACCAACACGGAAGGGCTCTACATTGTAGATAACATTCTTAATTGGCGTATAGATTGCATCAATAGGAATCATGCCCACGGGGAATTCGGTTGTTACCTGCTCTTCAGCCGGCACATAACCTTTGCCCTTTGCAATGCGAAGTTCAACGTCGAACTCGGCATCGTTGGCAAGTGTGGCAATGTGATGCGTGGGATCTAGCACCGTAATACCGGTGGAGGCGTCCTGAATGCTTTGAGCCACCCATGTGCCGGCACCCTTAACCTTGAAGCTGACACGTACAGGCTTTGAATCGTCAAGCTTTACGCGAACTTCTTTGAGGTTCAGGATGATCTCACTCATATCCTCAACCACACCCGGAATGGTTTGAAACTCATGCACAACACCGCTGATTTTTATGCCTACAATGGCAGCTCCATGAATGGAGGAGAGAATCACACGACGAAGTGCGTTACCCACTGTTACGCCATAGCCTTCCTCGAGCGGCTGTAAGGCGAATTTTCCGTGATACAATGATCCGGTATCATCCGACATTACACGCTCTGGCATTTGCATCGCTGTATTCATACGCTCTCTTTCTCTACAATGATTATTATTCTCGAATTGGGAAACGACATGCGTTGCATTGATGAATCATCAAATGACAACTGCTGGATCTGCTTTGTAGGCTAGCTCGTTACAAGCGCCCACAGCAGAATTACACGCGACGACGTTTCGGAGGACGGCAACCGTTGTGCGGAATGGGAGTTTTATCCAAAATTGAAAGCACTTCCAAACCGGCCGTTGAGAGAGCGCGAATCGCAGCTTCGCGACCGGATCCAGGTCCGCGAACACTCACATCAACCTTACGAAGACCCATTTCAAAGGCCTCGCGGGCAGCTTTCTCCGCCGATACTTGAGCAGCATACGGCGTATTCTTCTTAGAACCACGGAAGCCGTTCTTTCCGGCTGAAGACCAGGTAAGTACGTTTCCGTAGGAGTCCGCTATGGTTACTATCACGTTGTTAAAGGTTGCTCGAATAAAGGCTTTGCCATGTACGTCGGCAACTATTTTACGTTTTACTTTTCTTTTTGCGGCTGCCATTCTTATAACTCTATAGGTTTAAAATTTCACACTTACGCCCCACCTGAAAAGTGTTCAGGGGTAACGGGCTATTACTTACGAGCTGCCTTCTTCTTACCTGCAACCGTTTTTCTTCTACCCTTACGAGTACGGCTGTTGGTACGAGTACGCTGACCGCGTACGGGCAGGCCCTTACGATGGCGAAGACCACGATATGCGCCAATGTCCATCAATCGCTTGATGTTCAGCTGGATCTCGGATCTCAACTGGCCTTCTACTTTATACTCGGATACGGCAGTACGAATGCGCGCAATCTCCTCGTCCGTCCAGGTTTGAACGCGCTTGCTTTCGTCAACACCGGCCTTGGCAAGAACTTCTTGCGCTGCCGTCTTGCCGATTCCGAAAATGTATGTTAGACTGATAACCCCACGCTTATTACGCGGAAGGTCAATACCTGCTATACGTGCCATTGAATCTCCTTAGCCTTGACGCTGTTTCATTCGTGGATTTTTCTTGTTGATAACGTACACGCGACCTTTACGACGAACGATTTTGTCGTTGGGATCACGTTTCTTTACCGATGCTTGAACTTTCATATCTCTATTCCGAAAAAATGAATTGCTTATTTAAATCTGTAGGTAATGCGCCCTTTAGACAAATCGTACGGGGATAGTTCCACCGTTACCTTGTCGCCGGCAAGAATCTTGATGAAGTTCATTCTCATTTTGCCGCTGATATGAGCCAACACCTTATGACCATTATCAAGCTTGACGATGAACTGGGTATTGGGAAGTACTTCCTCAATCACACCGTCTACTTTGATAAGATCTTGTTTGGGCATAGTCAACAATTAAGAAAAAAACGTCAACACTCTCGGGGTGCCGTTATCGACCATCACCGTGTGTTCAAAATGTGCAGACGGCCGTCCGTCCGATGTAAACACCGTCCAACCGTCGCGAGCTGTTTGCACCAAGAAGGACCCCATATTTACCATAGGCTCTATGGCGATAGTCATTCCCTGCTCAAGCTGCGCTTTTGGATAGCGGTTACGTTGTAAAAGACCCGGAACGAAGTTTGGAATACAAGGCTCCATGTGAAGCTCCTCTCCCACTCCGTGACCGACCAGATCGCGCACACAGGAAAACCTATGTTTCTCCACGTGTGTTTGAACTGCTTTGGCAATATCATAATTGGTATTGCCGGTTATCGCCTGTTCCACTCCAAGATCTAAGGCCTGGCGCGTTACATCAAGCAATCGTTGTTTCTCGGGACCAATTTCACCAATACCAAAGGTGAAAGCACTATCTCCGAAAAAACCTTCTTTTTTCACTCCGCAATCGACGGAGACGATTTGACCTTCTTTGAGCTTTCGCGATGAAGGCATTCCGTGAACAACTTCTTCGTCTATGGACACACACAATGTGTAAGGAAACGCCGGGCTTCCGCCGTGTCCGCCATATCCTTTGAACGCAGGTTCTGCATTGTTCGATCGGATAAAATCTTCGGCTATTGTATCGAGTTCCAGCGTCGTCATTCCGGGAGCAATGCTCTTTCCAATCAGAGCCAAAGTTTCCGAAACCAATCGACAAGCTTCCGCAATTCGATCAATATCCTTTTTAATTTTCAAAGCTGGTGCTTGTACCGGATTCATTTCAATACGCCTTGCGGCGCTTTGATGATCATTGATTAGAAACCGCTACCAACACGCTGTTGATTCGAAGCCATACCGCGACCTTGAATCTTACCACTCTTCATAAATCCATCGTAGTGACGCATTAACAGGTACGACTCAATTTGTTGAAGCGTATCAAGTGCTACACCTACGATAATCAGCAAGCTTGTACCACCAAAGAACTGAGCAAAAGAGTACGGAACATTCAAAACGTTTGTCACAAAAACAGGCAACAATGCGATGATCGCAAGGAAAATTGCGCCTGGCAATGTAATGCGAGTTAGAATATGATCGAAGTACTCAGCAGTGGGCTGTCCGGGACGTACACCGGGAATAAAGCCTTGAGCGCGCTTGAGTTCCTCGGCAGTTTGACGTGGGTTAAACGCAATTGCTGTATAGAAGTACGTAAAGAATACAATCGATAGACCGTACACTAAAGCATACACAACAGAACGATCGCTAAATAGTTTCGCCACCTTCATCAGCGCAGCGCTTTCGGGGAAGAAGCTCGAAATGGTGCTGGGAATAAAGAGAATTGCTGAAGCGAAAATGATTGGCATTACACCCGCAGTATTAACTCGCAACGGTATATATGTGGTGTGGCCACCATATTGTTTACGACCTTCAACGCGCTTGGCATATTGAACCGGTATGCGTCTGGCACCCTGTGTAATCAATACAACCGATGCAATAATCACTCCGAGGAACGCTAAAAGAATGACGTCTATTGCAACATTACGTCCTGACCCGATCAATAAAATTTCGTTCTGAACAGCAACGGGCAAACGAGAAATAATACCGATAAAAATGATCAACGAGATACCGTTACCAAGACCGCGCTCCGTGATTTGCTCTCCAATCCACATAAGAAACATGGTACCGGCTGTGAGCAAGGTCACCGCAGTAAGCGTGAACAGAGGGCCATCGATCATGACGACCTTGGCAGTATCAGCTGCAGTCTGTGCATTCAGCTTGATGCTCAAACCAATAGCCTGCAATGCAGCAATACCAACGGTTAGAAATCTTGTCCACTGATTAATGCGACGTCTTCCCTCTTCGCCTTCCTTCTGCATTCTGGCAATTTGCGGTACGAATACTGCAGCCAACTGCAGTACGATCGAAGCCGAGATGTACGGCATGATACCCATTGCAAATACGGCGGCATTGGAGAATGCACCACCTACGAACATGTCATACAAACCAAACAATCCGTTAGCATCGCCTGATGCATTGGAAGATTGCAGAGCTTGCACATCGATACCCGGAAGTGACACATGCGCACCAACGCGCACCACAATGAGCATAAGCACCGTAAAGACGATCCGCTTACGCAGTTCCTCTATACGGAAGATGTTTTTTGTTGTTTCGATGAAATTAGCCATGGATGTTCGCCGTTCCTCCGGCCTTTTCGATTTTTTGTTTAGCTGTTTCCGAGAAACCGTGTGCCGAGATGGTCACAGCGGTTGTGATCTCTCCGTTACCAAGGATCTTTACAGGTTGCGTCTTCTTCGAAATAGCACCGGCTGCGTATAACGACTCCGGTGTGATCGCGCCGCTCAAACGATTCTCTGCGATCAATTCCTGAACGCGAGCAAGGTTGACGGTTTGATACTCAACTCTGAAGATATTGGTAAAACCGAATTTAGGAATGCGACGACTGAGCGGCATTTGGCCACCCTCGAAGTTACGCTTGAAGGTATGGTTCGCACGTGACTGGTGGCCCTTATGACCACGTGTGGATGTTCCACCGTGACCCGAACCTGCACCGCGACCAATGCGCTTCTTTGCTTTACGTGAGCCTTCCGCGTACCGGAGATTTCCTATATGCTTCATATTAGTTTCCTATTTCTTCTACTTTAACTAAATGCTTTACAACGTTGATCATGCCAAGAATCTGAGCATTTTTTTCTTGAACAACGGTGTAGTTCGGACGGCCCAAGCCAAGCGCCTTCATTGTACGCTTTTGCTTTTCCAGTCTGTCGATAACACTTTTTACTTGAGTAATCTTGATCTTTGCCATGATTTCGTCCGATGGATACGTTCGTTTTACTTAATTAACCGCGAACTACTTTTTCAACTGAGATACCGCGGCGTTGCGCTACCGTTTGAGCATCTTCCAATGCTTCAAGAGCTGCAATAGTTGCCTTTACAACATTGTGAGGATTTGACGATCCCAAAGACTTGGTCAAAACGTCCTGAACGCCGGCCAACTCGAGTACCGCACGAACACCACCGGAAGCGATAACGCCTGTACCGGGAGCTGCCGGACGAAGAAGAATCTTCGCAGAGCCGTACTTGGAGAACACTTCGTGAGGGATGGTGGTACCTTGCAAGCGAACTTGAACTACAGCCTTCTTTGCTGCATCCGTTGCTTTTTGTACCGCATCTACAACCTCACCGGCTTTGCCAAGACCATAACCAATATGTCCCTGGCCGTCTCCTACAACGACGATTGCGGAAAAGTTGAAACGACGTCCACCTTTTACCACCTTCGCGGTACGACCAACGTTTACAAGTTTGTCCTTAAGATTCAGCTCAGATATTTTAAACTTCGCCACTAAAACTCCTACACAATTATTGTCGTTTATTACTTCAGTGATTAAAACGAAAGTCCGCCCTCACGTGCACCCTCAGCCAAAGCCTTAATGCGTCCGTGATAGAGGAACCCGTTGCGGTCAAATGCTACTGTCTGTACGCTTGCTGCCACAGCTCTTTTAGCCAAGAGAGCACCAACCAACTTGCTTACGTCACCTTTCGATGTTCCGGCGGTAGCAATCTCTTTGTCCAGAGATGAAGCCGCAGCAATGGTTTGCTTCTTGTCATCGTCGATGATCTGAGCATAAATGTGCTTCAAAGAACGAAACACTGTTAAACGCGGGCGAAGAGCATCTCCGTGAATATTCTTGCGAATACCCTTGGAACGACGTGTTCTCCGTACAATCTTGTTTTTCTTACTCATAACTCTTTGACCTATCGATTTTTTCGTTACCTATTAACAAACACCTTAATTACCGCGATTACTTACCTGCTGCCTTACCTGCCTTGCGACGGATATATTCACCTTCATACTGCACACCCTTACCCTTGTACGGTTCAGGCGGACGTACCGAGCGAATCTTTGCGGCAATCTCACCTACCAACTGCTTGTCGTGACCCTTCACGGCGAACTGAGTGGGAGACGATACAGTAAACTCAATACCTGCAGGCGGAATGATCATCACAGGGTGCGAGTATCCAACGGTCATGATAAGCTTATTGCTCTTCACTTCCACCTTGAAACCAACGCCCACAACGGCCATGTTTCTGGTAAATCCGTTGGCTACGCCTTCCACCATGTTGGCAATAGCTGCTCTTGTCATACCATGAAGAGCGCGTACCTTCTTGTGATCGCTTTCGCGACTAAAGGTTACGGATGTTCCCTCCTGGTGGCAAGAAATACCTTCCGGTATTTGGAATTGAAGCTCGCCTTTGGGTCCTTTTACCTTGACCAATCCCGCGTTCAATGAAAACTGAACACCGTTAGGAATGACAAGAACTTTTTTTCCAACTCGTGACATAACTGCTCTGTAATTGTTTCAACGTAAATAAATCATGCAGACACTACACTAGCGCTCACTCTTACCACAGGGTGCAAAGCACTTCCCCGCCAATACCTTTTTGGCGAGCCTGCTTGTCGGTCATAAGACCTTGCGATGTAGAGATAATTGCAATGCCCAGACCATTGTATACCTTAGGCAGATCTTCTGCACCGGCATAGCTACGGATACCCGGACGGCTGATACGCTTCACCTCACGAATGGCGGGTGCACCATTGTGATAGCGAAGGCGCACACGAAGTGTACCCTGAACGTTATCATTAATGCGCTCGTAATCAGCGATGAAACCTTGATCTTTGAGGATGGCTGCTATGGATTCTTTGATCTTGCTTGCAGGCGCGTCAACAGTCTTGTGCTTGGCACGCTGACCATTACGCAGACGTGTGAGGAAGTCACCAATCGTATCGGAAACTGGCATAAGTGATAGTTCAATAGAGAAAATTCCGTGGATTCAGCTAACGCGAGATTACCTCTCGCCTACCGGTCGTTTCAGACCCCACGTCTGTCTGACGCTCCGGTATAGTTTGAACTCTTCGCTTTCTATGTTGTGTGCGTTCCGTAACGCTGTTTCCCGGCGCCGTGCGCGAGGGGCCACAAAGATACGGAACAGCCGTGAATAACGGTGGAAAAGTTTCCCCTGACAGGAAAAACCTTACCAGCTCGCTTTTCTAACTCCGGGAATCTTACCTTCCAGAGCCAGTTCACGAAGTTTGTTACGGCACAAACCGTATTTGCGGTACACTCCGCGACCTCTGCCTGTTAACACGCAGCGGTTACGCAGACGTGTAGGCATGCTGTTGCGGGGAAGTTTTTGCAATGCATCGTAGTCACCGGCCTCTTTGAGAGCAGCACGCTTTTCAGCATACTTTTCAACGAGACGTTTGCGTTTATCATTACGAGCGACGACAGCTGTTGTAGCCATGAGTATTCAGTATTACTGTGAATCTTAGTTGGAACGGGTAAAGGGGAAACCAAATTCGCGAAGCATTGCTCCTGCTTCTTCGTCGGTGTGAGCCGATGTTACAAACGTGATATCCATGCCCGCAATCTTGTTGATCTTGTCAACGTCGATTTCAGGGAAAATAATCTGCTCTTTAATACCGAGCGTGTAGTTGCCGCGACCATCAAAGCTCTTGTCCGAGTATCCGCGGAAGTCGCGAACACGGGGCGAAGCAATGTTGATGAAACGATCCAGGAATTCGTACATACGAGCGCGGCGCAAAGTTACGTACACACCAATAGGTTGGCCCTGACGCAACTTGAAGTTCGCTACGGACTTCTTGGCACGTGCCACTGCAGGGCGCTGACCTGAAATAAGCTCAAGCTCGTTGATGGCGCTCTGAATGATCTTTTGATCTTGAGCTGCCGCGCCTGCACCAATGTTGATGCAAATCTTTTCCAAAACCGGAACCTGCATTACCGACTTGTATTCAAACTTCTTCATCAATGCAGGAACTACCTGCTCTTTGTAGAAGGTTGCAAGACGCGGTGTGAGGTTTTCGTTCGAACCTTCGTCCTGCCGAGGACCTTCGGGTTTGAAATCAAGCTTCTTTACTATCTGCTTTGCCATGATAATCTCTTTAGTTACTTCCTGATCGTTTTTTAGTGCTAACTACTCGCCACGGATCATTCTACGCTTACTCGCCGCGCTTGCGGGAGGGCTTGCCATTCACTACCAACATCACGTTGGAGTAATGAATAGGCATTTCGCGAGAAATGATTCCACCATTAGGGTTTGCCTGTGAAGGGCGTGCATGCTTCTTGCGAATGTTAATGCCCTCTACAACCACACGCAGATTGGTGCGATCAATGTCAATTACACGTCCGGAGTTTCCTTTGTCGTTACCGGAAATCACTTGAACGATGTCGCCTTTTTTAATCTGTAATTTCATACTCATTCTTTCGCTGGGTGTCAAATTCTTGGTCGTTACGCTTAAATAACCTCGGGTGCTAACGAGACGATCTTCATAAAGTTGCGCTCGCGCAATTCGCGGGCAACCGGTCCGAAAATGCGGGTACCGCGGGGTTCGCCCTGATTATTCAGGATTACTGCCGCATTCTCATCGAAACGAATGTACGATCCATCGCGACGACCGATCTCCTTCTTTGTGCGGACGATAACGGCCTTACATACCTCGCCCTTTTTAACCGCACCGTTCGGTAGTGCCTGCTTCACAGATACTACTACAATGTCTCCAACCGACGCGTAACGGCGCTCGTGGCCTCCCAGAATACGAATGCAGCGTACGCGACGCGCACCGGAGTTATCTGCTACTATGAGGTTTGTTTCTTCTTGTATCATGACCGTACCGTAAAATGTTTAATGTCAATCAGTAAGTACTGTTCCGGACTCTTTAACCGAAGCGATTACTGCACGCGCTCTACTACTTCAAGCAACGTCCAACGCTTGCGTGCGCTCAACGGACGTGACTCCACGATGCGTACTACGTCACCGATCTGGCAATCGTTGTTTTCGTCGTGAGCCATAAACTTCTTGGTCAGACGGAAATACTTCTTGTACAGCGGGTGCATTACCTGGCGCTCTACTGCCACAACGATGGATTTATCCATCTTGTTACTTACAACTTTTCCTTGACGGATCTTCTTACCTTTTGTAACCGGATCTTTTGAAGCTTCGCCGTGGTTTTGATTTGTTTCCATGTTTTACGCTTTCGATTCCAGTGAACGTTGTTGCATTATAGTTTTCATACGGGCAATATCCTTTTTCAGAATGCGCAGGTACGCGGTATCCTGAAGCTGCTTCAGCGCATGCTGGAAGCGCTGCTTCGCGAGCGTCTCTTCTGCTTCTTTCAAAGTCATCGCCAACTCTGCTCCGTTTAAGTCGCGGAGGTCTTTTGCTTTTCTGTGCTTCATACTTCTACCAAATCAATGCGTGTCACAAATTTTGTTTTGATGGGCAGTTTGTGCGATGCCAAACGCATAGCTTCCATAGCAGCTTCCTTAGACACACCGTCCACTTCGAACATGATGCGTCCGGGCTTTACTACTGCTACCCATCCCTCAGGATTACCCTTTCCGGATCCCATTCGAACCTCAGCGGGTTTCTTGGTGTAGGGCTTGTCCGGGAAAATCCGGATCCAAACCTTACCGTCGCGCTTCAGGTAACGGTTGATGGCAATACGCGCTGATTCGATCTGACGATTCGTAATCCACGCTGCATCAAGGGCTTTCAAGCCGTATGATCCAAAAGCTACCTGCGAGCCGCGAATTGCTTTGCCGCAACGACGACCACGCTGGGTTTTTCTGTGCTTAACTCTCTTCGGTAATAACATGATTCACCTTAATCTTTTTGTTCCTGATCGAACTCTTACTCTTTTTCCTGTGTAACGGGCTTACCAATGATTTCGCCCTTACAAATCCAAACTTTCACACCGATTGCGCCATATACTGTGTGTGCAGTGGAGGTTCCGTAATCGATGTCTGCACGAAGGGTGTGCAGAGGCACGCGGCCCTCTTTGTACTGCTCGGTACGAGACATGTCCGCGCCGCCAAGACGACCTGAACACATAACACGAATTCCTTCAGCGCCTAATCGTGTGGATGCTGCCACCGCTTGTTTCATTGCGCGGCGGAAAGCAACTCGACCTTCCAGCTGGCTGGCGATATTATCGGCTACCAGTTGTGCATCGAGCTCCGGGCGCTTGATCTCGTGGATGAGAATCTTCACGTCCTTGGTGGTGAGCTTACGCATCTCCTCTTCGAGCTGAGAAATGTCTTTACCGGAGCGACCGATAATTACACCCGGCTTCGATGTGTGGATGGTGATACGGATTTGCTTTGCCGTACGCTCAACCACAACGCGAGCAACGCCTGCTTTTTTCAATCTGGTTTTGATGTACGAACGGACTGTCATGTCCTCCGCAATCTTGTCGGCCATGCTGTTCGGTTCGAACCAGTTTGCATCCCAGCCACGGATAATTCCAAGGCGAAGACCGATCGGATTTGTTTTCTGACCCAAGAGAACTCCCTGCGATTAGTCGTTAGTAGATACAACGATTGTTAAATGATGCGAGCGCTTTTTAATCTTGTACGCACGACCCATAGGAGCCGGCGAAATGCGCTTCAATGTTTTTCCTTGATCAACATGAACGGCTTTCACGATCATGTCTTCCTCCTTCGCAAACGAACCACCGCTATTGCGCAGATTCGATATGGCTGAGCGAAGAGTCATCTCTGCAACTTTCGATGCAGACTTCGGCGAGAAGCGAAGAATGGTCAGCGCTTCTGCTGCAGACTTTCCGCGAATCGTATCAATCACCAGGCGCATTTTACGCGGCGATGTAGGTACGTGGCGAGCTATTGCTTTTGATTCCATAATGTGCGTCAGAGATGTTTGTCTTTTCTTTCCTTACTGTCTTTTCTGTCTTTTCTGTCTTTCTTCCAACTTACTTCTGTCTTTCCTTATCGACTTTTCGACTTTCTGCCAATCGTTTCGTGTGTTTGTACACTTCGTAAACGACAATCCTCGGTATCAGCCTACTTCATTCCATTTTCCAAGAACTCCGGAAGAACGGAAGGCCGGCAAAGATTTGTTTGAAAAACGC
>Ga0256341_1000071_pt1 | contig 13126 bp, 13 predicted proteins | sample AtltaT_6_FD_183694 | JGI IMG/M metagenome (GOLD analysis project Ga0256341, IMG submission 183694) | Metatranscriptome of freshwater microbial communities from Altamaha River, Georgia, United States - Atl_Cont_RepB_8d (Metagenome... | ecosystem: Environmental > Aquatic > Freshwater > River... | reverse complement strand
TTAACTCAACAGCCGCGGTGCTGGCTTTCCAACATCGCGGCTGTTTATACAAAATGAGAAAAAATAAAGTAATCGCGGGTGTACTGATAGCAGTGATGATCCTGATTCCGATCATTCTGCTCATACTGCCACCAAACTATTTCGACGATGGCCCGACAATGTGCCCGTCCAAAAGGTTCCTGAATCTTGAGTGCCCGGGATGTGGCATGACGCGAGCGGTTATGCACCTCATTCATTTTGATCTGGAAAGCGCGCTCTACTACAACAGCCTCAGTCTGCTCGTGACTCCTGTGTTGGCAGCGTGGTGGTGCTGGCAAATATGGAAAATATTCTCAGGGTTGAAAAAGCCCTCCTCCTCCGACGAATTCTGAACTATTCCTCCTCGTCGAACATCTCCGGAATGGGCGGATCGTTCTCATTCCTTCTGTTCTTCCACCACCAGAACCCGATAGCTCCAACAAGCAAATAGGGCATCGCCAGCATGTACAATATGCCATTATTAAGTCCCTGAGGATCTCCTCCTCCCTGTTTTAATGCCGTTTCAGCTGCTCCCTTGCACATGGCGCACTGGGCAGATACAGCAGTGCACACAGCAACAGTGAAGAACAGAAGCAATACCGATTTTTGAAGAAACGAACGCATGGTATCGTTTTGTTTAGTTCAATAATATGGTTTGAGCATCAGATAGCAAACCGGGCCGGTTACTGCCACGTAAAGCCACAACGGGAAAACCCAGCGGGCCATCTTCTTGTGGCGGTCGAACTGGTCGGTGTACGCCCTGTTGAATGTCAGCAGAATGAAAGGCAGCGTTACTGCAGCCAGTACGATGTGGGTAACAAGAATGAAAAAGTAGATGTACCTTATTGTACCCTCGCCACCAAACCGGGTTTCAGGCGTGGTGAAGTGATAAAGAACGTAACTGAGCAGAAAAAGTGCCGAGGTGACCATAGCCGCATAAATTGCCTTCCGGTGTTGCTCAACTCTTCCGTTTTTGATATGAATGAAGGCCACCACCAGTATTACAGCTGTGAGGGCATTAAGAGAAGCATGTACGGGTGGCAGAAAACTGAAATCAATATCAGTTTCAATCTTCACACGACGCATCAGACCTACAAGCAACAGTACTACTACTGAGACGATGTAAGCCAGCGTATTGAGTTTTTTCTCGAGTGCAATATTTGCCATAGTGTATTCTGAATGTGTGTTCGGGATTTATCTGTTTCAACTATTTGGGCAGCATAATAGCAATATGTTGAACCATTTTGTTGATGTCATCTTTATCCAGTGCATTATAAAAGTGCCTGATCTGGCCGGTTGCATCGCAAACACCGAAATAGTACTTTTCCGGATCAACATCCTCGGATTTACAATACAGATCGTAGGCATTTTCCATAATTGTCCGCCATTGCCCTGTCGAACCATTCCATGCCCAGGTGACAAAATCCGAACTTGGCATCTTCTGGTAATGTGAACGAAATTCTGCCGTTCCATCCCGGGCGATCATCACCAGACGAAAGTTGTTGTCAGTACCAAACTGGTCGAACAGCTTTTCTGCGGTGTCGAGGATTTGCCTGTTCTCGGGAGTGAGATCGGGGCCCTCTCCGAAATAGTGAATAACACAAACCTTGTCCTTGATCTGATCTTCTTTGAGGCCATCGGGATAGATGACATATATCGGTCTTACCTGACCATAGGTCTCCTTCTTTCCTATGGCATCCTTTCGAAGCTTGAGCCCTCCACTCAGGTAATAATAGGAAAAGGCTGGCAGGACTACCAGCATGAAGACAATAATGCCGGCACGAACTATTTTGTTCACACCGGTGGATTTGCCTGTACTTTCTTGATTGGACATATCGGGAAATTCCGGTTTGAGTAAGCCTTTGGCTGACGAGATGAAACAGAATTATCTTTTTTCAAACAAAAAAGGCGGGGTTTTGTTCCCCGCCTCAGATTTTTTATCCCTTGTACGTACCCGGCAGGATGTATCCCTGAGGTTTGGGAGCTGGCTGAACAACTTCCAGATTTTTTTCCTTGATTTGTTCACGCCTGCTGCCCCAGGAACCGCCTTCCTGGAAGAAAGCGATGATTGCCCATATGAGCAAGGTAGTGGGTAACAGTACACTGAGTACGAGTCCGCGAACTTCATGCGCCATGTGCATGAAATAGAATACAATGAAGTAGGCTTTGTAGGCACTGGCACCTACCATGGCCATCATGTAGAGGGCCTGCCCAAAACCACCGTCCTTACCGAAAGTGATACTTGGGGAAATATGTCCCTTTGCGAAAAGTGCAAATGCTACTTCCACAATAGTTATTACAGCGAGCAATTTGAGTCCGTAGAATACCAGTTGCTTCTGCTCTTCGTATGTTTGATGTCCAGCCATAGCGTTGAACTTGAATAGTTGAGAGTGATGAGTTAAGGGTTTAGAGCAGGTAGAACACGAGGAATACAAATACCCAGACGAGATCCACAAAGTGCCAGTAGAGGCCAATTTTTTTCAACCATCTCGTAGCCGTTTTTGCGGGAAACGTACAGACCACTCATCGCATTGAGCATAATGATGGTCAGGAACAGTACGCCCGAGAAAACGTGGAAGCCGTGGAAGCCTGTTATGAAGAAGAACAATGCACCGAAAGCCTTCGGGCCCTGACCTACTTCTTGTACCTGACCGGCATAAGTACCGGAGGTGTATTTGATATACTTCTTTTCAAGTTCAATCTTGCCATCATGCTCATGACCATGCAGCAGATAAGACTCATCCTTTTTGACCACGACAGGCGCGCCATTCTCGAGAACAGGTTTACCGCTGGCATCCACCAGCTCACCGTCAGCGATATAGCGTCCGAAAGGATTCCTCTCGAGCGATACATTCTCGTATTTGATCAGGGTAGTCCATTCGTAAGCCTGACTTCCAAGGAATGTTGCTCCACCCAGAATAGTGAGGAACATCCAGAAAACGACCCCGCGTCTGTTCTCGCGATGTCCTTCCTGTACCGCCCGCACCATGGTAACGGAGCTGAAGATCAGGACGAACGTCATGAATGTAACAAACACAAGAGGCCAGTGGGCCTTTACAAACGGGAATGAAGCGAACACGAAGTCGGGCTCCGGCCATGTGGGACTACTGAATCGGAGAGCTCCGTAAGCTATAAGGAAACCTGCGAACGTGAAAGCGTCTGATACCAGAAAGTACCACATCATCAGCTTCCCGTAACTTGCCTTCATCGGCTCTTTTGCGCCGTCCCACAGATTTTGATCTTCTCCGTGAGCGCCATGTCCGTGTGTAACAGATGAATCTGCCATGATATTGAATGAGTTTGGTGTAATCCTGTTTGATTGGCCTAACTACCGTTAAGCATGAAAAATATAATGAGATATACCCAGAGAAGGTCCACGAAATGCCAGTACTGAACGACCAGTTCAAACCTCTGTCTGCGACGGAGCGTGGGTTTGTAGGGAAGTACAAAGGCATGTACGAGTGCCACTCCAAGCGCTGCAATTCCTCCCAAAACGTGGGCGGCATGCAGGCCGGATATCACATAAATAAAAGAACTCGACGGGTTTACTGTGAAAGTAGCACCGATTTCATTCAGCGCCTCCCAACCCTTGTATTGCAGAACAACGAAAGCAAGCCCCAACAAAGCGGTCACTATCATCATTACCTTGTACCTCTTTTCATTTCCCGACTTGAATCCTGTATAGGATAAATGCAGGGTTATGCTACTCAGAAGAATGACTGCTGTACTGACAAAAAACACATCCGGCAATTTGAACTCCAGCCAGTTTCCTGCAGCACGCCTCACTATATAGGCGCTGGTAAAAGCACCGAACACCATAACCATACTGGCTATGGCGATCCACAAAGCTACTTTTTGTGGGTTAATCTTACTCTGGTTATAACGTTCAGCTGCGGAACTCATGGTTTACAGTTTGTCTAGGAGCAATACAATCAGAGAAAACGGAAGATGAGCAAAAGAAACGAACATTTGAGTCCTTGCGGCCTCTCTTGTACATGTCTTGTACAACTTCCAGCATTTAACAGCCCACCAGATGTTGATGACTGCCAGGATGACCGTTGCCACAGTACCCACGTAACCCATATACCAGGCTGCAACAGCATTGACAATCAGCAATATGCAGAACCAGAATGACAAATATCCGGTTGTCTTGTCTTTGGCGCCGTTTGCACCGGGAAGCAGGGCAAAACCAGCCTGCTTGTAATCCTCATCAGCCACCCATGCAACTGCCCAAAAGTGAGGGAACTGCCAGAGAAACTGAAGTGAGAACAACATCCATGCTGTAGGAGAGATAGTTTCTTCGAAAGCCAGACATCCGATAATCAGCGGAAGTGCCCCCGGTATAGCCCCGACAGCTACTGCCAGCGGAGTTGATCTCTTCATGGGAGTGTAAACGAACGCATAACTGATTAGTGACAGTGTACCGAGAAACCCGGCCGTCACATTCAGCAGCGTAAGCATGACAATTCCCGTCAGTGCCATGACACCGGCAGCAAGTACGGCAGTCGAAACGGACATTCTTCCGGTAGCCAGCGGCCTGCCGGCAGTCCGGACCATCATCCGGTCGTAATCGCGCTCAAGTACCTGATTCAGGGCATTGGCAGCACCGGTAACCAAAAATCCACCCATCGTCAGCAGGAACATGGCCGGAAAGGTCACATTGCCCCCGCTGACGATAGCGTAAGACATAACAGCAGAAAAAAGAACTAACAGAGTCAGTTTAAACTTGACCAGCAATCCGAAATCAGTTACGGCCTGCCTCAATCCTGAAAAAAGAACGAACTGTTTGACTTCTTCGCGATGCATGAATCAAAGTTTAGAACTGGTGGTTTTTTAGTGACCCATATCACGTTCGCCTTCTTTCAGCGGAACGTACTGAGGAATGAACTCTTCTCCATTCTTCGAATAATCATAAGACCAGCGCTGGACCGTAGGAATACGGCCCGGCCAGTTACCGTGGCCTGCTTCAATCGGTGTTGTCCACTCAAGTGTATTGGCACCCCAGGGATTCTTCACAGTTACTTTTCTGCCACTAAAGATGGAGTAGAAGAAGTTGATGATGAAGAGAACCTGCAGGAAGAATACGAAAATGGCTGCAACGGTGATGAATTTGTTCAGATCACCAAAGTGACGGAACGACTCGAATGTTGCACCGGCATCGTAGTAGCGGCGTGGAACACCTGCAAGACCTGTATAGTGCATCGGCCAAAAGATGGCATAAGCACCAACCAGTGTTCCCCAGAAGTGTATTTTCCCGAGTGTCTCATTCATAAAACGGCCAAACATTTTCGGGAACCAATGATATACACCGGCAAACATACCGAAGAATGCAGCAATACCCATCACAATGTGGAAGTGAGCTACCACGAAGTAAGTATCGTGCATCTGAATATCAATCGCAGAGTTTCCGAGGAAGATACCGGTAAGACCACCGGAAATGAACATCGAAACAAAACCGACTCCAAACAAACTGGCAGACGTAAACCTGAAATTGGAACCGTAAATCGTTCCTATCCAGTTGAATACCTTCACTGCCGAGGGTACGGCAATGATCAGTGTAAATATCACAAAGAAGTTACTGATGAAAGGATTCACCCCGGACATGAACATGTGGTGCGCCCATACAATAAACGCCAGGAAGCCGATGGCAAGCATGGAGTAAACCATGGCTGTGTATCCAAAAATAGGCTTGCGTGAGTGTACCGACAGTACCTCAGAAACAATTCCCATCGCCGGAAGGATAATGATATAAACCTCCGGGTGACCAAGGAACCAGAAAAGGTGCTGGAACAGAATCGGACTTCCGCCGATACGCTCAAGTACCTGTCCGCCTACTACAATCTCGCTCAGGTAAAAAGATGTACCCATGCTGCGGTCAAACATCAACAGAAGTACACCGGACAGAAGTACAGGGAATGAAAGTACGCCCAGTACAGCCGTGATGAAGAACGCCCATATTGTGAGGGGCATACGCCAGAGCGACATACCTTTTGTACGGAGGTTCAGTACCGTTGTGATGTAGTTGATACCGCCCAAAAGCGCAGACACAATAAAGAGCGCCATTGAAACAATCCACATGGTCATACCTGCACCCGAACCCTCAGAAGCCTGAGGCAGCGCACTGAGCGGCGGATATGCCGTCCAGCCACCCGAGAATGGACCAGTACTCAGGAAAAGAGACAGGAACAATACTACACCGGCGAGGAAGAAGAACCAGTAGGAAAATGCGTTCAGCAGCGGAGAGGCCATATCACGGGCACCAATCTGCAGCGGAATAAGAATATTCGAGAATGTACCACTCAGACCGGCTGTCAACACGAAAAACACCAGAATTGTGCCGTGAAGCGTAACCAGTGAATAGTAGAATTCAGGATCCAGTTTGCCGATACCATTGGCATCAACCTGAATCCATTTGCCCAGAATAGGCCGGAGCCATGCCATATCGGCCTCCGGGAATCCGAGCTGAAGACGGAAAACGATGGACATTGCCGCGCCAATGAAGGCCCAGAAAATACCCGTCATGAGGAACTGCCGACCAATAATCTTGTGGTCGGTGCTAAAAATATAAGTAGTCAGAAAGTTTGACTGGTACTTATCGCCGTGGTGATGCTCATGGAAATGGTCGTCATAACCAAGTTCCTCGGTGAGCTTATCCTCAAGCGTCTCAGCAGCTGTTACAACTTGTGCCATGGTACTTTTATGGTTTTGAAATCTTTGTTCGTGTGATTTGTCTTACTGGGAAATTGTCAGGCTGACTCCGCTCTCGGAGGCAGCACCGGCCTTAAGGCGATCAGCTCCGATACCTCTGTCAGTCAGGTATTTGATTACAGCGGCAGCACGCGAAGCTGCCTCGGAACCACTCGCAGACACTGCAACACTCACTGCAGGGAAAGTGTTCAGTGCAGTTACCAGATTATCGAGTTCGTACTTGCTATTGGCAGAAAGTGTAGCTGTTTCGCCATCATAGGAAACATTGGACAGCGACACGGTTTTGGCATCTGCTGACTCAACGGCAGCCTTGAAAGCCTCGCCGAATTCAGCAGCACGCTTGCCAACTTCTGCATCAAGTACTTTACCCATATTAGGATCCCCTTCCTTGCCACGAACTTCCGTGTCATAGAAGGACTTTTGTCCTTTATACCAGGTGTCGAACTCGTCCTGCGGAACAATTTTCAGGATACGACGCATGGAATAGTGACCCTTGCCACAAAGTTCGGCACATGCCAATTCAAACTCGAACTTTTCCCAACGCTTTGGCCCTGTAGGATCCGCCTTGTCAGCAGGCTCGTTGTACTCCGGATACTTACGAAGTTCTGACCTGAAATCTGCCGTGGTAATAGTCGGTTTAAACACGAAATAAGTGGGCATACCCGGTACAGCATCCATTTTTACACGGAACTGTGGCAAGTCAAAATTGTGGAGTACATCTTTGGCGATGATACGCACACGAATCTTCTTGTCCTTCGGGAGAACGAACTCACCACCAGGAAGCACCACGTCATCCCATGATTTGGGATCCGTAAAGTCAATACCCAACTGATTGGTAGCCGTGGTCAGTTTGTAATTGCGTGTACCAATTTTCCCGTCGGGACCAGGGTAACGGATAGTCCAGCCGAACTGCTGTGCAGTCGCCTCGATCTCCATATAGTCCTCGTCAGGTGAAACATCAGCCATTACCTCGTTCCAGGCATTCAGTCCCCCAATAACCAGCACAGTCATAACAAATGCGGGAACAGCTGTCCACCACATCTCCAGACGGTTATCATGAGGAATGAATTTGGCAGTGCGTCCGGGTTTCCACTGATACTTGTAGGCGAACCAGAACAGAGCAATATGTGTAAGAACGAAGACGATACCAGTGAAAAACAAAGTGATATTAAAGATACCATCGAGTGTCTTACCATGCTCGGAGGCAGACTGAAGCGGACCATATCCGTACATTAGATTTTTATAGTCGTAAGCCGACCAGACTACGCCGACAAGGAACACTACCACGAAGGCCAGTGAGAGTCTGCCGTTCCATTTGCTGTTGTCGCGCATGGCTGCTTCCTCACCCTTGATAACGGTTGTCAGTTCGTAAACTTTTCCGATCTGCACCAGTACGATTGCGACCAGAATTACACAAAGAAGGACAATTAGCGATGTCATTGCTTTATTATTTCAGTTTACCAGTGAAAGTTTGTGTTTATTACTTTCGGCGGACGAATCCGTCAGTGTTATTTTTAGTGATGTGCTCCACCGCCTTCGCCTTCAATCAGGGCACCGGTTTCGTGGTGCAGACTTTCTTCGAGGAAAGGATCTTTGAGCGGAACCAGAGAAGACTTGCTCAGCTGGTTGAAGAAAAAGAACAAAAAGAGACTGAGGAATCCGATCAACACTCCCAAATCATCGAGACCCGGTATAGTGTAACCGAGTTTGAATGACTTGGACTCATCAACTTCCTCACCGTGGCCGGCTGCTCCATGTTCATCTTCGTGTGAAGCCTCATGTGCAGCTTCTGCAGGAGCTGCCGCTTCATGTGCTTCGCCGTGTGCAGTTTCGGCGTGTGAAGCGTCGCTGTGTGCAGCTTCGCCAGCAACGTGTGCAGCTGTATCTGCAGTTGCCGGAGCAGCATGGTCTTCCGCATGTTGAGGAGCCTCTGGAGCGGCCGCAACATGGGCTGTTTCATGTGACGCGCCGTGATGCTTTCCTTCCGCGAGTTCCATTGCCTCGTGCGCGGCAATGCGGGCACCCGGCTTGATCATGTAGAAGAAATCCCACCAGTGACCAAAGAACACAATCAGCGCAACAAAGAACATGGTACCAAACTTGCGCTTGGTGTCGTTACGCATAAGTATGAAGAATGGCGTCACGAAATTGAGAAGCAAGTTACCCCAGAAAAGAACGGGGTAATGATTCATTCGTTCAAAGAAATAGATAGTTTCTTCGCCATTATTGGCATACCATATCAGCATGAACTGGTCGAACCACAAATATGTCCAGAAAACAGAAATACCAAAGAGGAACTTGCCAATATCATGGAGGTGATCAAATGTCACATACTCCATATACCCCAGTGATTTGAGGTAGATGATGAGTATAACAGTGAGCGAAATAGCACCCAGCCACGTTGACACCATGGAATACCATGCAAACATGGTGCTGTACCAGTGTGTGTCAATGGACATAACTGATTGCCAAAGGAACACGGTACTCAGGAAGCCGCCCAGTGGAAGGAAAGAGGCCGCCCACTTGCGCTGTTTCTTGTAGTATTTGAAGTCGGCAGTTTCCATCGTATCCTGATCTACGGAAGCCTGACGGAGTTTCATTGCCCAGAAATACCAGATAGCCAGGAAGCCAACAGTACCGACCGTGAACCACACCGGATTCAGGAAGCCTGCTTTTCCGGCAATGATTTTATCGTAATGCGGACTGTTGATATCAGTGACGCCCTCGGCATTCCAGTGGTACAGGTGGTGAAGATGACCCCACACTCCGACCACAATAAGGCCCATCAGAATGATACCGACCCACATGAACTGGCTCATGGACTCCCACACACGCCTGATGACTGTATTCCATCCTGCGAAGGCAGTAATCTGTCCGGACAGGAAGAACATAGCGGTAAAGGATATACCACTGAAGAAGACCGCATGGTGAAGCCAGGTTGTCCAGAAACGGGTGTGATATGCGTCGTCGTTCATGTAGATGTACAACAGACTGAGCACACCCAAAGCCATACCGCCCAAGAGCAGTCGCTTTGTTTTGCTTTCAAATACGAATTGCGTATTCAGATTCATATCGCAGATCAGGCAGGGCCCGAGAATTTTGTTTTAGACTAGGTGGTTACTTCGTTTGAGCGGGGTAATTTTAGTTAGCCGCTACAGGTGTGGCATACTGAGGGACCCTTGCAGGTCCGGTTGCAGCGCCTTTGGCGGGCTGCTCGATATTGCTCAGCGTATTGGCCGTCTCACTGTACTCCGCACTCTTTGTTTGAGCCTGCAGTGAACGGATGTAGTGCAGTACCTGCCAGCGCTCCTCGAAAGAAAGCTTGTCGGCGTAGTGCCCCATCACGTTTTTACCGTACATGATAGCGAAATAATAACGACCGTTTCCGGCATTAATCATTTCATCTACAACGAAACTCTTGGGAGCATTCGGGTACTTGGCATTCGGACCTGAGTACAGGTAGCCCTGACCGTCTCCCTTCTCGCCATGGCATACACCACAATAAACGTTGTACAAAGGCTTGGCCTTGTCGAGTCCGGCTTTTGTAATCGGATAAGGATTTTGGACCATCTCCTTCTCGCAGCGAACACGCTCTTCTTCCGTATTGGCGTAGTAGAAAGGAGCGTTACCGTTTACCGGAGCAGCAATAGCATTTGAGGCATTTTTTCCGCGAACCACATCAAGTGCGTCGGCACCTGTATAGTAAACTGCAGTGTAACCACGAGGCACTGTACCATTTACAGCCTCACGTGGCTGAGCAAGTTCAGCCTTCTTGATCGCATTGTCATCATCCCAGTGATTCCAGAAGTATGCGCTGTAGTTATTGGCTTCGTAGGTGATGGGGTGATACATATCCGGCATGTACTCGTGACCGGTTTTGTCTTTACCAGCCGGAGAACAAAGGGAGAAAAGCCACGCAAAAAGGGCAATCCCGATAACGGCGCTTATTAGATATTTCATTGTCGTGTGAGCGTTGATCGAAATTAGATGGTTTTCACATTCACCTCTGCGGCATTCGTCTTGGAGAAGAAGCCTTTGAGATGATCCACATCGCCTTCAGATGCATCGGTCACATCAAAGGCCACGCAAAATTTGTCGTCGGTGATACGGTCGTCAAGCGTTTTAGCCTTGACGCCGGGCCACATGCCGCATATAGTGTAGAAGGTGATAGTCATACCCCATGCAGCGAACAATACCGTCATCTCAAAAGTAATCGGAATAAAGGCCGGAACAGACCAGTAAGGTTTACCACCGAACATGATTGGCCAGTCGCGGGTAAAAATCCATGACATGGTGAGAAAACCGAAGGTTGCGCCTGTAGCCCCGTAAATGAAACCCAGATAGTGAAGACGGCTTTCCTTGAGACCGAGTACAGGGTCGAGACCGTGTACGGGGAATGGAGTATAAACGTCCATGATATCCAGATGCCCATCATTGGCAACTTTGATAGCAGACTTCAGGTCTTCTTCGTCGTTGTAAAGTCCGAAAAGAACTTTTTTACTGTTTGAAGCCATTTATTTACCGAAATTTATTTTTGTTGACAGTGACCGGAAATTACCGGATTAGTTCAATGGTGTTTCTTGTTGGCATTTTTACCGATATACTGATCGCCAGCTACCTTCAGAATAGACTTGACCTCGGCGATGGCGACAACAGGTGCCACACGGGTAAAGATGAGGTAGCAAACAAAGAACAGACCTATAGTACCGGCGAAGATGGAGATTTCTACCCAGGTTGGACGGTAGTAACTCCAGGATGATGGGAGGTAGTCGCGGGCGAGTGTAGTCGCAATGATTACGAAACGCTCAAACCACATACCTATATTGATGACGATGGACAGGAAGAATGTCCACCAGATACTGCGGCGGATTTTTCTCGACCAGAATACCTGGGGGCTGACCACGTTACAGAACATCATACCAAAATATGACCACCAGTAAACACCGAATACACGATTGTAGAAGGCAAACTGTTCGTATATGTAACCGGAATACCATGCAATGAACAGCTCGGTCAGGTAAGCCACACCAACAATTGTACCCGTGAGTACAATTACCTTGTTCATTGACTCAACGTGATTGAGGGTGATGTACTCCTCCAGTCTCAGTACCTTTCTGGTTATAATCATCAGGGTTTGCACCATGGCGAAGCCAGAGAAAATCGCACCCGCAACGAAATATGGCGGGAAGATTGTCGTGTGCCATCCCGGAATAACAGACGTGGCAAAGTCGAACGATACGATCGTGTGCACAGAAAGTACCAGTGGCGTTGAGATACCAGCGAGTACCAGCGAGAGTGCTTCCCAGCGCTGCCAGTGCTTGGCGCTGCCCGTCCAGCCAAAAGAAGCCAGTTCGTACATCTTGCGGCGGAAACCTGTAGCACGATCGCGAACGGTGGCAAGGTCAGGAACAAGTCCGGTGTACCAGAACAGCAGCGAAACCGAGAAATAGGTCGAAATCGCAAATACGTCCCACAACAACGGAGAGTTGAAGTTTGTCCAAAGAGGACCACGTGTGTTCGGGAAAGGGAAAATGAAGAATGCAAGCCATACGCGCCCCATGTGGAAGATAGGGAACTGACCAGCGCAGATAACCGCGAAAATGGTCATAGCCTCGGCTGCACGGTTTACACCTGTACGCCAACGCTGGCGGAACAGGAGAAGGATCGCTGAAATCAGCGTTCCTGCGTGACCGATACCGATCCACCAAACGAAGTTGGTGATATCATAGGCCCAGTTGATTGTTCTGTTGGCACCCCATTCGCCGATACCTTTCCAGACCGTCCAGACGATGGAAAAAATGTACAGCGCCAAAAAGGCAGCAGACAGCGTGAAAGCCACAACCCACTCTCGTGTCGGACTCTTCTCGGTTGGAGAAACGAGATCCTCCGTGATATTGTGGTAGGATTTATTCCCTTCGATCAATATGTGCCTGACCGGCGCAACTGCGTGAGACATATTAATTTAGTTGAGATCGTTGATCGTTTTTATCTGATCCGTGTCAGCTTTGGATTTACATGAAACCCGGGGTGACCGATCAGGAGAAAAGTTCTTCGTTTGCGTTGTGAACCTTGGCGGAATAACGTACACCGGGGCGCACGTTGATTTCTTCCAGTACCTGATAAGCAAGTGCGCCGGCATTCTTCTGTGCCTTGTTCACTTCGCTCTCAGGATTGTTCAGGTTTCCGAACACGATGGCTCCGGTTGGACAAGCCGTCTGACAAGCCGTGCGCACATCGTTATCCTGTATTGCCCGGCTTTCACGCTTGGCGGTCAACTTGCCCTCCTGGATACGCTGAACACAGAAAGAGCATTTCTCGATGACACCACGCGTACGAACGGTAACATCCGGATTGAGTACCATACGAACAAGGTTGTCCGCGTAAAACGGAGTATTGTCGC
>Ga0256341_1000066_pt1 | contig 13372 bp, 10 predicted proteins | sample AtltaT_6_FD_183694 | JGI IMG/M metagenome (GOLD analysis project Ga0256341, IMG submission 183694) | Metatranscriptome of freshwater microbial communities from Altamaha River, Georgia, United States - Atl_Cont_RepB_8d (Metagenome... | ecosystem: Environmental > Aquatic > Freshwater > River... | reverse complement strand
GCGTAATAAAGGATATGCTCTGTGGTTGTAGTTTTGCCCGCATCAATGTGCGCAATGATTCCGAGGTTCCGGATTTTTTCCAGATTGTGTTTTAATTCTGCCATTACGCTACCTCCAGGCTTGTTGGATAAACAAAAACGGCCTGCTGGACCAATAATCCAGAAGGCCGTATTGTTTTGAGCTTTGGCTTGTTACCAGGCGAAGTGGGCAAATGCCTTATTCGCGTCGGCCATCTTAATCGTATTTTCGCGCTTGGCCATTGCTTCACCTTCACGACGGAAAGCCGCGATCAATTCGTCTGCCAATCGCAGATGCATCGGACGGCCAACTTTAGCACGGGCTGCGCCAACAATCCAACGAATGGAAAGGCTTTGCTGACGAACCCTATTTACCTGCATTGGAACTTGGTAAGTCGCACCGCCGACACGCTTGCTTCGAACTTCAACGGTAGGCTTAACATGCTCAACGGCCTGCAAGAAAACATCAAGGGGTTCCATGTCTGGCAAACGCTTCTTGATTTGCTCCATCGCATCATAAAATATTCTAGCAGCTGTTTGCTTCTTGCCGCTGTACATTACGCAATTAATAAACTTGCTGACCAGCTTTGATTTAAAAACTGGGTCAGGTTGAAGGGTGTCTTCGCTTGCAGTCCTCTTGCCCATATTAGTCTCGTTGGTTCAATGGCCTTGGAATTTAAATTATTTGCCTTCGCGCTTGGCGCCGTATTTGGATCTTGCCTGCTTACGATCTGCAACCCCTTGGGAGTCAAGCACGCCACGCACGATGTGGTAACGAACACCGGGAAGGTCACGCACACGACCACCACGAACTAGAACAATCGAGTGTTCCTGAAGATTGTGACCTTCTCCAGGGATGTAAGCGGTAACTTCGATCTGGTTGGAAAGTCTTACGCGAGCAACCTTTCTCAAAGCAGAGTTAGGTTTCTTTGGGGTCATGGTTTTTACTTGCAAGCAAACACCCTTCTTTTGAGGGCAACCCTGCATGGCAGGATGCTTTGACTTGCTATATTGCTGAACCCTTGGCTTACGAACCAGTTGATTAATCGTTGGCATGGTGTAAAACCGTCTTACCTTGAGGTCAAAACTCGTTACAAACCGTTGTAAATCTTTAGGATAGAGGGGCTAGTTGTGCTGGACAAGTAGTCCCTCCATGTTTTGTCAAATATTTTGGATGCTAATCCCTAAGTGCAATCCAATTAATTGCTTAGGGCTGCCTCCTTCGGGCCAGCTTTGCTTAGGCTGGCATCGGATTCATCCAAGTTAAGCGTTGCCACCTTAAGCTCGGCTTCCTGATGTTCCTTGAAACCGGTACCTGCTGGTACCAAGTGACCCAAAATAACATTCTCTTTCAGACCAACAAGATAATCTACCTTGCCAGCGAGTGCTGCCTCGGTAAGAACCTTTGTGGTTTCCTGGAAAGATGCTGCTGAAATGAAGCTTTCGGATTGAACCGCCGCCTTGGTGATACCAAGAAGCTGAGTGCTGCAAGTTGCAGGTTCAGGTTTGGTAAACGTTGGCAGTTCCTTATCCTCGGCTTCCAAGCGAGCGCGCTCTTCTTCAAAGGCTTCCTTGGTAACGATACGGCCTTCTTCAAACTTGGAGTCACCAGCCTTTTTGATCTTAACGCATTCGCGCAGCTTTTGGTTAACCTGCTGGAAGGTGAATTTGTCAGTGACAGATCCTGGCAGCAAGCCAGTGTCACCCATGTTTTCGATCTTAACCTTGCGAAGCATCTGGGCAATGATGATCTCGATATGCTTGTCATCAATATCCACACGCTGCGTTCGGTATACAGCCTGTACTTCACGCACAAGATAAGCTTGAACGGCTTCCTGGCCGCTAATCGCAAGAATTTCATGGGGAACAAGCGGACCATGCACGAGGGAGTCTCCTTCGCGCACACGGTCACCAGCATGAACACGCAAGTGCTTGCCGGGAGGAACCAGATGTTCAACCTTTTCGCCATGTGGTTTGCCATGGTCGTCAACAGGTTGAACAAAGATGCTTCTTTTGCCTCTTCTTTTTTCACCGATTTCAACAATACCAGCAACCTGGGACATAACAGCAGGGTCACGGGGCCTGCGTGCCTCAAAGATTTCAGTAACGCGTGGCAGACCACCGGTGATATCCTGCGTACCGGCCACTTCGCGTGGGGTTTTGGCAAGCAGGGTACCTGCGGAAACAGTCTGGCCTTCACGAACTTCGATAACAGCCTTTTCAGGAATGTATGAGAAGGTGAGTTTTTGGCCTCTTTCATCCTCAATTAAAATTTGGGGATGAAGTTCACCCTTGTGCTCCATGATTACCCATCGTTCGGCACCGGTAACTTCATCTGTTTCCTTACGAAGCGTTTCGCCTTCAACAACATCTTCGAAACGAATCTTTCCGCCACGATCCGCGATAATTGGAATAATGTGCGGATCCCATTTGCAAAGAAGGGTTCCGGGTGTAACTACCTGACCTTTTTCAACATAAAGAATCGAGCCGTTTGGTACAGGGAAGGATTCAAGAACCTTGTCCTTGGCGCCCATGATCATGATCTCACCATTTCGGGTAAGAGCGATCTTTTCCTTCTTGTCGTTTACAACGATATCGAGTCTTTCGTAAACAACCGTTCCGGACTTCTTAGCCTTGTGTTCGCTTTCACCAACTTCACGCTTTACCACACCACCGATGTGGAAGGTACGCATGGTAAGCTGGGTTCCTGGTTCCCCAATGGATTGGGCGGCAATAATGCCAACTGCCATGCCTTCTTCCACCAGTGAGCCTGTTGCTAAGTCCATGCCATAGCAAAGACGGCAAATACCAAGGGCCGCCTGGCAGGTCATGGGACTACGAACCGTGATTTTATCAATGCCGAGGACTTCAAGCATTCTTGCCGCCTCGGTCGAGATCATGTCATTTTCCTTAACAACCACTTCTCCTGTCACAGGATTGGTAATTGTGTTGCGGCTTACTCGGCCACGGATAGTTTCAGAAAGGGACCTTTCGGTTTCCTCACCCTTCAAGATTGCTGCCTTGTCAATACCAGCGGATGTTCCGCAATCATGAGTGGTGATCACAACATTTTGAGCCACATCGGCAAGTTTGCGAGTCAGATAACCTGAGTCAGCGGTTTTCAATGCTGTATCAGCCAATCCTTTGCGGGCACCGTGAGTGGAGCTGAAGTATTCCAGCACGGAAAGACCTTCCTTGAAGTTCGCCTTGATGGGCGTTTCAATGATGGTACCGTTTGGCTTGGCCATAAGACCACGCATACCAGCGAGCTGGCGAATCTGCTCAATGCCACCGCGGGCACCGGAGTGGGCCATCAGGAAAATTGGATTCAAGTAAGGGCGCTTTTTGCCACGTTCATCAGGACGGGTATCGTGACGCAAATCCTCCATCATCTGCTTGGTGATGGCATCGCGCGCCTTGGTCCAAAGGTCGATAACGTTGTTGTATCTTTCGCGTTCGGTAATGTTGCCCTTTTCGTAATTCTTGCGAATCTTGTCGACTTCCTTCTCGGTGTCCACAAGAACTTTTTCCTTGGCATCCGGGGTTCTGAGGTCATCCGTTGCGAAACTTAGACCGGATCTTGTGGATTCGCGGAACCCAATTTCCTTCATGCGATCCAGAAGCTCGATCGTTGCGCGCCTTCCAAGCAACTGGTAGCACTCGGCAATAATCCTGGAAAGGTTCTTACTGGAAAGTGCAAGATCGTAAAACGCCATGCGGTCATCAAGAATGTTGTTAAAAATCACACGGCCTACAGTGGTGGTGACCAATCCGTTTGCTTTCCTTGGAAGTTCTTCCACCTTGAGCTTGTCTTTTTCAACGCGAACTTCAGAAATGAACTTCTTGTGAATTGGCAGGCGTACGTGGATACGCGCATGAATGCCAACTTTGCGGAGGTCAAAAGCAGTAAATACTTCCTTCGCATTGGCAAAGGTCATTCCTTCTCCTGCCTCGCCGCTTTCACCCATGTCACCTCGGGTTGCGGTTAGGTAATAGCAACCCATCACAATATCTTGCGAGGGGCTGATAATTGGCTGGCCGTTGGCCGGGCTGAAGATGTTGTTTGTTGACATCATCAACACACTGGCTTCCACCTGTGCTTCGATCTAGAGTGGCAAATGCACTGCCATCTTGTCGCCGTCAAAGTCTTCATTGAATCCCTTGCATACAAGGGGATGAATGCGAATGGCGTTACCTTCAATAAGCACTGGTTCAAATGCCTGTATACCCATTCTGTGAAGGGTGGGAGCTCGGTTGAGAAGCACAGGATGATTCTTGATTACTTCTTCAAGAATATCCCAAACTTGCTCATCCTTGCGCTCGAGCATTTTCTTGGCGGACTTGATGGTGTCTGCGTGGCCTAGTTCCTTGAGGCGGCGAATGATGAAAGGTTGGAAAAGTTCCAAGGCGATTTTCTTAGGAAGACCGCACTGGTGAAGTTTCAAGTCGGGACCCACCACAATCACAGAGCGAGCGGAATAATCAACGCGCTTGCCTAGAAGGTTTTCCCGGAAGCGGCCCTGCTTGCCCTTGATCATATCCGTAAGCGATTTCAAAGGCCTGTTGCTGGAACCCAATACCGGTCTCTTGCAACGACCATTGTCAAAAATCGCATCGACAGATTGCTGAAGCATTCGCTTTTCATTTCGAATGATCACTTCTGGTGCATTTAGGTCGACCAGCTTTTTGAGACGGTTGTTTCGGTTGATAATTCTTCTGTAAAGGTCATTAAGATCCGATGTGGCAAAGTTGCCACTATCTAGAAGAACCAAAGGACGAAGGTCTGGTGGAATTACGGGAATGCATTCCAATACCATCCATTCAGGTTTATTTTGTGGGCCACCCAAACCAGAATCACGAAGAGACTCCACAACCTTCAGCCGCTTTACAAGGTCGCGAACCTTTTGTTTACTTGGTTTGCCTTTGGCATTTTCTTCATCAAGCTTAGCCCGAAGGTCCACGGATAATTCGACAAGATTCAAGCCATTCAAAAGCTTGCGAACTGCTTCCGCACCCATTTCGGCCTTGAAGTTTTCGCCATAGGTGTCACGGGTGCGACGGTATTCCTCTTCCGTGAGCAATTGACCCTTTTTCAAAGGCGTTTCACCAGGTTCTGTAACTACATAATCTTGGAAATAAATGATCTTTTCCAAGCTCGTGGTCTTCATATCCAGCAAGGTGCCAAGGCGGGAAGGCATTGCCTTGAAAAACCAAATGTGTACAACAGGCGCAGCCAATTCAATATGGCCCATGCGTTTACGGCGCACCCGGCTGTGGGCTACCTTCACACCGCAACGATCACAAACCATGCCCTTGTATTTCATGCCACGGTATTTACCACAGGCACATTCCCAATCTTTTTCTGGCCCGAAGATACGTTCGCAGAACAGACCATCCTTTTCAGGGCGATAGGTTCGGTAATTGATGGTTTCGGGCTTTTTCACTTCGCCGAAAGACCAGCTTCGAATGTCTCCAGGGCTTGCAAGACTAATTCTGACAGCCCCGTAATCATTAATACGGTCGTATGTATTGTCACTATTGGCGTTGTTATTGGCATTGCTCATGGTATTTCGCCTTATTTCAGTAGTAACTTCGGTGTTTCTCTCTGACCAACCAAAATCTTCTTGTTAGCAGGGGTAGGATTTTGCGGGTGAAATCCGTCCACCCGCATTCATCCAAAGGCTGTTACTAGATTCGCTTCTTCTCCAGTTGCATGTTCAACGCAAGGCCACGAATTTCATTGGTCAAAACATCGAAGCTGGCTGGTGTTCCAGCCTCGAGGGTATTTTCACCCTTGACCATGGATTCGTAAATCTTGGTTCGACCTTCCACATCGTCGCTCTTAACGGTGAGAAGTTCCTGAAGAATGTAAGCCGCACCATAGGCTTCAAGCGCCCATACTTCCATTTCCCCGAAGCGCTGTCCACCAAAGCGAGCCTTGCCGCCAAGGGGTTGTTGGGTGATAAGGGAGTAAGGACCTGTCGCCCTAGCATGCACCTTGTCATCAACGAGGTGATGCAATTTAAGCATGTAGATGTAGCCCACGGTGACAGATTGTTCAAACCTTTCACCGGTTCGGCCATCAAAAAGGTAACTCTTTCCAGATTCAGGTAACCCGCCTTCTTTCAATGCCGCGCGAATTTCATCTTCGCTGGCGCCATCGAAAACAGGAGTTACTGCCTTGAACCCCAGCTTGGAAGCAGCAAGGCCAAGGTGTGTTTCAAGAATCTGTCCCACGTTCATACGGGATGGAACACCCAGAGGATTCAAAAGAATGTCAACCGGTGTACCGTCCGCAAGGTATGGCATATCTTCCACGGGAAGAATCTTGGAAATAACACCCTTGTTACCATGGCGACCAGCCATCTTGTCACCAACGGAAATCTGGCGCTTGGCCGCGACATAGATCTTTACCATCTGCTGTACGCCAGGAGGCAATTCATCACCCATTTTCAGAATGTTGAGCTTGCGGTCCTTTTCGTCAAACAAAGTGGTGAGACGCTCGCGGTGACGATTGAAGATTTCATTGCATTCCTTTTTCCTTTCCGGACTGCGTATGTCAATCCGATCAAGGTTGAAATGCTGGGCAAGGTCCAAAAGGGCCTTGTCATCCTTGTCGTTAGCCGACTTGCCTGCGAACTCCTTGACAAGATTCTTGTCAAGCACATCGCCAAGCTCGGTCAACAAAGCTCGAAATTCCTCAATAATCATCCTGTTGTAGCGGGCATCTTCCTCGCGGTATTCCTTGTCCAATTTCTTTCTTTCGTCTTCAGTCATGCTGGATCGACGGCAGAATCGCTTGGAATCAATGACAATACCTTCGATACCGGAAGGGACTTCAAGGCTGTCATTCTTGACATCCTCGCCTGCGCGACCGAAGATCGCATAGAGAAGTTTTTCTTCCGGCGTTAACTCGCTTTTGGATTTTGGTGATACCTTGCCAACCAGGATGTCTCCGGGCTGAACAAAGGTACCAATTCTCACCACGCCATGCTCGTCAAGGTTTGATAGAGCCTTGGGAGAAACGTTGGGAATATCGCGGGTGAATTCTTCCTTACCAAGCTTCGTCTCTCGAATTTCGATTTCGAAATGCTCGATGTGAATACTTGTGTAGGTGTCATTTTGAACCAAGCGTTCGCTGATGATGATGGCATCTTCAAAGTTGTAACCATCCCATGACATGAATGCCACCAGGACATTTCTGCCAAGGGAAAGTTCACCATGGCTGGTTGCGGCACCATCGGCCAGCAAAGCGCCACGCTTAACCTTTTGACCAACTTTTACAAGTGGCTTGTGGTTTTGGCAGGTGTGCTCGTTCAAGCCAACGAACTTGCGGAAAATCATTTCCCTGTGGCCAGATTGTGCGCGGGCCTTTTCCAACTGGTTTTTACCCGGCTCTTCCTCAAGCTTGTGGGGCCCCAGTATGATTCTTTCGGAATCCACATAGGTTATATAACCATCGTTTGGCGCTTTAATAATCATACCACTGTTGTAAGCCACATCCTTTTCAAGACCGGTGGAAACAATGGGGGATTCGGTGATAAGCAGCGGAACCGCCTGGCGTTGCATGTTCGAACCCATAAGGGCGCGGTTTGCATCATCATGTTCCAAGAATGGAATCAAGCCCGCGGAAACACCAACCATTTGTTTTGGGCTGATGTCGATGAATTGCAATTCATCCGCGCCAACTTGCTTAAAGTCACCTTCATGGCGTGCGATCACGCGATCTTCGGTCACTTTATTGCCATCGGATGGAACATCGGCTGGCGCAAGGTGAACTTGAGATTCCTCATCTGCGCGAAGCCATTTTACATCCGTGGTTAGTTTACGGTGCTTTACATGCCTGTAAGGGGTCACAAGGAATCCATAATCATCCACACCGGCGTAAATACTCAGGTGGGAGATTAGACCGATGTTTGTACCTTCAGGGGTTTCAATCGGGCAGATTCTTCCATAGTGCGAAATGTGAACATCGCGCACATCGAAACCTGCACGCTTTCTGTTCAAACCACCGGGTCCAAGTGCGGAAAGTCTTCTTTCGTGGGTCAATTGGGAAAGAGGATTGGTTTGATCCACCACCTGGCTGAGTTCACCCCTGCCGAAGAAATATTCGATTGCGGCGGAAATGCTTTTAGGATTGATCAACTGTCGCGGAGTCATGTCCGCCTGCTCGCGCATGCTCATACGTTCTTGGACGGTTCGCTTGAGCTTCAAGAACCCCTTTCGAAGTTCATCAGCGGCAAGTTCATCAATCGTACGAACTCTTCTGTTACCAAGATGATCGATATCGTCTGCGTAACCTTCGCGAGAGCGCAATTTCAGCACATACTTGATTGCGTTCAGGAAATCGAGAGAACGCAGAGTCATTTCAGACTCAGGTACATTCTGGTCGAATTTGCGGTTGATTCTGAAACGGCCAACCTTACCCAAGCGGTAACGGCTGGGGTCTTGGAACTTTTCCTTGAAAAGTTCCTTGGCTTTTTCCAATTGTGGAGGATTGCCCGGGCGAAGCCTTTGATAAATCTTAAGTAATGCTTCTTCATGCGTGCTGGTGCTATCTTCCTTTAGGGAAGCCATCACGATGGGATCTTTAAGCTTACTAAGAACGCAAACTTCCTTGACGGGACTTGCCGAGATCGTGTTAACTTTTTCCTCGGTGAGAACTTCGCCACTTTCAGCGTAGATTTCACCAGTTTGTGGGTCAATCACCTCACCAGCAACTTGAGCGCCATTAAGCTTAGCTTTGTTGGCAGCCGTGTTTTTCACGGACTCAGTTTCATAGAACTCACGGATGATATCAGCGTCCGTGGAATATTTCGGGTCCATGGCCCTGAGAAGTGTCATGGCTGAGAATTTACCGGATTGGTCGATCTTTACTCCCAATGTTTCCTTTTTGGTCACATTGATTTCAATCCAACTTCCGCGTTCTGGAATGATTCTGCAGCTATGAAGCTTACGGTCGCCTTCCATTTCCTCTTCAAAATCAACACCGGGCGACCTGTGAAGCTGGCTTACGACAACACGTTCCGCACCGTTGATGATGAATTCTCCACCACCAATCATGATTGGCATTTCGCCGAGGAAAACTTCCTCTTCAACGGGTTGTTCTTTCTCGAGACGCAACCAAACCTTGAATGGGCGGCCATAAGTCAGGCGAAGTTGCCTGCACTCATCGGGACCAAACCTGGGTTTTCCTAGTTCGTATCGAAGGTATTGAAGACGAATTGTCTTGTCGTAGCTCTCGATGGGGAAAATTTCCCTTAGAACACCTTCCAAACCCAAGTCTTCCCTTTTTTCAGCAGCTACATCGTACTGCAAAAATCGGTCATAGGACTTGGTCTGGATTTCGGTTAATGCGGGGACATCAATCGTGTCGCCAAATCGACCGAAATTACGGGTTGCTTCAGGAGTGATTGTTCTCTTCGTTGGGATGGGCATGGCCTTTAAGCTCCTTCCCCAGGGGTTTGATCAAAAGTTTAAGAAATGCCGACAGGAGGCGGGAGAGGTGACAACCAAACCGTTCCCTTGCCAGCGCTACGGGAAAATTATCCGTTGGTTGTTACATTGGGCAAAGATTCAAGATAACCGAGTTCAGCAGATTGGTTTCCAGGGAAAGTTGACAAACCGAGGATGCCAATTAATCCTGCCATGTGAGAAATTCTCCTCAAACAGCACAAGCCAGGCATCCGAACCTGGCTAATTGCATGGTTATCATATTTCAAAGAAAGCAAGCTGGTGGTGGACATCATTCGAGTGATATTTAACTCCGGAAACCAGCGTGTTCTGCGAACAAAATCCTTTTTGACAGCAGAAGACTATTCAGCAAGAAATCACACAACTTATTATTAAATCAAAGTTTTGCCGAAATTCAAAAAAAATCCTGTAAAACAATTCCGGGTGAGGCTTTTTTAAAGTCTCACCCGGCAAGAGTTTTAGTTTGGAAAGATTACTTCAAGGTAACCTTTGCGCCAGCTTCTTCAAGCTTCTTCTTGATAGATTCAGCTTCGTCCTTGGCGATGTTTTCCTTAACATTCTTGGGTGCGCCTTCGACAAGGTCCTTGGCTTCCTTAAGGCCCAATCCGGTGATTTCGCGGATTACCTTAATGATGCCAATCTTCTTGTCTGCTGCAATGGATTCCATTACAACGGTGAATTCGGTCTTGGCAGCAGCAGCTTCGCCACCACCGGCCGCACCACCCGCTGCACCACCGGCTACAACCACCGCGCCGCTGGCGGCTGGCTTAATGTTGTGTACCTTTTCGAGGTAATCAGCAAGCTCAACAGCCTTGGAGAGGGTAAGGGTTACAATCTTGTCGCCCAGTTCCTTGATTTCTGGAGCGTAAGTTGCTGTTTCAGACATGAAAAACTATCCTTTCGTAAATGGCTGCTTGAAGCAAAGCAGCAAACCGTGCGTAATACTTGGAGAATCCTAGTTGGCCGAGGCTGCTCCCTCGGTCTTTTCCGAAATTGTCTTGATTTGACCAGCGAGCACTCCACCAGGAGCCGTAAGCTGGGCAGCAAGCCTTCCCGCGGGGGAAAGAATAAGTCCAACGATATTGCTGATTGCCTCTTCACGGGTTGGCATTTTAAGGGCCAACTCGAAAGAAACTAGGCTTCCATCTGCAACGGCAGACTTTACCTTGACTTTATCTTTGTATCCTGCAGAAGTCTTTGGGTTTTTAAGCTCTGCCTGAAATTCACGGCTAAGCTCAGCAATACTAGCGGCTCCCCAAGCAATGGCCGTGGGGCCAGACCAAATACTTTGATTTGGGAAGCTAATACCGTTTTCAGAAAAAATCTTCTTGGCAAAGCTATTCTTGACAAGCTTAAGGCGAATCTTTTTTTTGCGCAGGTTGGTTCTAAGGCCAGAATTTGCCAAAGAATCCACGCCATTCACCTCAACAATTAGCATATCCCTTAGGCCTTCGAAATCTTTTCGAAGGGCCTGAATTTCCATGTTTTTTACTAGCTTGCTCATGCTTATTACCTAAGTTTTTAATGAATCAGTCATGATTCAGGATTATTTAAACTTGTACAGGAATTCCAGGGGTCATCGTCGCGCTAAGGGTGATTGACTTCACGTAGTTACCCTTGACGCCAGATGGTTTTGAGGCTCGCACTTGTTCAACGAAAGCGATGGTGTTTTCCACAATTTTATCATCGTCGAAGCTAAGCTTACCCACACCTGCGTGAACATTGCCACCTTTGTCGGCGCGGTATTCTACCTTGCCAGCCTTGAATTCCTTGACAGCCGCTGCAATATCTTGGTTTCCGGTGATTACAGTTCCGGCTTTTGGTGTTGGCATTAAACCGCGAGGTCCAAGAACTTTACCAAGGCGGCTTACCTGTCCCATCATATCTTGGGTCGCCAATGCGACATCAAAATCCAGCCAATTTTCAGTTTGAACTTTCTTAATAAGTTCAGCATCACCCACAAAATCTGCGCCAGCTTCTTTGGCCTTGTTCATGTTTTCGCCTTGGCAGAAAACAAGCACACGTACCTTTTTACCAACACCATGAGGTAGTGCCACGCTACCACGAATCATTTGTTCACTTTGGGTGGTATCAACACCCAAAGACATATGGATTTCGACAGTTTCATCAAACTTGGCGCGCTTAACTTGCTTCAGCAAGCCAATTGCTTTCTTAAGGGGAACGACACCCTCTTTACCAAGCTTGGCATAAGTGTTTGCCAATTGTTCTCGAAGCTTTTTGCCTCGTTTTGGTGGATAACCAGGTTGACGACCCCTCTTTTTTCCCGAGGTGGACTCGGAAGATTCCTTGGCTACCGGTTTAGGTTCCGGTGCTGCCTCAGGGGTTTTTACTTCAGTTTCAGATTCAGGTTTAGTCTTTGCCATGGCTCAATACTCGATCTCTCAGGAATTTCTTATCCTAGAAACCTTATCAATTCTGGCCATAAATTTTTGCCAGAAATCAAAGAGGTTATGGGTTCTTATGGTTAATTTTCAACAGTCAAACCAAGACTTCGGGCCGTACCAGCAATAATTCTTGCGGCATGATCCAAATCTCGGGCATTTAAATCGCTGATTTTCTTTTGCGCGATTTCTTTTAATTGGGCTTGAGAAACCTTAAAGCCCTTATACTTGCCGCTTCCCTTGGTTTTTTCCTCGGAAGGAATAAGATCACCACCCTTTTTCTTTTCGGGGGGAATTCCGGCTGCAATCTTCAAAAGAATGGCTGCGGGTGGGCTTTTTACAACAAATTCAAAGGTTCTATCAGAATAAACGGTGATAACCACAGGAACCATAATGCCTTTGACATCTTTGGTTCGGTCGTTAAATTGAGTTACAAATGCACCAATATTCACACCGTGTTGACCCAAAGCAGGGCCTACTGGAGGCGCTGGTGTTGCCTGGCCACCTGGGCACTGCAATTTGATCTGTCCGGTTACTTGCTTAGCCATTTTCGTAAGTCCTTAAATTAAATAGATTCTACTTGCCAGTATTCTAGTTCCACAGGCACAGGTCGTCCAAAGATAGTCAGTTCTATCTTGACTCTGCCCAAGGCTTCCATGATTTCCTTTACTTCCCCATCCATTCCGGAGAATGTTCCATCCTTAACCTTAACTCGGTCACCCCGGTCAAAAGTAGGCCTGCTTACAATGGTCGGGGCCACGGAATCACCCTTGACCCTCAGCATTCGTTCTATTTCCCGGTCGCTCATTGGAGTAGGAATTTTGTTCAAGGCGGTTCCGCCGACAAAATCGCCAACCCCAGAGGTTTCACGGAATAGGAAAAGAATCCGATCGTTAAAATCGACCTCAACCATGATGTAACCGGGGAACAATTTTCTTTCCTTGGAAACACGCTTTCCCCTGCGCATTTCTGTCACTTTTTCGGTCGGAATGATAATTTGCCCAAAATATTCTTCGAGGCCGTCAATTTTTACACGACGTTCGATCGCTTCCTTGATGGATTCTTCACGACCGCTTTGAACCTTTACCACATACCAGCGCTTTTCAGAACTGGCTGGTGATGCGGGTGAGGATGAGGGAACCGCCTGGGGGGAAGGCTGGCCAACAGGCTCTGTGCTTTCCGTCTGGTTCTCAGTTTCACTCATGACCATGAATCCCACTCCAAAGGAATGATTCTACCACTTCTTCAAATCAACACTTGTATTTTTCTGGGTGTTTTCCTGACCGAATCTTAAGACACCGGTCTTGGAAAGGAAAATTCTCCAAAACTGGTCCATGGCAAAAAGGAATACACTCATCAGTACAAGAGTTGTCAGAACCACGATTGTGTCCTGAATCAATTTCTTTTTTTGAACACTTGTATTTTTCTGGGTGTTTTCCTGACCGAATCTTAAGACACCGGTCTTGGAAAGGAAAATTC
>Ga0256341_1000046_pt1 | contig 14337 bp, 29 predicted proteins | sample AtltaT_6_FD_183694 | JGI IMG/M metagenome (GOLD analysis project Ga0256341, IMG submission 183694) | Metatranscriptome of freshwater microbial communities from Altamaha River, Georgia, United States - Atl_Cont_RepB_8d (Metagenome... | ecosystem: Environmental > Aquatic > Freshwater > River... | reverse complement strand
GCACCCTCATACACTTCTATACTTACAGTAGCTCTGCATAGCGTAAAAAATAGTAGGGTCAAGCTGAGAACTCATTCGCATTTCTGGTTAGTTACTATTACGTGTTCTAATTGCAGTTAAGTTCTTTCTCAAGGAACCAATACGTCCAGCATTACTGCTGATATTTTGTTTATACTCCTCAATGTTTTGGAGTCCAATCTATTCTTGGTAGTCAACAGTATAGCTTTACCACCTTGATTGCTTGCGCTACAATAGACATTTTTGTAAAAAAAATGTAAATTGCATTGCGTTGAATACTTGTGGATTGCGACTGATTATGCCTTAAAAATTAGTTATTTGCAATTTGTGGTTAAAAGTTGTATCTTTTATTGAAGACCAAAAAATATATCAATTGAGGAAACCAAACACAAACACACAAATTGTATTTGAATACTTAGAAAAATACAAAGATTCACCTTCTAAAACCATTGCTCGTAAAATCTACAATGAAAATTCTGCATTCTTTTATAATGAAGAAGCTGTGTATCTTCGTGTAAGATATTATAGAGGTCAAATGGGCAAAAAATTAAGAAAAAATTTAGGGAATCAAGACTTCATAAACCCATTAAAAGCAACTGTTATGCAAAATTATAGCACAATGCCTGCATCATTAACACAAAAACGCGAAACTTTTTTATTTCCAAAAGGATGTAAAAAGCTTGCTGTTATTGGTGATTTACATATACCATTTCATGATGAAGATGCTATTGAGACTGCTTTAGATAAAGTAGAAGCAGAGAATGTAGATAGCATATTAATCAATGGAGACTTATTAGATTTCTATCAACTTTCTTTTCATGAGAAAGATCCGCGTAAAGTAAAATTCAAAGATGAAATTGAAGCTGGTAAACAGTTCTTTGCTTACATACGTTCAAGATTTCCAAGTATACCTATTTACTTTATACCAGGTAATCATGAAAACAGATTTGAAAGGTATCTAAAAATCAAATCTGCAGAACTACTTGACATAGATGAATTCAGATTAGATGTTATACTAAGAGTAGCAGAACATAGAATTGAATACATACCATTTAGAACAAAAGTAGTATTTGGCAATTATCTTATTGAGCATGGTGATAAAATTCCTGGAGCAGGTGGTGTAGTGCCAGCAAGAACTGCTCTAATGAAATTTAAAACTAACTGTATTGTGAGCCATTTTCATAAAAGTTCACAGAGTTCTCAGCGCATTTATGGCATTGAAGAATCTAATTCTATTGTAGGTTATAGCGTGGGATGCTTATGTGATTTACATCCAGATTATATGGAAGTAAATGAATGGAATCATGGTTTTGCAATTCTTACAAAAATCAATGATACTGTATCAGTAGAAAATTATAAGATAGAAAACAATACTGTACTATAATGTTTCTACCAATTCTATTCAAGGATCCAGATAATGGTGATTATATTGAGCATATTAATATAACACACATAACACGTACATCTTTTGTAAATGTTATGAATCCAGATGCTGGTACAAAAATCCATTTAAGAACAGGGGAAGTTCTTGTTACCCCTGCTCCTATGGACATTGTTCAAACACAAATTGATGAATGCTTTAGCTCAGCTGCTGCACTAGTAATATTTAATGTTATAGCTGAGAAAGCAAAGTTTCTTAAAGATGATTCTGAGATCAACGATTAGTCTGTAATCTACCTAATGTAACTAATAACTGCTCATTATTAGATCTTAAGTCTTTGTTCTTGTTCTCTAAATCTTTTATGGTTTGTTTTTGTTTTTGAGTTTTTATAATCAACGCACCAACTTGTGTAAATTTCATTTGATTTTTTAAGTCTTCAATATGCGCTGTTAGGTTATTGATTTGAGCTAATAACTTAGCATTTTCTTCAGTTAAACTTCTAACTCTTTCTTTCTCCCATAGAAGTTTTTCTTGACAAGTTTTTGGGTGTAATGACATTAATGGCTCTTCCATATTCTAATTAATTAAAACCTCTGCCACAATGAATCATAGCTTGTATTTTTTGTTCTTGAATCCAAGCCATAAGTTTAAATAGTTTTTTCATTTTTACAGGTTTTTGTAAATACTAATGTGTCTTATAATGCACCTTAAAGGGTATAAATGTCCCTTTTATGACATATTTATACCCAAAAGGGTATCAAAATGCACTTTATACTGTGATTTTATATGCAATTGCATCAGTTTTTGTGCTTTTACACTTAATTATATGCAATATAATATGATTTTGTCAACCTATAACCTTAAAATTTTGAAAAAATATCAGTCTATAAGTTGACAAATGTCCAGTTTTTTGCACAATTTACTGGACAAATTACTCAGGTAAGTTAATACCCATTGCTCTTTTTAAGTCCTGCCAGACTGCTTCTGCATTATCTCCCCAATACATATCACATGTAAAACTTGTATCAGTTTTATCATATGGTGGTTCTAGAAAATATGCTTGCCAATTATCATTAGATCTAGCAGTAAACCTTTTACATTTTTCTTTTACTGGACAATCAAGTCCATGACATTTTGTTATATCAGACATCTTATATAAAATTAGATATTAAAAAACCAATTGCAATTCCTGCTAGTATATGCAATGTATTTACTAACCATTGTGGATACTTATAATTCATCATTATTTCTGATTTTAGATTCATAATCTTTAACTTCTGACTTTAATCTTTCTAAATATAAACATAGATCCATTGCTTCTTCTTGTGCATGATTAAGCCATTCACTGACAGTTAAATCTGTACGATTAAGCATAGTGCCATACTTTTTTATACCAACTTGGCTTCTTTTGTAGAATTTACCCATCACGCTAAGCACAATGGGATCTTCTACTTTGATTTTCTTTTTCTCATCAGCCATCTTATTCTGATTTATTTACAATATTAGCCCATTTTTCTGCTGAATGTTTAATATGTGCAATCATTTTTTCTTTTTCTTCAACTGGTTTATTTGCTTTACCAGTTTCATATGCATTATCAACTGCTTGTAAATACTCTCTTAATGTAAATACTTTTTTATCTTCTTCCATCTTATTCTAATTTAAAGGTTAAATAAAAAATGGTCTTATAGTTAATACTCCTGTTGTAAATCCTAAACTAAACGCTAATGCAATTAATGCTCTTTGTTTTAATGTTTTTACTTCTATAGTATAATGATTCATTGGTAAACAAAGAAATGGATTAATTGCAACCATCATTACCATACCAATCCAATTTTTATCCATTAGAAATTTAAACCCTGCTATGCTATTTGCCTCTAAAAATATTGCTGAAATAAATACAATCAACAATTTCCACCACTCTACTGCTGTTTTCATACTATTCTGATTTAGCTGGTTTCTTAATAGGTTTTTTAAATTTTTCCAAACATTCATTACATACCCAAACTCCAATCTCTTGCATTTCAGATTTGTCTTTTTCCATATGACAATTATAACAAGGTTTTTTTACATCTTTACTCATGGTTATTTAGGTATTAATGCTTGTTTTACTACTTTTCCTCTAAAAGGTTTTACAATATCATACACTTTGTATGCTTCTTCTTCTGCCCAAGTGATAATTTCTTCTTCGCTATCCATATTGTAATCATGAATAAAAAAAGATTGATGCATCATTTCGTGCATGATCAAACCCATAGTAGATATGTCATCGGTACATCTAGCAAGATTAATAAATAAAAAACGAGCATCCTCATTTGTATATTCGTCAGATTCTTTTGGTACAAAATTACACCATCCTGCAATATATGAACTGTCAGGAGTATTATGATGCGCCATACATTCTGTTTTAGATAAACCATGCATAGACTCAACACCAAAATAGTCAAAAACATCACAAGGATTATAGCTTAACAAAAGTATATAAGTCCCTCTAAATACTGTTATCATCATTTTTTTCTGTTTTCTAAATAATCAATAGTAAATCCAATTGCCACAATAATATTCATACCCAAAGATGCAATTATCTCATGAATATCTTGGTAAACAGTAGTCATTAAATGTACATGACCCACCATCCAGAAAGGTATGGACAAGTTTTGGCTTATCCATACCACTAGATATTTTAGAAAGTGTAACATGTTACCAACTTTCTACATTACTAACACAAAAATCACTACCAACAGGTGAATTAAACCACGTGTTATAATCAAAACACCATGTTTTTACATTACCAGAACATTTGTTTTTGATAGATAGTGAATAACAAGCATTGCCTGATGCATCAAATGTGATATCATCATTTACAATTTCTCCACAATTTTTGTTTTTGCAGAATTTTTCCTTTTGACATGATGTAATTGCAAATAGCAAAAGCATCATAATAATTATTCTTTTCATACGCTCAATAAATTTTAATCTCCCTCTTCATTGTTTATTCCTTTTTGTTTTGGTTTACTTTTGAGTTTTTCTCTTTTCTCAGCAGGTTTTTCCTCTGCTTTTGGTTTTTTTCTTTTAGGAGTAGCTACTGTTACTCCATTTAAAATACGTATCTCGTAACGTTCCATGGTATTATTTCATTTTTTAATTCAAGAAATTCTTTGATTCTATCTGCTTTAAAACCTGATTTGTAACGCAATGCTTCTCCACCATACTGAGATATCTTATCTTCTTGTATATCTGGACGCCATAAAAGATTCTCACCAGGTAATTCATTGTCTAAATTATACTGATGTTTGTCTTTACTATGCGTAAGAAATATAACTTCTGACTTAACAAGATGTTTATATTTTCTATCTACAAAGGCATCAACACCCTCAAATAAGATTCTGTACTGTTCTAACCATCCATCTGTGACAATCACAGGAGAAAAATTAATATGCACATCATAACCTGCTTCAATAAAATCATTGATAGCTTTAATTCTATCTATAATCTTACTTGTATTTGGTTCTAAAATCTTTGCATAAGGTATTGGCATAAGACTAAATCTAATTCTAATTTTACCTTGAGGGTTAAACTCTAAAAGTTTATTGTTTACATGTTTGGTTGCAAAAGAACCCATAGCACGTTCATGATTTTTAAAGAACTCAAATATTCTTTGCCAATCATGATATTTGGCATGTAGTGCAAAATCTTCATTACAAGATATATCATATGTAATATACTCATCATGTGTTTGATTTGGCTTTTCAGTTGTATCAAACCACGCATGAGCATTGATTTCTGTAAGAATATCAGTTACACTCTTTTTGTCTGCAATAGTAAGTCCTTCTGGTTTATGACGTTTCATATAGCAATAGCCACAATTGTACAAACAACCATGACCAAAGCTTGGACTAATAAAATCAGTTGATCTACCACTAGGTCTTATTAGCATACTTTTTCTTTCTACGCTCTCCACAAGAGGATTCTGTTTATTGACCATATGTTTAAACTTTTAAAAGTTAAAGAAATGGCTCTTAGTTTTATCCAAGAGCCATAACTTTTACAATGTAACACGTTCCTTGATGAGTTTATCAACCTTGCGAGACATGTATCCTACCATATCACGTGGCAGATTCTTGATATCTGTCATCTTAATATAGTAATCAAACATCTCTTTAGATGGAACAGACTCTTCAATAGCAATCTGAATCACTTGAAATCCAAGATTTTGTGCTTTGCTCACTTTCTCACGTGTATCATTAATGGCTTCTCTACCATTATAATCATGTGCAGAAGGCTGACCATCAGATAATACAAACAAAATACCTTGGTTTTCTGTCTGTTTTCTGATACGTTTTGCAGTAGCAATGATTGCATCACCATCACGGTTATTACTTCTTGCTTCAACAGCACCTAATGCATAAGAATCCATGTGATATCCTGGTTCACGATATATTCTGATTTGTGTAGAACCAGAACCTTCTTCATCTGCTGTATGACCATAAATAAAAAGCTCAACATCGCGCATACCTCTAAAAACTTCATTAATAAAGATAGCAGCTTCGCGTGCCTTTTGTATTTTACTACCACACATAGAACCAGACTCATCAATCAACACACCAACACAAATCTTGTCAGTTTTTACCTTACCAAAACGTTCATAAACAGTTGGTACTTTTTGAACTGCTTCTGCAATTTTATTAGTATCCAATCTGCCAGAACGCATTGAACGCATAGAAAACTGATAATCTTTACTCTTACGCTGAAATAACTTTTGAAGTACTGCAGCTTTAGTAATATCAATCCTTTTAAGATTTGCTTGATAAGTTGCTTTGTTGCTACGAGATTTGATAAATTTAACATTACCATCTTTTGCAATACCATTATTACTATAATCTATATTAGATTTAGGTGTAGTTGGCTCAGACGTCATATCATCAACAAAATCATTGAATGCACTCATTTGTTCAGCATCTGATTCATCAGATTCATCTTGACCAAATGAATTCCACATCATTTCTTTTGCAAATTCATTTAACTGAGACTTATCCATGCTTGGTGCTGAGGGTGATGGTTTACCGCCAGTACTTGGCTCATCTTCTCCTCCATCTTCATCATTATCATCACCTCCACCTTTAGATTTTGGTTCTTCTTCCTCTTCTTCTATGTATTTGTATACAATATTAGCAAGGCTAGAAGCCATAGATGCACAATCATCAGATGTTGCAGGAATTCCTCCATGTTTCTTTAAAAGACGCTCCATTTGTTTCAATGGCTTTGCAAATTCTGCAAGTTCTTCTTCAGTAACATTAGCAGGATACCTTAACATTCTTGTGACAAGATCCAATAAACGTTTTTGAGCCTTTTCTTCAGGACTAATAGGTATATAGTTCTTGTCATACAGATGGTCTTTGTATTTCTGTACAAATTTCAGATAACCAGGAAGTCTGTCAGCAAGCTTTTTGTCAATACGTTCTGTATTAAGAATGCTGAACATATAATCTTTCAAAGAAAATCCAGTTCTATTTGTATTTCTACATGTAATAGATTTACCATACTCACTTGTTGTCTGCATAGAAGCAAGAGCAGCATTTTGTATAGCAGCACCATAGAATGCATCAAGAATCTCTGGATTTGGCTCACGATACTTACCATCTTCATCTTTCAACATGTGAATTGGAATCTGAATTTCAGTATTTTTCTTTGGGTTATGTGCCTTATAGTCAAATGTTTTGGGAACACCAATAACTCTGAACATAGAACCAATCATCTTTGCAGATGTTTGTAAACTATCATTAGAGCGTGTAAAGAAAGAAGAATAACTACTTCTTCCACTATCCCAACTGAAGAATCTATTTTTGTTGCTTGTGTATGTGTAGGCTTCTTCTTTTCTCCTACCAAACCAGTCTTTTGCAAAATTGCTCATATTTTCTAAATTAAGTTTATAGAAAAGAGAGGGGCGACAATACCCCTCTCATTATTTTCTACATTGCTGATCCTACTACAGCATTTTTTAGAACGCAGATACAATAGAAAGTACCTTACTGCGCTCAGAAACGCCTATACCATCTTCAAACAATGGCATAATAGTAGAAAGCAATGCTTTGTCTATTTCAAACCCATCAGACACCAAACTTGCTGCCTGAAGTGTGTGACGAACTGAAATCGCAGAAGATAACTCCTGCTCTTTGTACTGCTTGCGTATCTCATTAGATACTTTGACGATTGCTGTTGCAACTTTCTCGTCAACGCCAGTACGTAGCATCAAGATTTTAACCTCATCCTCAAGTTTTGGATAGTCAAGCTCAATTGGAAAGAAGCGATCTAAAAGCGCTCTATCTATAGCTTGAGTACCAGAATACTCAGAACCAAGGTTAGCAGTTGCAAAGAAGACAGTTCCTTCTGCTACAGAAACAGTTCTATCTCCTTCATCGCAAGCGACATCAATTGGTAAATAACGTCTTTTGTCCAAGCATGGAAACAAGATGTTATTAGCTGCAAGAGGTGCACGATTCAACTCATCTAACAAAACAATACCACCAGACTTGATATGTCCAACAAATGGAGCATAATCAAATGCAGAGTGACCTTCTTTGTTGATGCGGTGAACACCTAACAATGCAGACTGAGCATCTTGAACAGTACCCATGTCTTGGGTATACAATTCTTTACCCATAGCTTTGGCCAAATGGACAAGAATCTCTGTCTTACCTGAACCTGTTGGTCCTACTAACAAAGTATTCTCGCCACGTAACACATTACGCACCATCAAGAACCAAATGTCTGGATCAATATGGAATCCACAATCTTCACGTTTTGGCACAGGATAATGCGCAGCAATGGTACGTTTGATATTTGTACCTGCAGGCATTGAACCTTCTTCTATAGGTTTAGGAGTAACTTTAGCATCCCAGTCAAAATTGTAACCATAAGATGCAAATTGGTTAGCAAGTGGTTGAACTTCTTTCTCCAAGTCATAACGTCCACTATCAATCATATAATCAATAGTAAAGTCACAAACTTCTTGAATTTTCTCTTCGCCAAGCGCAGAGATAGGAAACACACTGCTATTGAAAAACAGTCCTGTAACTGTATCTGAGACAATGTGTAAATGGTCATCTTCAGGGAACTCATACTTATCTGCAATAAATACAGTTCCAAGTGGAAACTTAGCAAATTCAGCAATAGGACCTGTAATTTTCAGGTCCTCTATGCTTCTTGTAAGTTTTTTCTCAAATGCCTGACCAGGCAATGTTGTTAACTGGTAACTTGTACCCTCAATTTTTGTTTGCAATAGGATCATTGTTCTTTGTATAAAAAAGATTAATAAAAATTCAGTACAGCACTTTGCTGTAAATTGTCAAAACACTCTTAAGAGTTAATTAGATTGTCAGAATCCTCCTTTGAAGTCTTCTATGTTGAAATCATCAGATGAATCATTATTTTTTGTCTTTTTCTCTACGTACTCACGCATTTCATTGACAATAGATTTTAATGTTTCCTCATCATCATTTATGATTGCATTCATTGCACGCTTTTGACAGTCTGCAAAAAAACTCTTTATCTTCATCAGATATAGAAGACATTGCTTTTTTAATTACATCTTCAAAAGAATTAGCAAAATTAGATTGTTTATTTGACTGTTCTGACATGTTTTCTTTCTCATAGCTCTCAAGTTCTTCAATAACTTGTTTACGAGCTTCATTCAGCTTCTCATGCAGTAAATCAATAACACCAAGCGCTAAGATTGGAGAGCATTTCATTTTAACAGCAGCACCTATTGGTGTGCCATTTTCACTTACCTCCATGGCAATAACCATGTGAGAAAAGTAATTTTTACCATTGTTTTCTTCTTCAAAAAATTCACGAAGATCCACTAACATTGAATCATGTTTAGACATACACGCAATATTTAATTATTTAACTTCTTCAGCTAACTCTTTCATTATTGGGTCACAATCTTCTAGTAACTCAACAATTGGCTTTAGCTTAGCCACTATGGAATTTAACAGCTCATAGTACTGTGTTTGCTTGAACTTTTCTACATGCTCAGCTGGAACGCTAATCATTGCTATACCATTACCAAATGGCGTATCAACACTTTTACTAATCATGTTCTTATCAAGATTAGCGTTCATTCCTGTCAAGTATTTGTCAAAACGATAGTAAATCATAATGATTTCTTCATTGCTCAAACCTTGATAATTGTTTACATTTTCACTCATGGCAGTTGTATTTCTGTTTCTAAACTAAAGAAATTCTTTGGCAATAGCTTACGTCTTACAAACTCATCTATCACCTCGCGTGTACTTATACCTAAGTTACGCAAAGTTGCTGACTTTGGCAAATCAATAAACCAATCAAAGTCTTTCTCACCAATTTTGGCGTGTGGAAAAATAGCATTGATAATTTTAGTTTCAGGGCCAAACAACTTCTTTGCTTTAAGAATATGCAAATACTGCTTTGCTTTCTTGTAGTCTGCAACAATTCTACTAAGTGTGCTAGGAGAAAAACTTGCAACTTGTTCAGGTGTATACTCTTTAAGACCATACATTAGTCTACGATACATGTTACGCTGAACCATGTTGAGATGTATTTTCTCAATCTCATCTTGAGTTACTTTAACTCTGTTAGATTGAGTAATCTTGTTTTGCACAAGTTTGTCATACCTATACATTTTGGCTTTGCCATTTGAATCATAAGTAATGTAACCTTGCGCAGTGGCTGTAATTGATGCATAATTTTGCATAAGAAAAAAATAAAAAGGTTAATACTAAAACGCTGTGCGTTATTTTAATCATCATCTCTTGTCCACAAAGGATAATCAAGAGGTAAAATGTGAGATAATGCTTTAAGCACAACCACATTAAAAATTGTCACTGGACTAAAGATCAGGTGTACTAAATCTATAACAGCAAATACACCTGTATCTTTAGAATAATTGTAAATCATATGTGCGTTAAATACATATGTAAACGCAATGAATAAATAAATAAAAACCATTATCAATCTTGTTGTTGAAAATCATGTCCTGCACATGGAGGAACTCTCTTGTTTATTGGCAATTCAGCTTCTCGCTTCATTTCATCTTCAATGTCCTTCTCGTACATTGCTTGCATATCTGCTTTTTCTTGCCAATATTCATCACCTAACTCGCTTTCTGGGTCAGGATGAGGTTGCTGCATTGCTCTTTCATGATTTCTCATTGCTAAATATTCATGTAATGGCATGTTTTCAAGTTCACGTTCTTGCATTTCCATAAATAGTTCTTTCATACGTCCCATAACTACAAGTTTTTAGATTTATAATCTCTTATTTTATTTAAAAGCTTGTGATTAAAATTTGTAAAAAACTTATTATAAGAATTCATCATTATTCCAATTTTTGCTTTTTCATCACCAGTATATGGTATGCTTTTGTAACCTTTACAAAGTTCTTTTTCTTCACCATTTTCATCAGTATATGTGACACGTGTATTGAAATCAAAACCTAACACTGATGTTATAAGTTTATCATTTTGATTCATAATATTACATTTTAGTTTTTACCAAATAATAAAGCAACATTCCACACACAGCTATTACAAAACCTACAGTTGTCCAGAAAAAAGGACGCATCATACGTTGTTCATTTTCTAAATCATCAATTGCTGAATCTATCATAGCAATTTGTGATTCAATTTCATATCTACGTTCCTTGTACCATCTTTCACTTGGTTCTGACATATGCAATGTGTCAAGTTCCATTTCATAATGCTCGCGCTTTTCTTTAAGTTCATTAATTCTACTACTTAAACTCATGGTTGTAAAATTTAAAGAGTTAATATTTACTTGTATTATAAGCTGCCAATGATAATAACCCAGTTGCTGCTGAAAGCATAAATGCAATAGTTGTCATCATTAAATCAAAACTTTCTTGACAAAAAAATAAAGTCACAAAAGAGACAAAAGTGCATATTGTCATTACAATTGCAATAATTAATTCTAATTTACGCATATTTAAAAATTAAAAAGGTTTAACAATAATGGTTATAATCCATAAAAATGGGCGTACACGACAATGCATACGCCCATCTAATGGTTTTACAACCACTGTAAATACTATCTATTGTTTTTCAATAAATTCAATAAACTAAACTTTTTCATGTCCTTTTGATTTTTTTTTGAAGTTAATTGCCATAAGTTTTTTGGTTTAGTTGAATTGATACTTCCTTGTAATACTACTTTAGCATTACGTTCTTCATGTCCATCTATACAGATACCACATGTTAAGCTTGATGTTGACAAGCATGTTGTGCACAAACTATTCATTAGTATGCGTCTTCTTCAGATCCATAATCAAACCATTCACCATCACGCAACTCATAGATTGTATCCACATAGCCTGTAGGTGTCAAAACCCAAATTTGAGTTTTAAATTCTAGTATTATATGGCTATCAATTTTACGCTTTATAACATGTATAGGTTTTTCCTTTACAATGTTTGAAACGTTTTTAATAAATCTTTTGTCACGATCAGTAAATTTCTTTGTATAAGTCTTTTGGCTTATTGCACAGGAACCACTTAACAGGACCACTAAAAAAATTGTCAATAACTTCATATCCAATTGTATTTAAATTTGCCATTACTTAATAACTCACCACTGACTATTTCACCTCTGTTTGTATGTAAAACATCAGGAGGAATTTCATCAATGTTATCAATTTCAAGAACTTGAGTGCTTATTCTGTCTTGTGCACCAATGTTCTCTGTCAAACCATCATAAGTAGTGTATCTAATTATCCATGTATTTCTACTAATTTGATCCAATACACTACTCATGACAATTCTATCAGTTAATTTTGCATTCACAATATTGATTAATTGTGTTTTTCTCTTAAGAGTACCAAGTCATAATACTCTTGTGTACCATACTTGTTTTCTTTTCGCAAAACTTCTAATCTTTGATTAATTAATTCTAAAATTCTGTTCATAATTGATAAATAAAAAAGTGAATAAAACTATAATAGGGCATCACAAGACACCCTATTACAGCGGAGAGTGAGCTACTTTAGCTCAGGACATCAAACAAAAAATGGAGCCTTATGGTTATCTAAGCTCCAGCCAACCTTTTTAGTAGGATTTTTCTAACAAGAATTACTTAATACTAGCCTTGTACTTAGCCTTTGCAATCTTCAACTCTAATTTCTCTTGCTCAGTTTTTCTAAACACACTTCTATCAATATTAACTCTGTTCTTATTGATAAGTGTGCTTAACTCCTGACGAAGATTATTAGCAGCATTAGATGCATCAGACTTTGGTACAAGTTTCGCTTGAACTCTTGTGGCAAAGTGTAACTTCTGCATATTTAATTAAAAAACTTGTTATAAAAATAACCAATTTAATAAAGCCAAACTGCCTATTAAACTAATTACAAATAAAGAAAGTTGCACAAAAGGATGATCCATATGTTAGTTATTAAATTAATTTTCAGTGCATTCAAAGTACCACAATAACAAATAAAATGTAGGTATTATTGCCCACGTTCCTATAAGAGATTCAAGAAGTATACCACTTACAACAGCAATACTGCATGCTATAAATGGATTTATTTTAGGTAACATACAGTTATCCATAAATTTATTAAAGTACCTGATAAAATTATCTGACATGTATAAAAATTTAAATTGATTACTAAAAAAAGGAGGAATGCATTACACACTCCTCCTTCTGCTTTAACTTCCCACGGTTATTGCATTGTATCTTCAGGCTCATACGCGATTCTTATGCAAGAAACACGCTGAGCAAGAGCTAGTCTGTCTTCTGACAAACCAGTCTTCAGTTCTTCTACTGTGACATTGATCCATGTCTCATCAATCCATTCAGTTCCATCATACTCTCCAATCTCATACTCACATCCATCAGGAATCTCTTGGATTTCTAATTCTGCATGCATGCCTGATGTAAACTCACTCCCAAACTCCTCAAAAATCTCTATCAACACAGGATCAGTTCTGTCTAATTGGTCCATGTAATGTCTTTCACCATCTATTTCTACTATAAGATGATAACTGTCTTCAAGAACAGTATAAACTGCACCTGTTCTTTTTAACCATTCAAGACCAGCTTCTTTAGACGTTCCATACCCACCATAGCACTTATTTACTAATACTTTCATATACAAAAAAATTAAGTTGATTACATTACGAGTTATGATATGTTCAACGCCATACTACTATACTTCATATGGCGTTAGGATATCACTCCTATAAGGTTCGCACGACTGGCGTATACCCTACAAACTTCATGCAGTGCACCTGTATTTCTACAACACTTTGAGCCTAAGCACCTGTTTATACTCGCTCAAACGAGTTACCCCTCTGCACTCAGTTGTAATCCGCACAGCATAATATCTATCTTGCATCCTACAGTGATTGCTGCTTTACGGATTAAGGGATAGACTGAGTACTTGCTTGTACTAATTAAGAATTACAACTGCCTGACCTTGGGAATCAGGAATGGTGCATTAATAAAAAGAAAGGCTGAGTGTTGACCTTTCATATCGTGATTCTGACAACTTTCGTCATCTTACACACACTGCTATTACTAACAGTACACGACATACTCAACAGAATAGGTTTCTGTCTGACCACTACATATTGGCTCATAGGTTCCTTTTCCTACCAACTTCCCTGCAAAGGATTCACAAGATGCCTCCTGTTAGTTAGATAGTAATCATTTCCCTTGTCATCTGTCTTGCGAACGTCAGACATCTGCATATTACAGCAGAATAAGAGTATTATCACCAATACGTGCTTGGACACTTTTGCTTTCATCTTTAGTTAAAATAAAGTTTTAAGCGGTCCAGGAATATGAAAGAAGTGGCCCAAGCGCATAGTATCATGCTACCTTTTGGGTAGTTTAGATACAACTCCTTTCTGCTTTCACCTGCCAAGGTTAATCACTGTTGATTGT
>Ga0256341_1000041_pt1 | contig 14905 bp, 14 predicted proteins | sample AtltaT_6_FD_183694 | JGI IMG/M metagenome (GOLD analysis project Ga0256341, IMG submission 183694) | Metatranscriptome of freshwater microbial communities from Altamaha River, Georgia, United States - Atl_Cont_RepB_8d (Metagenome... | ecosystem: Environmental > Aquatic > Freshwater > River... | reverse complement strand
TATCGACCGCGCCGGAATCGACGCCATGCAGCAGCGCGTCGATTTCGTCTTGCGACAGCAGCTCGCGAGCGCTCATTGCATCACGAAGTTCGTGAAGTACAGGCCCGAGATCTGGGGATCACCCGTCTCTTCTTTCAGCACGCCTTGCACGGCCTCAAGTGAGCGCTTCTGCAGCGTCTCCTTGCCGTCACGGCTGACGATGTCGTCGTAGCGCTGCTGCGTAAACAGCATCATCAGCGTGTTGCGGATGCGCGGCATATGCAGCTTGGCGGCTTCAACGCCGGCCGAGGTACGCGACATCAGCTCCATGTCGACCGACAGGTAGCGCATCGTGACGTTGTCATCGAGATTGACGACGATCGCCGGGCTGATCGGCAGGTACTGTGCGGCGCCCGCCGCCGGTCCCGCGTCAGCGTGCCCCCCGCCGTGACCGCCGCCATGCTCATCCGCCTTGGCGGGGGCGCCATGCTCGCCGGCCGCAGCGGGAGCCGAGCCCGACTTCTTGGCGAAAAAGTACATGCCGCCGCCGGCCGCCGCTGCCGCGACGACGGTGCACAGCAACATCGGGATCAACATCCCTTTCTTTTTGGGTTCAGCGGCAGCGGGTGCAGGTGCAGCAGCGGTGGCCATGGCGCGTCTCCAGTGTGTGACGAGCGCTTAGTACAAGCGCTGTGCCAGCCGTGGAGACAGGCGATGCCGGCTCGCTTCAGGATGCGACGCCCGTTGACGACAGGAATTTGACGGCAGCCCCGGGATCACCGGAGATGCGACCCTGTCGGGAATGCGTCACCGAAGGACCGAGCGCAGAGGTTCGGTCGCGAACGACCGGATCAGGCGAACTGATCCAGCAGCCCCACCCGCTGACGCGTGATCCGCACCGGCTCTACGCTCGGGGCGTCGGTGGGGCTCAGCTCGCCATCCGGGTTGGCGGCCGGGGTCTGCGAAGGCCGCTGCTGCGCGTCCGATGAGGACGGCTGCTGCGACAGGCCACCCGACAGCTCGAAGCTCGAGTGGGTCGCCATCACGACTTGGCTGCTCAGCAACTCGCGGAGCTGCGGCAAGGAGCTTTCGATCGCCTGCCGCGCTTGGGGGGTCTCGACGTCGAACAGCACCTTGGCGTTGCCGTTGCTGTCGATCTGAACGCGAATCTGCAGGCTACCGAGCTCCGCCGGATGCAGGTTGATCCTGGCCTCCTGCAGGCCGCCCGCCTGCAGCTTGGCACTGTCGGTCATCCAGACGATTTGCTCGGCAAGCGGTTCGACGATTTCGCCGGGCGCCTTCGGCAGTGAATGAGTCGGAGCAGCTGACGGGGTCGGCGCGACACCGGTCTGACTTGAAGGCGGTGCGGCGGCAGTGAGCGCCATCAGCGCATCGAGCGCAGCGCCATCGGCGCGGTCTGAGGACAGCGCTGCTAGGTCTGCAACCGGCGTCGCATCGGATCGCAATGCTGCTGCTGCGGCGTCGGTCGTGCGGCTGGCCGCTTCGGCGTCGACGCCAGTGGCAGCCAGTGAGCTCAGGTTCGCAATCGTGTTGGACGCCGTTACCGGTGCCGTCGCGTCGGGCGGCATGCCGTTGCCGCCGGCGCCTGCGTCGGCAACGGTCAGCGCGATGACTTCGACGCCTCTGGCGTTACCTGCCACGGTGGTGTCGAACGACGGCCGCACGCCGTCCGGGGTCTGACGCTGCGGCATCGCCAGTATCGTCTGCAGCAAGGTCGACACCAGGTCCAAGCCCGTGGGCGATCCATCCTCGATGCGCTCGTCGGCGACTTCAGCTGACTCGGACGTCGCGCTTGAATCGTCCGCCTTCACCACGGTGCTGGGCTCATCGGCAGCAGACCCGGCTGAGTCGTTACCGTCAAAGTAGTCATCAAATCGAGGTTCATTGCGCGCCTCGGCGGGCTTTCGTGTCGCGCGCGCCGCATCGGGCGCGGTGACGGAACCCGAGGTCGCCATCGCGACAGGGCCCGTGACGGCCGCCACCTTCGATGCATTCATCATCGCGCTCGGAGCGCAGACGCGCGCAAGGCCAGTTCGTCGAGCTCGCGCTGTGCGCGGCGGTCCTGTTCGGCCTGCTCATGCGTACGAGCACGGTCGATCAGCTTGTCGTAGAGCTGTGTTTGCTGATGTGAGGCCAGCCATCGCTGACGTGTCTGCTCGACATGGCGACGTGCCAGCTCGACGACGCGCCGCTGCTGGACGATCGCGTCCGCCAGGCGCAGCCGAAACGCTTCACGATTGCGCAGCATCTCGGCGCTGATCGCCGCCGTCGACGGCTCGCGATAACCCTCCAGCTCGCGCAACTGCGCCTCGCGCAGCGCCAGCTGCTGGCGCGCTTCGCTAAGCTCCCGTGCAACCTCGTCCTCGCGGCGTTCGGCCAGATCGTGGATCGGTTCCAGGCGTTTCTGCTTCAGCATCTGCGATATCCCGAGTGGTCAAGCGATGGTGATTCAAGTCGCGAAGATCGAGGCCAGGGCTCTGCGGCTGACATCGGCGCTGGCACCCTCGGCAACGTCTTGCCGCAGAAAGGCTTCGACACGCGGCCACAACGCCAGCGCCTCGTCGACGCGAGGATCGGAGCCGCGCTGATACGCGCCGATCGCAATCAAGTCGCGATTGCGCTGATACGTCGATACCAGCGCACGGAAGCGTCGCGCCAGTAGCTGGTGTTCGTTGCTGACGATGCTCTGCATCACGCGCGAGATCGAGGCTTCGACGTCGATCGCCGGAAATACGCCCGATTCGGCGATATGCCGCGACAGCAGGATGTGACCGTCGAGCACGCCGCGCGCGGTATCGGCAATCGGGTCCTGCGGATCATCGCCCTCGGTCAGCACGGTGTAGAACGCGGTGATCGACCCGCCGCCTTTGGTGCCATTACCCGCCCGCTCGACCATCTTCGGAATCAGCGCGAACACGCTGGGCGGATAGCCCCGCGTGGTCGGCGGCTCACCGATCGCCAAACCGATTTCGCGCTGCGCTTGGGCAACCCGCGTCAGCGAGTCCATCAGCAGCAGCACGTTCTTGCCGCGATCGCGAAAGCTCTCGGCGATCGACGTCGCCAGCCAGGCGCCGCGCAGCCGCTGCATCGGCGAGCGGTCGGCCGGCGTGGCGACGACCACGGCGCGGCGTCGACCTTCTTCGCCCAGGCTATGGTCGAGAAAGTCGCGTACTTCGCGACCACGCTCGCCGACCAGACCGACGACGATCACGTCGGCATTGGTGTATCGCGTCATCATGCCCAGCAGCGTCGACTTGCCGACGCCGGTGCCGGCGAATAACCCGAGTCGTTGACCGCGGCCGACCGTCAGCAGCGCGTTGATCGCACGCACGCCGGTATCGAGCACATCGCGGATCGGTTCTCGCGACAAGGGATTGATCGGCGCCTGCCCGACCGTGGCGCGGTCACAGACCAAGCGACCGATATCGTCGAGCGGACGGCCTTCGCCGTCGAGCACGCGGCCGAGCAAGCCGTCGCCGACCGGCACGGTGGCGGTCTTCGACAGCGGCACGACGCGCGCATTGGCCTGAACCCCGCGCAGATCGCCGATCGGCATCAGGTAGGTTCGGTCGCCGGAAAAGCCGACGACTTCAGCCTCAACTGCGCCGCCGTCCGCGTTGAGTACGCTGACGCGACTGCCCAGACGCACCTGGCAGCCGACGGCTTCCAGCGTCAAACCGGTGACGCGCTTGAGCAGACCTTCGACGACGACCGTTTGCGACTCCGCAACGCGGCTGCGCGCGTTGCGCAGCGCGCTGCCGAGCTTGCGGTCGCGCTGCTGCTGCCAATGACTGGCGGTATTCATTCGCCCTCGCCCATCAGTGCACGAGCGACACCGGCCTGGCGCGTATCGAGCAAGGCATCGACGACGGCATTTTCGGTCACCAAGCGTACGTCGCCACGACGCAGACCGGCATCGGGCACCAAGCGCCATGAGGTGACGTCGGGCGGCGCCGGCAGATCCTGCAGCAAGCTCGCGTCGTCGGGATGCAGATGGACGCGGACTTCGCGCGGTGGCGGCGACAGGCTGGCGATGGCGGTGCGCACGGCAGCGGCGGTCAAGCCCGGATCGAGTTGCAACTGCTCGTCGACCAAGCGACGCGCGACTTCGATCGTCAGCGCCACCAGCGTGCGCTCGACATCGCCATCGAGATCGGCCAGCGGCTGCGCGAGATGGGCGATCAACTGGCGCAGCCGCTGAGCTTCTTCGGCGATGGCAGCGGTGCCTTGGCGACGACCCTCGGCGCGACCTTCGGCAAGTCCGCGGGCATAGCCGTCTGCATGAGCCGCCGCTTCGATCGCTTCGATCTCGGCAGCGGTCGGCGGTGGCCGCTGGTCTTCGACATTCTGACCGAAGCTCAGCAGCGGCACTTCCCAGCGCCGCGCCGAGGCACCCGCCTCGCTGAACGCCAGCGCGTCGGCCTGATTCAACGCGTCAGACAAAGTCGTCTCCCTTGCCGCCCAGCTGGATCTCGCCCGATTCGGACAGACGCCGCGCGATCAACAAGATCTCCTTCTGCGCCGCTTCCACGTCGGCAAGCCGCACCGGACCCTTGGCGGCCATGTCTTCGACGAGCATGTCGGCGGCACGCTTGGACATGTTCTTCAGCACCTTGTCCTTGACGCGGCTATCGGCACCCTTCAACGCCATCGTCAGCAAATCGCCGTTGACTTCGCGCATCAGCGCTTGGATACCGCGGTCGTCGACATCGCCCAGATCGTCGAACACGAACATCAGATCCTGGATGCGCTGCGACAGATCGGTATCGATTTCGTTGATGCGGTCAAGAATCGCCGACTCGACGGTCGAATCCATCAAGTTGAGGATGTTGGCGGCGACCTTGATGCCGCCAACGCTGGACGACTTCAGGTTGGTGCCGCCGGAGAACTGCTTCTCCATGATCTCGTCGAGCTCGCGCAGCGCAGCAGGCTGGATGCCGTCGAGGCGTGCGATCCGCATCAGCACGTCACTCTTCATCCGCTCGGGCAACAGACTGAGCACTTCGGCGGCCTGGTCGGAATCCAGATACGCCAGCACGATGGCGACGATCTGCGGGTGTTCGTTGCGAACCAAGTCAGCGACAGCGCGCGTCTCCATCCACTTGAGCGCTTCGAGTCCCTTGCTGTTGCGACCCAGCAGAATGCGGTCGATCAAGCTGCCGGCCTTGTCCTCACCCAACGCGCCGACGAGCACGCGCCGCACGTAGTCATCGGAGCCGACACCGATCGAGGTCTGCGTATCGAGTTCGGTGACGAAGCGCGTCACGACATGGTCGACGCGCTCGCGCGATACGTTGGCCAGCGATGCCATCGCCTGGCCGACACGTTGCACATCCTTGGCGCCCATATGCTTGAGCACTTGCGCAGCCTCACCTTCACCCAGCGACATCAGCAGAATCGCTGCGCGCTCCGGGCCGGAAATCTTGCCGTTGTCTGCCTTGGGCTCAGCCATCTTCACTCAACCAGGTTTTGACGAGTTGCGCGACGCGCTTCGGGTCTTGCGTCACCGCCGTACGTGCTGCGCTCAAGTTGGCTTCGTAAGCCGACGACGGCAGGGCCGCCTGCGCTGCTGACGCCGTGCCGACCGGACCGCCAATCGACGCCGTCGTCATCGCGGCGGGCTGCTGCGTCAGCGATAGGGAATCGGCCGCCAAGTGTTCGCCGCTGAGAGCTTCCGGCGCTCCGTCGGCGGCGACGGCCAGTGCGCGCGGTGCATCGTCTCGCGGACGACCGCTGATCAGAGTGCGCAGCATCGGCCGCAGCACGAACAGGATCAGCGACAGCACCGCAATAGCGCCGGCACCCTGACGCGCGTAGTCCCGCACATCGCTGCGTTGCCACAGCGGCAGCTCCGGCTGCGGCTCGACCGGCTCGACCACGAACGGCGCGTTCTGCACCGTGACGGTGTCACCACGCGCGGCGTCGAAGCCCACCGCCTGCTTGACCAAGGCTTCCACCTTGGCCAGTTCATCGGCAGTCAGCGCCACGCTGGTCGGCTTGCCTTCGGCATCAACGCGCTGCAGGTTATCGATCAGCACGGCGATCGACAGCCGCTTGAGCCGGCCCAGCTGTTGGCGCGTGTGGCTCAGTGTGCGATCGACTTCGTAGTTGCGGGTTTCCGAGCGCGTGCTCTGCGTGGGCATGGCCGGTGCGGCAACGGCAACGGCGGCTGCGGCAGGCGCGCCGGCGTTGGCCGCCGCTGGCGCGGCCGGCGGCGGTTGATTGCTGGTTGCGCCCGGAATGCCCGCTGCTTCCGTCGTGCTGCCGTCGCGGCGCTGGGTTTCGCTGGTCTGCTCGCTGCGGACCACTGAGTTCTGCGGGTTGTAGATTTCGCGCGCTTCTTCGGTGACCGAGAAATCGTATTCGGCTGCGACCTGTGCGCTGAGCCGATTGGCACCCACCATCGGCGCGATCAGCGACTCGATGCGCCGCACGTAGTCCGCCTCGGCGCGCCGGGTGTACTGATACTGCTCGGTGCTCTGCGCGAACTCGTCGTTGTCCTTGTCGCTGCCGAGCAGCCGGCCGTACTGGTCGATCACGGTCACTGCCGTCGGCGACAGATTGGGCACGCTGGAGGCGACGATGTGCTGAATCGAATCGACTTGGTTGCCTTCGAGCTGGCGCCCGGCCTTGAGTTCGACAACGACCGACGCCGAGGCCGCACCGCGGCTGCCGCCGGTGAAAGCGCTCGGCTTGGGCACGGCCAGATGGACGCGCGCGCTCTTGACCGGCTGCAGGCTCGACACCGTGCGCGCCAGCTCCGTCTCCAGTGCGAGTTGGTAGCGCGCGTTCTCGATGAACTGCGACACTCCAAAACCCTGATCCTGCTGGATCATCTCGAAGCCCTGCGCGCCGCCCTTGGGCAGGCCCTGCGCGGCCGCTTTCAGCCGCGCGGCATGCACCTGGTCTGGCGCCACCGTCACGGCACCACTGCCACCATCGAGCCGGAAGTCGATGTTCGCCGTGCGCAGTGCATCGGCCAGATCAGCCGAATCGGTGTCCGACAGGCCGGGATAGACCGGCACGTACAGCGGCTTCTGCGTCCAGTTGTACAGCGAAAGGCCGAGCGCCACGGCGATGGCGACGCCGGCAAACATCGCCAGCTGACGCAGCAGCGGCACATCCTTCAATCCCTGCATTTGACGCAGGCTGGCCATCGCGCCAGTGGTGGCCACCTCAGCCATGAGCGTGTTCCCCACCAGGCGGCAGCATCGAGTGAGTGGATATCGTGGAGTTCATCGTCGTCTCGGTGGTGCGGTGGCCGCTTAGAGCGGCATGTTCATCACGTCCTGGTACGCGCTGACGACACGGTTGCGGACTTCAACCATCGCGCGGAACGACACCTGGGCTTTGGCCGAGGCCACCATCACGGTCGCCAGGTCGGTATTGGGGTCACCGAGCTCGAAGGCCTGCTGCAAACGGCCGGATTCGCTCTGCGCCGCGGCAACCTGCTTGATGCCGCTCTGGATCATCGAGCCGAAGCCTTCGGCCGGCTTGGCTGCTGCGGTACCGATCGCCTCACCGGTCAACAGCGGCGGCGTGATGCTCGGACGCACGCCGACCTGCTGATTCAGTGAACGAATCTGCGAAAGCACGCTGTTGATGTCGATGCTGCTCATCTGCGTGTAGCCCGAATTCCGGTGTAGACGCAGGCCTACTGGCAAGCCGTGTGCCCGGTACCTGGAATGAGGCGGCAGACGGATGCGCCGTGATTCCGACGCGAGTTTGCGTCGCCCGGGTGATCTCGGCGTCGGATCGTCGACGCGAAAACCCGGAACCATCGATCGACCCGCAACACTGCCAGGCCAGCCGGATCGATTCCGCATGCCAAGCAGCGGTTTCGGTCCGCAGACCGCCGCGCGGTCAGGGACGGCGATTCATCGATATTGGGGGGCACAGCCGCAAGCGGTCACGCTTGCTCGTACTACGCAAGCGCGTGGCTAGTTGTTGCGAAGGCGGCTGACGCGCTCGGATTCGGCTTCCGCTGCGACGTCTTCGTCGCCGAGATCGCGCGACAAGCCGTACTTGCGCAGCTTTTCGACCAGCGTCGTGCGCCGCGTGTTCAGCAGCTTGGCTGCATGGGCCACGACGCCATCGGACTTCTCGAGTGCCTGACGGATCAGCGTCATCTCGATGGCCTCGATGTGGTCTTTCAGGTTCATGCCTTCTGGCGGCAACTCGCTCAGTGAGGCGACGCGCGACGCCTGCAGTGCACCGAGTTCGGCCGCGGGATTGGCGCCGCCGCGCGGCTCGTCACGGCTGATCGGCATCGGCATCACGACAGGCGCAACAGGAGCCGCTGCCAAGGCACCACGGTATTGACGCGGCAATTCGGCGGCGCCGACTTCGCGTCCCGGATGCAGCACCGCCAAGCGTTCGAACAAGTTCGACAGTTCGCGAACATTGCCGGGCCAATGGTAGGCACGCAGTGCATGGATCGCATCGGGCAACAAGCGCGCTTGGCCGTGGCCATTGCGCTCCATGGCCTTGGTCAGATCATCCATCAGCAGCGGTAAATCTTCGAGACGCTCACGCAGCGGCGGCATCTCGATTGGGAACACATTCAGTCGGTAGTACAGATCCTCGCGAAAGCTGCCCTTGATGATGGCTTCCTCGAGATTGCGATGCGTGGCGGCGATGATGCGAACGTCGCAGCGCTGGCTGCGCGTGCCGCCGACGCGCTCGAAGGTGCGCTCCTGCAGCACACGCAGGATCTTGACCTGCATCGACAGCGCCATATCGCCGATTTCGTCGAGAAACAGCGTGCCGCCGTCGGCCATCTCGAAGCGCCCCTTGCGCGCCGTGATGGCACCGGTGAACGCGCCCTTCTCGTGGCCGAACAGCTCCGATTCCAGCAGTTCGGATGGGATCGCACCGCAGTTGACGGCGACGAATGGATGTTCGCGCCGGGCCGACTGATCGTGAATCGCACGTGCGGCGACTTCCTTGCCGGTCCCGGATTCGCCGGTGACCAGCACCGTGGAATCGAACGGGGCGACCTGCGCGATCATCTGGCGAACGCGGCGCATCGCGGCCGAGTTGCCGGTCGGGCCCGACCGGCGTACTGCCGCGGCCTCGCGATCCATCCGCAGCAGTCCGGCGCGGCGCAGCAGTTCGTTGAGCTGGGTGTATTTGACGGGCGCTTCCAGCGGCAGCAATGCAGACTCGTCGAGCCCGAAGTGCTCAACGGCGCGATCGAAATACGGCTGCAGCACCAGCAGCGGCGGGTGATAGCGGTCGCGTTTGAGCCAATCGACGAAGCGCTTGAGTCGGTCGAAGTCCGCCTCGCTGCCGACGATGACCGCAATCCAGTCCTGAGGGCGATGATCGCTGAAGACGATGTCCGTCGCGCTGGCGACTTCTACGGGGCGATAGTCGATGAACTGAAGGATCGCAGCGTGCGCAGCCGAACGCTCGGCATCGCCATCGATAATCAGGACACGCGATTCGGACATGGAGTCGGGATCAGCCCGCGGTCTAACGGTTCAAGTTCGCCGCGAGGAACTGGGAAATCTGCGCTTCGTAAGCGTTTTTACCAACGAAGCCGTCAGCGCCTGCCGCAGCGGCATGTTCGCGGTGTTCGGCGTCGTCATAGTAACTTGCAATGACGATCTGCGGGGCTCGTTCCTGCGCCTTGATCAAGCGCGTTGCCTGCAAGCCCCCCATGCCGGGCATCACCAGATCCATGATGATCAGGTCGGGGTGCAGTTCTTCGGCCAAACGCACCGCGTCAAAGCCGTCGTAACCGAAGCCGATGACTTCGACGGACGGCATCGGGGCCAACAGATGCTTGGACAACGCCAGGAAAGCCTGGTTGTCGTCGACGAGCAAGGTACGCAGCAGTTTCATGTCGCTTCCGTTCATCAATGGTCCACCGCCGACCCAATGGGTGTGACCGTTAGGGATCATCCAGCCACAGCCTGTGGCCGCTGCAATCGCAGCGGTGCGGACGGGATCCGCATCGCCTCTCGATACTTTGCCACTGTTCGTCTCGCAACGGTCACACCGCGACGAGCCAACAGCGCTGCCACGTCGCCGTCGGACAGCGGACTGCCGCGGTTTTCGGCGTCGATGATCTTGCGGATCATCGCGCGTACCGCGGTGCCCGACGTATCCGCGTCGCGACCTGCAATCTGCACGGGGAAGAATGCCTTCAACGGATAGACTCCCCAAGGCGTCAGGGCGTACTTGTTGGCAACGACGCGACTAACGGTCGATTCGTGCATACCAATGGCTTCGGCGACGTCCGCCAAGTTCAGCGGTGCCATCGCCTCCTCGCCCGAGCGTAGGAAGCCGGATTGACGCTCAAACACGACGCGCGCCGTCTTCAACAAGGTTTCGTGACGCATTTCGAGGCCGCGAACCAGCCAGCGCGCCTCATTGAGCTGGTCGCGCAATGCCCGGTGCTGACCCGCCCCGGTGCCGATCGCGCGCTCGTAGCTGCGATTGATCCGGACGCGCGGCAGCGTTCCCGAATTGAGTTCGACCTTCCAGGCCCCGCGCTGACCGGTGACGATCACCTCGGGCTCCACCGCCTGGGCCGGCATTGCGCCTGCAGCGCCCGGCTTGGGGTCCAGCGCTTTGATCAAGGCCAGTGCCTGGTGAATCTGGTCGATGCGGTAGTCGAGCAACACCGCCAGCGCGTGCTCGGTCAGCGTGCCGAGCTCCTCGAGATGTTGGTCGACGATGCGCAGCGCCAACGCGCGCCCTGGCGTCCGGGTCGGCAGCGCATCGAGCTGCAAGCGCAGGCACTCGGCCAGACCCCGGGCGGCGAACCCTGTGGGCTCGCAGGACTGCACCAACTGCAGCGCAGTGTGCAATTCGTCCATCGTGTAGCCAGCAGCGACCGGCAAGGTCTGGATCAGCTCGTCCAACGACACGCTCAGATAGCCGCTGTCATCCACCGCATCGATGATCGCCGCGACCAGTTCGGCTTGGCGCGCGTCGTTGACCAGTAACTGCAATTGCGCGAGCACTTTGAGGCGCGGGTCCGTCGGCAGCGCGTCCGGAATACGTGATGCTGCCGACTCGCCTTCTTCGTCGGTCGGCTCGCCGCCGCTCCAGCTTTCGCTACTCGACCAATCGAAATCGGCCTCGACATGCTCGCGCGCACCCGCGTCGGCACCGCTTACTTCGAGCGCTGACGGCGCGATCTCCGGTTCAAGCACCGCGTCCGCCGCGCTGTCGAAGGCATCGTCCTGGGTTTCGACTTCGTCGGCTTCGAGCATCAGGTTGGAGTCGAGCGCCTGTCGGACTTCGAGTTCGAGCTCCTGCGACGTCAGCTGCAGCAGGCGAATCGACTGCAGCAACTGCTGCGTCATCACCTGCGACTGACCGGCCTGCATTCTCTGGTGCGGCTTGATGTTGCTCATGGCGCTCTCCTCAACCCCGGAGCCCTGTAGAGGCTCTTTCTTGGGAGCATCGTCGCGCCGCATAGAGAGACTACAAATCGGAGATTACCCGACCGATTGTCAGGTTTAACCTGATCCATCGGCAACGCCGATCGGCAGGAAGTCCGCTGCACCCGAGCGCTACACCGCCGTGCCATCCTCGACTTCGTGCCGAACCGCATAGTGCAGCAAAGCATTGATATTGTTCAGGTCCAGGGCCTGCATCAACCGGGCGCGGTGGGTTTCAACGGTCTTGACCGACAGGCCCAGCAGCGATGCGATTTCCTTGGTCGTTTTTCCGCGGCCCAGCATTTGCAGGACCTCACGCTGACGCGTCGGAAGTCTGACGCTGTGGACGTCCTGGCGACTGCGGCGCCGGTCGATCGCAAATCGCGCGAAATGCGGGCTCAAATAAGGATTGCCGTTGGTAACGGCACGCAGCGCGATCTCCAGCTCCGCCGGATCGCCGGCCTTGGACACGAATCCCAGCACGCCCGCCTTTAGCGCGGACTGCACTTGCGCACTGTCGATTTGGGTCGACAACAGCAGCACGCGCACGCCCGGCAAGTGCCTTGCGATGCGACGCGCGACTTCGATCGCGGCGGCGCCCGGCACATTCATCTCGGTGATCAGAACATCGGGACGGCGAGCCGTCAGTTGCTCGAGCAACTCGGTGCCCGTGCCGACCTCGGCCTGTACCGTGACACCGCGCATCTGCGTCAGCAGCAAACGCAGTCCAGCCCGAATCAACGGGTGCGGATCGGCCAGCAGAACCTGAATGGATTTCAAGACGAGCCCTTGCGGCAGCCCCAGTGGGTACGTCGAATGATACGACGTGGCAAGGAATTGGTCGGGGCGACAGGATTTGAACCTGCGACCCTTTGCCCCCCAGGCAAATGCGCTACCAGGCTGCGCTACGCCCCGACCGGATGAAACGTTTGCCGAAGACCGGTACTGCCGCGGTTGAGGGAAGCCGCGCCGGTTCTCGGAAGGCCGCGCATGTTAGCGGATGGCGGCGCTGGTGCAAAGGATGCAATCGCCGCCCGCCGGTCTGCGGCGGCGTTTGTCTGTCACCGCTCGGGCAGCAGCTTGAGCAATGACTCGAGGTCGGCTCGCAGACTCTTGATCTCGGAGTTGCGGCGCGGCGCGGCACTGCGCTCGCCCGCGTCGACGACACTGTTGGCCGCAGCCGGAGCCGTCAACGGACGCAAGGAAGCAGCCGCGCTGGCCTGGCCTTCCTTCAGACGGAGACGTGCGCCACCAATGGTGAAGCCCTGCTCGTACAGCAGGCTGCGGATGCGGCGCACCATCAGGACATCGTCCTGCTGGTAGTAGCGACGATTGCCGCGACGCTTGACCGGCTTGAGCTGTGGAAACTCCTGCTCCCAATAGCGGAGCACATGCGGCTTGACGTCGCACAGTTCGCTGACTTCACCAATGGCGAAATAGCGCTTGCGTGGAATCTCTGGCAGCTCAACCTTGAGCTCAGCCGGTCGCATCAAGTTCAACCCTCAAACGAAGTTTTTGGCCGGGACGGAACGTCACCACACGGCGGGCCGAGATCGGGATCTCTTCACCGGTTTTGGGATTGCGTCCGGGACGCTGATTTTTGTTGCGGAGCTCGAAATTGCCGAAGCCCGACAATTTCACTTCCTTGCCACTTTGGAGCCGTTCACGGATCTCTTCGAAGAACAGATCAACGAACTCCTTGGCTTCTCGTTTGTTCAACCCCAACTCGTCGAAGAGCGCCTCCGCGAGTTCTGCCTTGGTCAATGCCACAGTGCCCTCTCCCTAAACCACCCGCGCGTTTCGAACAAGCCTTCAGGCCCTGACGGCTGCCCCAAAACCTTGATGCAAAGACTGCGCAATGACGGCTACCGCAGCGTCGACTTCGTCCAAGGTTAGGGTGCGTGACGCGTCCTGAAAATGCAACTCCAAGGAGACGCTCTTGGCTGACGCATCACCGTCGTCCGCGCGATAGACGTCGAACACATTGGCGCGCATCAGATGGACGCCGCCGGCCTGTCGCGCCAAGTCGCACAACGCTTGTGCCGGTACGTCAGACGGCACCATCAGGGACAGGTCGCGACGAGATGAAGGAAACTCGCTGAGCTGGCCCGGCGCCGGCATCCGCGCCTGCGACAGCGCGGTCCAGTCGAGTTCGAACAGCAACGGCTGCTCGGGAAGATCGAGCGCTCGGGCCACGCGAGGATGCAGTCGGCCGATCCAGCCAGCAGGCTCTCCGCCAAGCGTGATGCGCGCGGTTTGTCCGGGATGCAAAGCAGGATGTTCGGCAGCGTGGAAAGCGATCGGCGCGCCGCAGGTTTCCAGCAAGGCCACGACGTCGGCTTTGATGTCGTAGAAATCGACCGCTCGTGCAGGCACACCCCATTGGCGGCTGGCGACGGTACCCGAGGCCAGACCGGCGAGGCGCGCCGTCTCCACGATATGGCCGTCGACGTCTGCGAACAGACACCGGATTCGAACAGCCGCATCCGGGTGACCTGCCGGGCCCGGTTGTGCAGCCACGATGCGATCAAGCCACTCCACAAGGTGCTGCGCATCAGCGAGTGGGTTTCGGCAATCGGGTTGTCGAGCGGGATCGCGTCGATCTGCGGCGTCAGCGCCTCATGCATGCGCCGCTCTTCGAATGCGAGGTTCAGTACTTCCTGCCAGCCGCGTGCAACGAGCAGGTCTACCACCCGGGCGCCGCTACGCTGGCGCTCGGACGGACGCGACGGCGCCAACTGGGCGGCATACGGACGGGCCGGTATGCGGTCGTAACCGTACAGCCGCGCCACCTCCTCGATCAGATCCGCTTCGATGCGAAGGTCATGGCGATAGCTCGGTACGCGCGCCATCCAGGCACCACTGTCTTCCTGGGTCAGCGTGATCGACAGCCGGGACAGCAGCGCTTCGACTTCGCGCGCTTGAATATCCTGACCGGTCAGCTGCACCAGTCGCGAGCGGCGCAGACGCACGTGAACCGGCTCGGGCTGGGTCCGGCCGACATGGGTAATCGGTCCCGCCTCACCACCGCAAATTTGGATCGCCAGTTCGCTGGCGCGCTCCAATGCGGCCCGCTGCAACTCGGGGTCCACGCCGCGCTCGAAGCGATACAGCGCATCGGACGTGATCTTGTGGCGTCGACCAACACCGGCGACGGCCTGCATGCCGAAGCAGGCCGATTCGAAGAACACTCGCGTGGTCGTCGCACTGACGGCTGACGCTGCGCCCCCCATTGCACCCGCCAAACCGAGCGGACCATTGTCGTCGGTCACCAGCAGTTCGGCGTGGTCGAGCTTGATGTCGACGTCATTGAGCAAGCGCAGCGTTTCGCCGGGTCGGGCCCTGCGCACGCGCACCGTCCCCTTGAGCTTGTCGGCATCGTAGGCGTGCATCGGCTGGCCCAGCTCGATCATCACGTAGTTGGTGATGTCCACCAGCGGATGAATGCTGCGGATGCCGCTACGGCGGAGTCGCTCGCGCATCCAGTCCGGCGTGTGTGCCTTCGG
>Ga0256341_1000040_pt1 | contig 15101 bp, 11 predicted proteins | sample AtltaT_6_FD_183694 | JGI IMG/M metagenome (GOLD analysis project Ga0256341, IMG submission 183694) | Metatranscriptome of freshwater microbial communities from Altamaha River, Georgia, United States - Atl_Cont_RepB_8d (Metagenome... | ecosystem: Environmental > Aquatic > Freshwater > River... | reverse complement strand
GTGGAGTGGAAGAGCGCTGGGCAGCTTATCCCAAGGCTGATTTGTACTCATGGGTTAGAAACTCCCAGGCGATGATTTCCAAAGGACACCCCAGAGCCACTGAATTGTGGAGTGCGTGGAAGCCCACAGTGATGACTTCTTTCACCGCACTGAAGGACGATGAAATTGACAACATTTTAGCCTACATCAATCAACAATACACAGGAGGTGGAGCGAAGAAGGACGTAGCCAAGGGTCCTGCGACGGGCACGGAAGAGGAAGGAAGTAACGATCTTGTATTTTACGGGTCTATTCTTGCTGTACTAGCCTTTCTGATGTTGTTGATGGCTCAGCTAACAGCTCGACTCAATTCAATCAAATACGCAGCAGAGGGCTCTGACAGAAGAGCCAAGACATTGAAGGATATATTGACCAGTAAAAGTGTTATGACATTTGTGATTTTTGGTTTGATTGTCCTTGGAGGTTATACAACTGTTAACAATGCCATTGCTTTTGGTCGTCAGCAGAGCTATGCACCCGAGCAGCCGATAAAGTTCTCTCACGCTACACATGCCGGTCAGCAAAAGATTGATTGTCAGTACTGCCACGACTCTGCCAGAAGATCTAAGCACTCTTCCATTCCCGCCACCAACACCTGTATGAACTGTCACGCAGCGGTTAAAGTAGGCTCCAAATACGGTACTGCAGAAATTACAAAAATCTATGCTTCAATTGGTTTTGATCCCACAACTGGGAAGTACATAGATAACTATGAGCAACTGGGTGAAGACCAGGTTGCTTCGGTTTACAAAAAGTGGATTGGTGACAACTATGTTGCTCAGAAGAGTCTTGCAGCACTGGATAAAGGTGGTGAATTGTTGGTAAACAACCAGTGGGATGCCATCAAGACATCATTGACCAATGAGCTGAAAGGCAAGGTTCAGGGTCCGGTAGAATGGACTAGAATTCACAGCCTCCCTGACCATGTTTATTTCAATCACGCTCAGCACGTTACCGTGGGCAAGGTGGCTTGTCAGACCTGTCACGGCAAGGTGGAAGCGATGGAAGTGATGTCACAGCATGCTCCGCTTTCGATGGGTTGGTGTATCAACTGCCACCGCCAGACAGACGTGAAATTTGCGGACAATAACTACTACAACACCTACAAGAGGTACCACGATGAAATCAAGAACGGAACACGTGAAAGCGTGAAGGTTGAAGATGTTGGGGGTCTTGAGTGTCAGAAGTGTCACTATTAATTTTGTCAAAAAATATACTTGAAATAGCTGGTTTTCAGCAATTTAATCATATTCATTTAATAAAATATTCTCAATAGACTATCAGATGATTGATTCTCAGATGAGAGGTATCTGATTAAGGGAGGTCAAAAATGGAATTTCAAAAAGATAATATCTGGATTGGTGCCGAGCACTTGACGAACGACTCAACCTTTGTGGAAATAGCAAAGCAGGAGTTTCATCATACTTCTGTTGAGGACACTCTGGAGAATGTTGGTGAATTCAATACCAACCGCAGGGACTTTTTAAAGTATCTGGGTTTCGGAATCTCTGCGGCAACACTTGCTGCCTGTGAAATTCCTCTTCGCAGGGCGGTGCCTTATGTGACCAAACCTGACTCCGTTGTTCCCGGAGTAGCAAATTACTATGCATCATCCTTTGTGGAAGGAGGCGATTTTAACGCCATTTTGGTGAAGACCCGTGAAGGCCGTCCGATAAAAATTGAAAGCAACACGTTGTATGGTATTGAAGGATCCAGTGCAAGAGCGCAGGCTTCTGTATTGAGTCTATATGATACCCATCGTTTCCAGAGTTGTGGAAAAATCAGCGATGGAAAATACACTGCTTCCGACTGGGAAACAATCGACAGCGAAATCAAGTCCAAACTAGCCGCTGGAAATGTCAGAATCGTAACCGGTTCGATGATGAGTCCTACTGCCAAGGCGGTTGTTGCCGAATTTGCAGCCAAATACCCAAATACACAGGTCATCAGCTATGATGCAGTTTCTTATCACGGAATGCTGGAAGCCAATCTGAAGTGTTTCGGTGAAAGAGTGATTCCGGGCTATCGTTTTGACAATGCAAATGTTATTGTCAGTTTCGATGCAGATTTCCTTGGAACCTGGGTTTCGCCGACCGAATTTAACCAGCAATATGCAAAAGGTCGCCGCATTCAGAATCATGAAGAGGCGAAAATGTCGAGACATATTCAGGTGGAGAGTCGTATGTCTCTAACTGGCTCAAATGCCGACAACCGCATACTTGTTAAACCATCTGAACAGGGTGCAGCTATCCTGGCACTTTACAATGCTGTAGCAGCGCTTACCGGGGGCACAAGAGTTGAAGGTGCAAATGTTAACGAGACTGCCGCCAAAGCGTTGGCGAGAGTGGCTGAAGAACTGGTAGCCAGCAAAGGTAAATCTCTTGTCGTTTCGGCTTCTAATAGTGTTTCAGAGCAAACTTTAGTCAATGAAATAAACTCCCGATTGGAAAACTATGGTTCGACCATAGATTTCGCAAATGCAAATCTTCAGCATAATGGTTCCGATGAGAAAATTCAGAACCTGATCAGCGAAATGAACAGCGGTTCTTCCAATCCAGTCATCATCTGGGGGTGTAACCCTGTTTATGACCTGCCGAATGGCGAGCAATTTAAGGCAGGATTGGCAAAGGCCGGTCTGTCAGTGTCTTTTGCTGCCAAAATGGATGAAACGACTGCAGCATGTCAGTATGTTGCTCCTGCCAATCACGTTTTGGAGTCATGGGGCGATGCTGAGGCGAGAAGAGGGCAGATTACTCTTATTCAGCCAACCATTTCACAAATTTTTAGTACCCGTCAGGCTGAGCTAAGCCTCTTGAAATGGGCTGACAGTTCAAATACCAATTGGGGTGCAGAGCAACCGTATTACGAGTACTTGAAGAAAAATTGGGAGAAGAACATTTTCAAACCCGGTAAATATCTTTCGTTCCAAACATTCTGGGACAATACGCTTCACGATGGCGTTTTTGGTACTCCGGCGGCTCCTGCTACCCGCAAATGCGTCTGTGATGTTGCTCAGGCTGCTGCCAACATTAGCAAGCCTGAAAATGCAGAATGGGAGATCTCTTTCTATGAAAGTGTAAACATTGGTGATGGTCGTTATGCCGACAATCCATGGCTTCAGGAGTTGCCTGACCCGGTGATGCGTACCGTTTGGGGCAATTACCTCAGTTTGCCTATCGGTTGGAATGGTAGCAATGATTTTAAATCATTCAATGATCTGAAGGATGGCGATGTCGTTGAAATCACTGTAAATGGTAAGACCGAAAAGGTTATCGTAGTAAGACAGTTCGGACAGATGCCAAATACAGCTTCACTTGCTATAGGTTTCGGTCGCAGTGTTGCCGGTGCCGGAAAGGGAGTAGGAACCAATGTTTATCCCATGATGAAATCCATGTCTGCCAATTATGCTGCCCTAACCATTGGTGCAAAAGTTGGTGTTGACAAAGATTTCGCATCCGTGCAGTACCACCATACCATGGGTATTACCGGAAAGCAGGAAGGTTATAAAGAAAAAGAAGATAAGGACGGAAACATCAATTTAGATGAAAAAGCTTTGGGTCCCGGTTATTTTGCGGGAGCGCTTACCGATCGTTCAGTTATTTTCCGTACCCATGTTTCTGAACTGAAGACAAAAGTTGAAGAACTTGTAGAGAAGAGAACGGAGTGGGAAAAACTCAACAAAGAAACACTGTACAGTGGTCATCAAGAGGTCTTTACGGCAGGTCCGCACTGGAAAATGTATGTCGACTTGAACTCTTGTACTGGATGCGCAGCATGTACTGTTGCCTGTATGTCAGAAAACAATGTACCCGTTGTTGGTAAGAAAGAAGTTCATCGTCACCATGAAATGACGTGGTTGAGAATTGACCGTTACTATTATGGTGATATCAGCAATCCGAACACGGTTTATCAGCCGATGATGTGTCAGCACTGCGAAAATGCGCCTTGTGAGAATGTTTGTCCGGTGAATGCCACCAACCACTCACACGACGGCTTGAACCAGATGACCTATAATCGCTGTATCGGTACACGCTACTGCGCGAACAACTGTCCGTTCAAAGTGCGTCGTTTCAACTGGTTGGATTACACTACAGCTGATCTTTTCCCTTGGAATGAGAATTACAAGAACGACCAGAACATGCTTACTGCAGATGGACAGCCAATGTATGCGGACAATCTTGTTCGGATGGTATTGAATCCTGATGTGACGGTTCGTACCCGTGGTGTTATCGAGAAATGTTCTTTCTGCGTTCAGCGTATTCAGGAAGGTAAATTGACCGCCAAGCGCGAAAATCGTGTCATCCGCGATTCAGATGTGAAGACCGCCTGTCAGACGGCTTGTCCTACAGGTGCCATTACTTTTGGAAACGGCAATGACCCTGAAAGCAGCGTATCGAAACTAATTGAAAATCCGATGAGTTACAGGGTATTGGAAGACATCAATGTTAGTCCAAGCGTTGTTTACTCCATGAAGGTCAACAACCGTTCGGAGCTGGCATAAGGTTAACATTCAGGGTTGGTGCGCGTAGCGTATTATTTGCAAAATAATTATAATCAATCGTCTCGTTTGATTTTTATATAAGTATCAAAAGAGTTAACTAACTAAAAATGAGCGTAGTAATTTCAGGCATTAGAGAGCCGTTGGTATTAGGCAACAAAACCTACCATCAGATCACGGAGGATATTTGTGCTCCTACCGAAAGAGTACCCAGCAAGGCATGGATAATTGCTTTCATGATAGCGGCAAGTTTTCTCGGAATGTATCTTTTTGCGGTCACCTGGACAGTCTGGATGGGCATCGGTTCATGGAACCTTAACAGGACCATCAACTGGGGTTACGATATCACCAACTTCGTATGGTGGGTAGGTATTGGTCACGCGGGGACATTGATTTCTGCGATTCTTTTGTTGTTTCGTCAGAAATGGCGTACCGGTGTAAACCGTGCAGCAGAGGCGATGACAATTTTTGCGGTGATTTGTGCCGGTCAGTTTCCAATCATTCACATGGGACGTGTATGGATGGCACCGTTTATCTTCCCTTATCCGAACACACGCGGACCATTGTGGCCAAACTTCAACTCGCCATTGTTCTGGGACGTTTTTGCGATTTCTACCTATTTTACAGTATCACTATTGTTCTGGTACACAGGTCTTGTACCTGATTTTGCCACTGTGCGTGATCGAGCGATTGGCTGGAGAAAGAAATTGTATAACTCGCTGGCATTTGGATGGACCGGCTCTGCCAAGCACTGGCAACGTTGGGAGTACTTGTCACTGGTTTTGGCCGGTATTTCTACTCCGCTGGTACTTTCTGTGCACACTATCGTAAGTTTTGACTTTGCTACGTCTGTTATTCCGGGCTGGCACACCACTATATTTCCACCATATTTTGTGGCGGGTGCGATTTTCTCCGGTTTTGCGATGGTACAGACGCTGATGTTGATTTGCCGCAGGATATTGAATTTGCAGGATTACATCACGCTGGAACACATCGAATCCATGAACAAGGTCATTCTGTTGACTGGTACTGTGGTAGGTATCGCATACCTTACAGAGTTATTCATCAGCTGGTATTCTGGATCATTGTGGGAAGGTTTTGCCTTCTATCATCGTCTGTTTGGTCCATACTGGTGGTCTTATTTTGGTATGATGTTTTGTAATGTACTTTCTCCGCAGATTTTCTGGAAAAAATCCTGGAGACGCAATATTGAATTGACCTTCCTGATGTCAATTTTCATCAACATCGGTATGTGGTTTGAGCGCTATGTGATTATTGCTTCCACATTGGCCCGCGATTTTCTACCCTCAAGCTGGAGTTACTATTCTCCGACATGGGTAGAGATTTGTTTGTTCTTGGGTTCACAGGGCTTGTTCTTCACTTGCTTCCTGATATTTACCCGTATGGCGCCGGTTGTTGCGATTGCAGAGGTAAAATCTATTCTCAAGGCTGCAGGAAATCAATATGCAGGTAAAAATACTATGCCTTCGCATCATGATCACAGCCACGAGGAAGAACATGACCATGCGCATCATTAATCAATACGTTAACTGAAAAATACATTCAACATATAATGAAGACTTTAAATAAGGAAGTTCTCTTTGGTTTATACGATGATGAAACAGATTTGCTGGATGCAGTGAAAGCTGCGAACAAGGCTCATTTGGACATCATGGATGTTTACACACCATTTCCTGTGCACGGGTTGGACCCGGTTTTGGGTTTGTCTGAGTCTCGGTTGCACATAGCAGGTTTTGTATATGGTATGACAGGAACGCTGACCGGTTTTGGATTTATGACATGGGTATTTACCCGTGACTGGCCGATTATTTTCGGTGGTAAGCCTTATTGGTCGGTGCCAGCGTTTATTCCTGTGACATTTGAGCTGACTGTTTTGTTCGCAGCGATTGGGATGGTAGTAACCTTCTACACCATTTGTGGAATGGGTCCGGGCGTAACCAATCCGACATTGCATGACCGTATAACAGATGATAAATTCTGTCTGGCCTTTCAGACCAACGGAATGGATACAGAAGAAATTAATAAATTGAAAAACTTCCTTAGCGCATCCAATGCTTCTGAAGTTCACCAAAAAAACATATAAAACAAAAATGCGAACTATATCATATTTTGCAATTTTAGGAGTAGCCGTAATGGTCGCACTGCAGTCCTGCTCACCTGCGGGAGGAGAAAATCCGGGCCATGAGTACATGCCGGATATGGGCCATCCCATTACTTATGAAGCCAATGTGTATGACGATTATTCCTACAACTCTTGGAATACGCCTGAACGCAGTGTTATCGACCGGAAGACCCTTTCCCGCTTGAACCGTCCGGTAAAAGGTACAATTCCAAGAGGTTATGTGGGTTTGGCACCTGAAGACGATGTCAAAATGATGCTGATGACCGGACAAAGTTCTAAATCAGCTATCCGGACTACCATTAACGGAAGTGTTCCATTCTACTATAGAGACAATGAAGATGAGCGTCTTCGTGCGACCAAAGAGATTGTTGGCAATCCATATCCGATCACAAAAGTTGGCTTAGAAAAAGGAAAGGAGCTCTTCAACATCTATTGTGCAGTATGTCATGGTGAAAAGGGAGATGGACAGGGTTATCTCGTAAGCGAGGCAAACCCTAACGCAAAATACCCTGCCCAACCAGCCAACTTCATGCAGGATCAGTTTTACACTTCCAACAATGGTCGCTATTATTTCGCTATCATGTATGGGAAGAATGTCATGCAGGCTCACGCTGACAAACTGTCTTACGAGGAGCGTTGGCAAGTAATCCACTACATTAGAAGTATGCAGGCAAAAGCAAAAACGTTGGCATACGATGAGAATGTCAATACCTTTTTTCCTGCAGCGGGTACACCTTATGCTTTAATAGCTGCTAAAAAACCTGCACCTGCACCCGCTGCAGTAACGGAGGAAAAGAAAGAAGCGCACGCGGCTGACGAGCACCACGCGCCTGGTCACCATTAGAATGTGCTGGATTTAGAGAAAAAATAAATAAAAGAATATAGCTGTTCAGTGGAACAGAAAAAAACTATCAAAATGAATACTCAATTCGTATTTGAAGGTAAACAAAAAACATTTTTAGCGAGCGCAATGCTCCTCGGTTTGGTATGCCTGGGCCTCACCTGGGTATATGATGATGAGTTTCACACCCGTTTCTGGACAAATGTTTTGCACAACTCCGTTTTTTTTACTGGAATTTCCGCTGTAGCATTGTTTCTGATTACAGCAGGTATTACCATGTACGGTGGCTGGGCAACGGTTTTTAAGCGTGTATGGGAAAGCTACAGCCTTTTTATGATAGTCGGAATGGTTTTTCTTGGAATCATTGCGGTTGGAAATGTAGGTCATTTTCATCACCTGTATCACTGGGCTGACAGTACTGCAGTGGAGGGAGACAAGGTTCTGAAGGGAAAATCCGGATTTTTGAACAACACCTGGTACATGCTTGCCACATTTGTGTTTCTTGGTACCTGGTTTCTGTTTGCCTACAAGTTGCGTCAACTATCTTTGAAGGAAGATGCCGAAGGTAATTACGATGCAGGTGATTTTACCATTCACAGAACCATGCGTAAGTACGCAGCAGCTTTCTTGCCGATATTCGGTTTTACCAGCGCAGCGGCCATCTGGTTGTGGGTGATGTCTATTGACGCACACTGGTTTTCTACACTTTTTGCATGGTATTGCACTGCAAGTTTAGTGGTCAGTATGGTTTGCGTTACGATATTGATTCTTCTATATCTGAAGTCTAAGGGTTATATGACTTATGTCACGAAGGAGCATTTCCATGACCTTGGAAAATACACATTTGCGTTCAGTGTGTTCTGGACTTATCTGTGGTTCTCGCAGTTTATGTTGATCTGGTACGCGAACCTTGGAGAAGAAACGACCTATTTCAATTTGAGGATGACCCAATATCCGGTTTTGTACTGGGGTAATTTCATCATGAACTTCATTTTGCCGTTCTTGATTTTAATACGCAATGATACAAAACGCAAATTTGGTTCGATAGGATTTGCAGCCTCTCTTGTTTTGTTTGGCCACTGGTGGGATTTTTTCCAGATGATTAAGCCGGGCGCATACAAAAACATGCAAGAGCATGTTGAGCATATGGCACATCAGTCTGCAGGCGTTGGCCATGAAACAGCACAGCATGGAGCAGAAGTTGTAACGGGTGGAGAGCATGCCGTAGCGGCTTCTCACGAAGCTGTGCAGCACGTTGCAGGATTTGTTGACGGGTTTACTATTCCCGGTTTGTTGGAGGTAGGTACTTTTGTTGGATTCGCAGCGCTATTTATTTATGTAGTGTTCTTGAACCTTGCCAAAGCTTCTTTGTTGCCTAAGAACGATCCTTACATACAAGAGAGCCTTTCGCATCATGTAGTGTAGACGAAAAGCAGAAATTGACCTTATAATTATTTGATTAAAATAACAGCACCGTATTATCGGTGTGTTCATCTATAAAGTTTGAATATAATGACAGGTTTAATCATTTTGTTGTGTATTGTAATGCTGGCGATTGTTATCATCCAGATCGGAAAAGTAACTGAATTGACGGCTCAGATTCGCGGTGAAAAAGATTCTCAGAAAGAAAGCAACGAGTGGAACTCAATAGGCATGCTTATTTTTGGGGCAATATTCCTTATTTTTTGTGTGGTTTCTGCCACTTATTACCGAGACGATATGCTCTGGTATGGCGTAAATGAGAGTGCATCTGTTGAGGGTAGCTCTATCGACAGGCTTTTCAACATTACATTGATTTGCACCGGCATAGTGTTTTTTATCACTCATATTCTATTGTTTTGGTTTTCATACAAATACCGTGGTCGCGAAGGCCGGAAGGTATTGTACATGCCACACGATAATCGCCTTGAAATGATTTGGACGGCGGTTCCTGCTGTGGTACTTACTTTCCTCGTTATTGCAGGACTTGATACCTGGAATGATGTAATGGCAGATGTAAAAGAAGGAGAGGACTACATCGAAATAGAAGCAAACGGAATGCAGTTTGCGTGGAACCTTCGTTATCCCGGTCCTGATGGAAAGTTGGGTACAAAAGATTACAAAAGAATAACTGCAGCTAATCCATTTGGTCAGGATTTTAGTGACACAAAAGGTTTGGACGACTTTTATCCAGATGAGATCGTTTTGCCCGTTGGGAAAAAGGTAAGGGTGCGTATCACGGCAAGAGATGTTCTGCACAATTTCTATTTACCGCATTTCCGTACCAAGATGGATGCTATTCCTGGAATACCGACATATTGGGTATTTACTCCCAAAATAACCACAGAGGAATACCGACAAATGCTGGCGAAATCACCCGAGTGGAATGAGAAATTGGATCCGGCTGATCCTGAAAGCAAAACGCGTGCGGAAATGTTCAATTATGAGCTTGCCTGTGCAGAACTTTGCGGCAAGGGACACTACTCGATGAGGAGAACGGTTAGAATAGTTTCTCAGCAGGAGTATGAAGACTGGTCTAAAAAACAGCAGTCTTGGTATGCCAACAACGTTCATAATAAAGGTGGTAAAGTCACAATCAATGGCAAGGAGGAGAATGAAGATCCTTTTGAAGGCAAAGTTACCCCTGTTGATGTTGTCGTAAAAGACAGTACTGCAGTAGCACCTAAAAAAGACAGCGTTTCTGCTGCAGCTCCTGCCAAAATATAATTACAATTCATGGCGACAGATGTAAAGGTCGTACAGATAAACAATTGAAATTGAATTTAAATTAACAGACTATATCGTCAAATAAGGTAAATTTCTTTAAAAATGGCATACGTAACTGAAACCGGCTACAATGAAGAGGTTCTAATCAAAGAAAACGGATTAAACGACCATTTCCATGATCACCATCATGGCGACAAGTACCAGTCTAATTTCATTACGACTTACATTTTCAGTCAGGACCATAAAATGATTGCCCGTCAATTTTTGATTACGGGTATGTTTTGGGCAATCATTGGCGCGGCCATGTCTATCATTTTCCGTCTGCAACTTGGTTTCCCGGAAGAGAACATGTCGTGGTTGAGACCAATTTTAGGAAAATGGATTACCGTCGATGAAGCCGGAATGGGTCGTTTGGCGCCTGAATTCTATTATGCATTGGTTACCATGCATGGTACCATCATCGTGTTCTTTGTATTGACAGCAGGATTAAGTGGTACCTTTTCCAACTTGCTTATTCCTTTGCAACTTGGTGCCCGTGACATGGCCTCAGGATTTCTGAACATGTTGTCTTACTGGTTCTTTTTTCTTTCCAGTGCGGTAATGTTTTATTCATTGTTCCTAAGCACCGGGCCTTTTAGTGGTGGCTGGACTGCCTATCCACCATTGTCGGCACTACCGCAGGCATCAACGGGTTCAGGTACGGGTATGACCCTTTGGTTGCTAAGCCTCACTTTCTTTGTGGTATCGGTCTTGCTTGGAGGGATTAATTATGTGACAACAGTATTAAATCTTCGCACCAAAGGCATGACACTTTGGAGAATGCCCCTAACCATTTGGGCTTTCTTCCTGACTGCGATCATCGGTATTTTGTCATTCCCTGTATTGGTTTCTGGATTTTTCCTTTTGATGTTTGACAGAGGACTGGGTACATCTTTCTACCTTTCAGAGATATTTATTGGTGGAAAGGCGCTTGAAAATGTAGGAGGTTCGCCAATTCTTTACCAGCACTTGTTCTGGTTCCTTGGTCACCCGGAAGTTTACATTATTATTCTCCCTGCGATGGGTCTGGTATCTGAGGTATTGTCTGTACATGCCCGCAAGCCAATTTTTGGCTACAAAGCGATGGTAATGTCGATGCTTGCCATTGGATTCCTGTCGTTCATTGTATGGGCGCACCACATGTTCATGTCTGGTGTAAATCCATTCATTTCGAATTTCTTTGTACTGTTCACGCTAATTATCGCCGTACCTTCTGCAGTGAAGGTGTTCAACTGGATCGCCACTCTATTTGGTGGCAACATACGCTTCAATTCGCCGATGTTGTTTGCCATCGGATTTGTTTCTCTGTTTATATCCGGCGGTTTGACCGGAATTTTCCTTGGAAATTCAGCGATTGATATCCCAATGCACGATACCTATTTTGTCGTTGCGCACTTCCATATTGTGATGGGTATTGCGGCGTTTTTCGGAATGTTTGCAGGTGTTTACCACTGGTTCCCTAAGATGTTTGGTCGTTTCATGAATGAGATGATGGGTAAAATCCACTTTTGGGGTACCATAGCAGGTGCTTATGCGATTTTCTGGCCGATGCACTATCTTGGTATGGCTGGTGTGCCGCGTCGCTATTACAGATTTGACACTTTTGAAGCGTTTAAGCACTTTGAAGATACCAACAAGTTCATAACAGTAGCTGCTATCATCGTTTTCGCGCTTCAGATTGTATTTGTGATCAACTTTTTCTATTCCATTTTTAATGGTAAAAAAGTGAGCAGTGAGAATCCATGGGGTGCAACTACACTGGAATGGACAACGCCGATTGAGCCGGGACACGGCAACTGGGTTGGAAATCTGCCTGCAGTTGAGCGTTGGCCTTACGATTATGGCAAGAATGGTCGTGAGTTTATTCCACAATGGGAACCACTTGCTCAGGGTGAGCAAGATGGTGGAAACCATTAATTTTCATAACTGATAGAGCGCGCAAGAGCTTACCTGATAATTAGGAAAGGAAGTGGTAACTAAAATAAATCTGTTGCTCATTTTGAGACAAAAAATAGCTGACTACAAGATGTTGGTAAAGTTTGGTCTCAACATCGTTGTAGTGGTTTCTGCAGTAGCAGCTTACCTGACGACGGCGAACGGTGTGCTTGATTTGTCAAAAGTATTTACACTTGCGTTGGCAGGCTTCCTGATAACTGGTGCTGCTAACGCACTAAACGAAGTACTGGAAAAGGATTATGACAGAATGATGAGCAGAACTTCCAACCGGCCACTTGCTGCCGGTAGAATGTCAAGCTCGGAAGCTGTCTTAGCGGCAGGTTTGATGAGTATCGCAGGTTTGTCGTTGTTGGCTTTGTTTAATCCATTGACGGTATTTTTGGGTTCCTTGTCGCTGATTAGTTATGCATTTATCTATACACCGTTAAAGCGAGTGTCGCCAATAGCGGTGCTGGTAGGCGCAATTCCGGGAGCCTTGCCTGTATTGATTGGAAGTGTTGCTGTGACGGGCCATTTAACAACACTTGCAGTCGCGCTATTTGCGATACAGTTTTTATGGCAGTTTCCACACTTTTGGGCCATTGCCTGGGTTGCAGATGAAGACTATAAAAAGGCAGGTTTTAACCTGCTGCCTTCCAAAAGTGGACGGTTGGATGAAAGTGTGGGTTGGAATGCATTTGTTTATGCAGCATTCCTGATACCAGTAGGATTCGGACCTTATGCTTTGGGATTTACCGGCATTTATTCGGCAGTTGTTTTAGTGCTCCTTGGAGTTGCATTTGCATACTATGCTTTTATCCTTTACAAGGATTGCAGCAGAGAGGCAGCAAGGAAGTTGATGTTTTGCTCTTTTTTTTATTTACCGATAGCACAATTCGCTCTGGTTTTTGATAAACTCTGATAAGCATGAGCACCATAGCGCAAAATCAAGGCCGTAGCAACAATAAAATTCATCCGAAAAAGTTCGGGTTGTATATTTCTTTTGCCAGTATAATCATGATGTTTACCGGATTGACAAGTGCGTATATCGTGCGTCAGTCAGCCGGAAACTGGCTTGAATTCAAGATACCTTCGATCTTCTTTGTAAGTACGTTCGTGATTCTCCTTAGTAGTGTCACTCTTCACCTTTCTTACAGGAGTTTTCTGAGTGGTAACGAACAACGATATAAGTTGCTGCTGTTGATTTCAGCTGTGCTTGGATTTGCGTTCATTGTTCTTCAGTACGAGGGCTGGTTACAATTGAATGCCATTGGTGTAGACTTGAAAGGTAATCCAGCAGGATCGTTCGTTTACGCGATTTCAGGAATTCACGCTGCACATGTACTCGGTGGACTTGGGGCAATAGCTGTAGCGCTTCTGCATGCGTTTTCGCTTCCCTTTAAAGTTACACCGGTCAGAAAATTGCGGTTCGAGCTTACAGCCCATTACTGGCATTTTGTGGATTTCCTTTGGGTTTACCTGATTGTATTTCTGGTATTACAACGTTAATAGTTTGATTAAAAAATTAGTAAAAAATAACAAATAACATAATGGCTTCAGTAGATACTCATGTTGGGCACGAAGTGCAACAAGAAAATTGGGGGGGCGGTGTAGAACCGTTTAAGGCGAGTTATGGTAAATTGATGATGTGGTACTTTTTGGTATCGGATGCGTTTACATTTGCCGGTTTCTTAATTGCTTACGGAACTTTGCGATTCAGCAGTATGACTTGGCCTTTACCTGATTTTGTTTTTGCAAAGATACCTTTTTACTCAGGTGAAGCTCCTTTGATTTTCGTAACATTCATGACATTCGTCCTGATTATCAGTTCCGTTACAATGGTTAGAGCGGTGCAGGAAGGACATCATGGCAACAAGAAAGGTGTTGTGTTCTGGATGCTCCTGACCATCCTTGGTGGTTTGACCTTTTTGGGTTGCCAGGCTTGGGAGTGGACGACGCTTATTAAAGGCGAAAACGTCAGTGTGACCAGAAATCCATTCGGAAGACACACAGATGACGGCGTTTATTTGGATGCAAGTGGTAATGAAACAGCTGAAATTTTTAAGGCGGGTGATTCCTATTTGATTCATGGCCACGATCACCATGGTCAAGTAGAATTCGACTTCCGCAAATATAAAGTAACAAGTGGCCCAGATGCCGGTAAGGTTTCGCAACTAGAGTTCGGTCCCAAGGCCTTTGGTGCTTTGTTCTTTTTTATCACAGGTTTTCACGGTTTTCACGTATTCTCTGGTGTTGTCTTTCTTTTTGTCATCATGCTGAATGCGGCCAGTGGTTTGTATCACCGAAGGGGAAATCACTATGAAATGATCGAAAAGATAGGTTTATACTGGCACTTTGTGGATCTGGTATGGGTCTTTGTATTCCTTGTTTTTTATCTGCTGTAAGGGCAATTATCAATTTAGATCACTCTTAAAATATTAAAATATGTTGAGTCACGAAGAAGGTATCAGAGTTGTTACCAGAGGTTTGATTCTTTTGGGTATTATCACATTGGTTGAGGTAGCCATCGCACTTGTTGGTAATGGGCATGTTATTCACGGTCTTTACTTGCCAAAATTGATTATGTATCCTGTTATGATTGGATTTAGTCTGTACAAGGCCTACTTTATTGTATATGAATTTATGCACATGAAGTATGAAGTACCCGGTCTCGCTAAGTCTGTTCTATTGCCTACGCTTTTGTTGGTATGGGGAATTATCGCTTTCTTTCAAGAAGGGGGGTCGTGGAGACAAAGACGTGAGCAGATCATCGAAAAGAATAAAGAAAATGTGGCTGCTCCAAAGCCAACAGGCTGGAATAATGTTCCTGAAGATACCAAGTCAATGCTGTAATTGGACGATTGCAGAAAGCATTGGCATTAAAGTGCTTTTTCATTGAG
>Ga0256341_1000024_pt1 | contig 17340 bp, 31 predicted proteins | sample AtltaT_6_FD_183694 | JGI IMG/M metagenome (GOLD analysis project Ga0256341, IMG submission 183694) | Metatranscriptome of freshwater microbial communities from Altamaha River, Georgia, United States - Atl_Cont_RepB_8d (Metagenome... | ecosystem: Environmental > Aquatic > Freshwater > River... | reverse complement strand
TTGAGGTTATAATGTTTTGTTAAATTAAGAGTATTTTTATGCCAACTATTCAACAGTTAGTTCGCAAAGGAAGAACGGCGGTGGTTAAGAAAAGTAAATCTGCTGCACTTGATTCATGTCCTCAACGTAAAGGAGTATGTGTTCGGGTGTATACAACCACTCCTAAAAAGCCAAATTCTGCCATGCGAAAAGTTGCCCGTGTTCGTTTAACCAACGGCCGCGAGGTGAATGCTTACATCGGAGGAGAAGGTCACAACCTTCAAGAGCACTCCCTAGTATTGGTTCGTGGAGGTCGTGTTAAAGACCTACCTGGAGTTCGTTATCACATTGTGCGAGGCGCAGAAGATACTGCAGGTGTTCAAGGTAGAACACAGCGTCGTTCAAAGTATGGAACTAAACGTCCTAAGCAAAAATAATATAGTTGTCATTCAGCGATAATTTTTAAGCGATGAGAAGAAGAAAAGCGAAAAAAATTGCCATCCTACCGGATCCAAAGTTCAATGAGCAAGTTGTTACCAAGTTTGTTAACAATTTGATGTATTCTGGAAAAAAGAGTTTGGCATTCAGTATTTTTTATGATGCCATTGAGTTGGTTGATAAAAAAGTAGAAGATAGTTCAGGACTTGATGTTTGGAAAAAAGCATTGGAAAACGTTACACCTAGTGTTGAGGTAAGAAGTAGAAGAGTAGGTGGGGCGACTTTCCAAATTCCTACACCTGTTCGTGAAGAGCGGAAATCTTCATTAGCCATGAAATGGTTAATTGGGTATGCAAGAAAACGTAATGAGAAAACAATGTCCCAAAAATTGGCTGCAGAAATAATTGCTGCATCCAAGGAAGAAGGTGCTGCGTTTAAGAAGAAAGAAGACACAATAAGAATGGCTGAAGCAAATAAGGCCTTTTCACATTTTAGATTCTAAGAAATGGCAAGAGATCTTAAATACACAAGAAATATCGGCATTGCTGCGCATATTGATGCTGGTAAAACTACAACAACGGAAAGAATCCTTTTCTATGGTGGGGTTAATCACAAAATTGGAGAAGTGCACGATGGTGCTGCTACAATGGACTGGATGGAGCAAGAGCAAGAAAGAGGAATTACAATTACCTCTGCTGCTACTACATTGACTTGGAACTACCGAGGTACCCCATACCATGTAAACATTATTGATACCCCAGGACACGTTGATTTTACTGTAGAAGTTAATCGCTCACTTCGGGTATTAGATGGTTTGGTATTCCTTTTTTCGGCGGTGGATGGTGTAGAGCCTCAGTCAGAAACAAACTGGCGATTGGCAAATAACTACAATGTTCCTCGTATTGGGTTTGTTAACAAAATGGACCGTCAAGGGGCTGACTTCTTGAAAGTTTGTAAGCAAGTTAAAGATATGCTAGGGAGCCATGCGCTTCCACTTCAAATCAATATAGGTGAAGAGGATAATTTCAAAGGCGTGGTTGATTTAATTAATTTCCGTGGAATCGTATGGAATGAAGACGATTATGGAATGACATTTAAAGAGGTTGAGATTCCTGCTGACATCGTAGACGAAGCTAGACAGTTGCGTTCTGATTTGTTAGAGGCTGTAGCTGAATTCGATGAGTCTTTGATGGAAAAATATTTTGAAGACGAGAACTCTTTAACCGAGAGAGAAATTTTGAATGCATTGCGTCAGGCTACTATCTCTGGAAAGGTTGTTCCAATGATGTGCGGTTCTTCCTTTAAAAATAAAGGAGTGCAAGCTATGTTAGACATGGTGATGGAAATTTTACCTTCTCCGTTGGATATTGAAGCAATTAAAGGTATTAACCCTAAAACCGACCAAGAAGTAACGAGAAAACCATCTTATGATGAACCTTTCTCTGCTTTAGCATTCAAAATTGCTACGGACCCATTCGTAGGAAGATTGTGCTTTACCCGAGTTTATTCTGGAAAATTAGATGCGGGATCATACGTTTTGAATACCCGTTCTGAGAATAAAGAAAGAATTTCTCGTATTTTCCAAATGCATGCAAACAAACAAAACCAAGTTCCTGAATTGGGTGCTGGTGATATTGGTGCTGTAGTTGGATTTAAGGATATTAAAACTGGGGATACCCTTTGTGCTGAAAATGCACCAATTATCCTTGAGTCAATGGTTTTCCCAGATCCGGTAATTGGTTTGGCAATTGAACCGAAAACACAAGCAGACACAGATCGTTTGTCTATTGGATTATCAAAACTTTCAGAAGAAGATCCGACTTTCCGTGTGAATACAGATGAAGATACGGGTCAAACAATTATTTCAGGGATGGGGGAACTTCACTTGGAAATTATTGTGGATCGTTTGAAAAGAGAATTCAAGGTTGAAGTAAACCAAGGTGCTCCACAGGTGGCATATCGTGAAGCGATTGCTGGTTCAACAGAACACCGTGAAGTTTACAAGAAACAAACGGGTGGACGCGGTAAGTTTGCTGATATCCTTGTGAAAATTTCTCACCAAGATAATGCCGAGAAAAAAGGATTAGAGTTCATTAATAGCATTAAAGGAGGTAATATTCCAAGAGAATTTATTCCATCAGTTGAGAAAGGATTTAGAGAATCTATGAAGAATGGGGTGTTGGCAGGATTCCCGCTAGAATCAATGAAGGTTGAATTAATCGATGGTTCATTTCACGCTGTTGACTCTGATTCACTATCATTTGAATTGTGTGCTAAAATGGCCTACAGAGCTGCATTGAAATCATGTTCGCCGATTCTTTTAGAACCAATTATGAAATTGGAAGTCGTAACACCTGAAGATTATTTCGGTGATGTTCAAGGAGATTTGAATAGAAGGAGAGGGATGCCAACAGGAATGGATGATCGTGCAGGCGCTAAGGTTTTGAAGGCAGATGTTCCTTTGTCAGAAATGTTTGGTTATGTAACCCAACTACGAACAATTACCTCAGGTAGAGCAACATCATCCATGGAGTTTTCTCACTATGCTGCGGCTCCTAAAAATGTTGCAGAGGATGTGATTTCTAAAGCGAATGGTAAAGTTTCAGCATAAAATAAATAGGAAATGAGTCAGAAAATTAGAATAAAATTAAAGTCTTACGATCACAACTTAGTGGATAAATCTGCTGAGAAAATTGTTAAGACGGTTAAATCTACAGGTGCTGTTGTTAGTGGACCTATTCCGCTTCCAACCCACAAGCGAATTTACACAGTGCTTCGCTCACCACACGTGAACAAGAAGGCTCGAGAGCAATTCGAATTGTGCGCATACAAAAGATTGTTGGACATTTACAGTAGCTCATCAAAAACGGTTGATGCCTTGATGAAGTTGGAGCTTCCTAGTGGGGTTGATGTAGAGATAAAAGTATAATTTTTTAAGTTAAATAGATATGTCAGGAATTATTGGACGAAAAATCGGAATGACTAGCATTTATAGTGCCGAGGGCAAAGCTTTGCCATGCACGCTTGTTGAAGCTGGTCCCTGCGTAGTTACTCAAGTTAAAACCTTAGATCGGGATGGTTATGATGCCGTTCAATTAGGTTTTGGAAATCGCAAAGAAAAAAATACACCCAATGCTTTAAAAGGTCACTTCAAGAAAGCCAATACGGCACCAAAAGCAAGATTGGTTGAATTCAAAGGTTTTGATTCTCTGAATGCTGGTGATGAAGTTACAGTTAACATTTTTGAAGAAGGAGAATTTGTTGACGTTGCCGGAACATCAAAAGGTAAAGGTTTTCAAGGGGTTGTTCGCCGACACAATTTTGGTGGTGTAGGACAATCTACTCATGGTCAGCACAATCGACTTAGAGCCCCAGGTTCTATTGGAGCATGTTCATACCCAGCTCGCGTTTTTAAAGGGATGCGAATGGCCGGACAAATGGGTAATAAACGACGTACACAAGCCAACCTAGAGATTTTAAAGGTTTTAGCTGAGCGTAATATTTTAATTATTAAAGGATCAATTCCAGGAGCGAATGGATCTTTTGTAACAATTAACAAATAATGGAAGCGAAAGTATATAGTGTTAGTGGCAAAGCCTCAAGTAAAAAGGCCACCTTGGCAGATGAGGTTTTTGGAATTGAGCCTAACAACCATGCGATTTATTTGGATGTTAAGCAGCATTTAGCGAACAAGCGTCAAGGGACACACAAGTCAAAAGAGCGTAATGAAGTTTCTGGTTCTACCAAGAAATTAAAGCGTCAAAAAGGAACTGGTGGTGCCCGTGCCGGTAGCTCAAAATCTGGTACTCGCGTCGGTGGTGGAAGAATTTTTGGTCCAAGACCTCGCAATTATTCATTCAAATTGAATATAAAATTAAAGCGCCTTGCTCGAAAATCTGCCTTCTCTTTTCAAATGAAAAATGATGCCTTGATGGTATTAGAGGATGTTAATATGGATGCAATCAAAACAAAAGATTTTGTTGCCATGATGACAGCTCTTTCTTTAACCAATGATAAGGTGCTTTTAATTTTAGGAGATAAGAATGATTCAGTGTATTTGGCCTCAAGAAACTTGAAAAAAGTGAAAGTGGTAACCGCTGATTCATTTAATACCTATGATGTTTTAAATGCACGCAAAGTTTTAGTAACCCAAACGGCGATTGGTCGTATTGAAGAAATTTTAAATTAATTGATCCAAGGTCATGCAAGGAATAATTAAAAAGCCTGTAATTACTGAGAAAGCAACTTTTGCTTCTGAGTCCAGGAATGCGTTCACTTTTGAGGTAGATCGCAAAGCGAATAAGCTTGAAATTAAAAAGGCTGTCGAGAAAATGTATGGAGTACACGTCACAGAGGTCCGTACACAAAATTATGGCGGTGGAAAATCTTCTGTGAAATACACGAATAAAGGCATTGTTGAGCAACGAAGCAAACAATGGAAAAAAGCTGTAGTTTCAATAGCGGACGGAGAAACCATTGATTTGTTTAACAACTATTAATTGAGTAATGAGCGTTAGAAAGTTTAAACCAACAACTCCTGGTCAACGTCACAAAGTGGCGATTGATATGTCGGTGATTACCGCGGCTAAACCAGAGAAAAGTCTCGTTAAAGGAGGTACAAAGTCTGGTGGACGTAACAATGATGGACGCATGACCATGCGTTATATTGGTGGTGGACACAAACAAAAATATCGTATGGTCGATTTCAAACGAAACAAGTTTGATATCCCTGCGACTGTTAAGTCAATTGAATATGATCCGAATAGAACGGCGAATATTGCGCTTCTGTTTTATGCTGATGGTGAAAAGCGTTATGTAATTGCCCCCAATGGTTTAAAAGTTGGTGATACTGTGGTGTCAGGTAAAACGGCTACTCCAAATGTCGGAAATACAATGTTCTTGTCTGATGTACCGCTTGGAACCTTAATTCATAACATTGAATTGTTGCCAGGCAAAGGAGGATCAATTGCTCGGGGTGCAGGTACTTATGGTCAGCTTAATGCAAGAGAAGGAAAATTCGCTGTCGTTAAAATGCCATCCGGCGAAACAAGAATGATTTTGGTTACTTGTATGGCTACTATTGGTGTAGTTTCAAACGGAGAGCATAACTTGGAGGTATCAGGTAAAGCAGGTCGTTCTAGATGGTTAGGCCGACGCCCAAGAGTTCGTGGTGTTGTGATGAACCCTGTAGATCACCCAATGGGTGGTGGTGAAGGTAGAAATGCCGGAGGTCACCCACGATCTAGAAATGGTATGCCAGCTAAAGGTTACAAGACCCGATCTAAAACTAAGTATTCGAATAAGTTCATTATAGAAAGAAGAAAAAAATAACGTAGTATGAGTCGTTCATTAAAAAAACCGCCTTTTGTTCACTACAAACTCATGAAGCGAGTTGATGATGCGCAAGCATCAAACAGTAAGGCTGTAATCAAAACTTGGTCACGTGCGTCAACTATCACCCCAGATTTTGTTGGGTTAACATTTGCAGTACACAATGGTCATAAATTTATTCCTGTTTTTGTTACAGAGAATATGGTAGGTCACAAATTAGGTGAGTTTTCTCCAACGAGAAGCTTCCGTGGACATGCCGGAAATAAAAAAGATAAAAAACGATAAGAAAAAACATTAAGTCATGGGCGCTAGAAAAAGACTAAGGGCTGAAAAGTTAAAGGAAGATAAAAAACAAACCGCGATTGCGCAGTTGAAGAATTCTACAATTTCTCCCCGTAAAATGAGAATGGTTGCTGACTTGATTCGTGGCGTTGAAGTGAACAAAGCCTTGAATATTTTAAGTCATAACTCAAAATTTGCATCGGTAGGTTTAGAAAAACTTCTACGCTCTGCCATCGCAAACTGGGAGCAAAAAAATGAAGGTAAAGACCTTAGTGAAGAGAAAGTGGTGGTTAAATCTGTTGAGGTTGCTGGAGGTAGTATGCTTAAAAGAATTCAACCGGCACCACAAGGACGAGCACACAGAATTAGAAAAAGATCAAATAACGTTACAATCATCGTTGATGGTGTAAATTCATAAAGAATATGGGACAAAAAACAAATCCAATTGGAAATCGATTAGGCTACATCCACGGATGGGAATCAAATTGGTATGGAGGTACAGATTACCGTGACAAAATTGTCGAGGACGATCAAATTCGTAAATACTTGAATGCTCGTTTAGCTAAAGCAAGCATTGCGAAAATTATCATTGAACGTACTTTGAAATTGGTTACAGTTACCATTAATACTGCAAGACCTGGGGTTATTATTGGTAAGGGTGGTCAAGAAGTTGATAAACTGAAAGAGGAATTAAAAAAGTTAACCAAAAAGGAAATTCAAATCAATATTTTCGAGGTAAAACGTCCTGAGTTAGATGCCCGTTTGGTAGCTGACGCTGTTGCCCGCCAATTGGAAGCTAGGATTTCATTCCGTCGAGCAATTAAAATGGCAATTGCAGGGACAATGCGTTTGGGCGCCGAAGGAATTAAGATTAAAATTTCTGGACGTTTAAATGGAGCAGAAATGGCACGTTCTGAAATGTATAAGGATGGAAGAACGCCACTTCATACTTTCAGAGCTGACATTGATTATGCCGTTTCTGAAGCCCATACCACGTATGGTCGTCTTGGAATTAAAGTTTGGATTTGTAGAGGAGAAGTCTATGGAAAAAGAGATTTATCTCCAAATGTAGGGATGAATTCAGGTGCTGCGAATGCAGGACCATCTGGTTCAATGGCCCCAAAAAGAAAGAAAAAGTAATTCGCTTAAAAGAGTAGTAAAATGTTACAACCAAAAAGAACGAAGTTCAGAAGAGTACAGAAAGGAAGAAATCGTGGGCTTGCGCATCGGGGTTCTTCCATATCCTTTGGTTCATTCGGTTTAAAAACCTTGGAGCCAGGATGGATAACTTCTAGACAAATCGAAGCATCACGTATTGCTGTTACCCGTTACATGAAAAGGGAAGGAAAGGTTTGGATTCGGATTTTTCCTGACAAACCAGTAACTGCGAAACCAGCAGAAGTAAGGATGGGTAAAGGAAAAGGAGCGCCGAGCCATTGGGTTGCTGTTGTTAAACCGGGTAGAATCATGTTTGAAGCAGACGGAGTTCCTTACGAAATTGCAAAAGAAGCAATGCGTTTAGCAGCTCAAAAGCTTCCTGTAAAATGTAAGTTTATCGTGCGTAATGATTATGTTATACCTGCTTAATAAATTAAGATGAAAACACAAGATATATCAAAATTGTCGGTAGAAGAGTTAGGAAGAAAATTGGCTGAACTGCAAACGCAAATGATTTCATTGAAATTGACGCACAAAATGGCTCCAATTGAAAACCCAATGCGCATTAGAAGCTTGCGTAAAACCATAGCTAGATTTAATACGGAATTAACTAAAAGAAATAGTGCTGCTCAAGCATAATAAACGAAGCTTAAAATGGAAAAGCGAAATTTAAGAAAAGAAAGAATTGGGATCGTAACAAGCGATAAGATGGATAAGTCTGTCGTAGTAGCGGTTGAAAGAAAAAAGAAACACCCAAAGTATGGTAAGTTCGTTAAAACCACTACAAAATTTGTAGCGCATGACGAAAAAAATGAAAGCCATATCGGAGACACGGTGAAGATTATGGAAACGCGTCCGTTGAGTAAGACAAAGAACTGGCGCTTAGTAGAAATTGTAGAAAGAGCGAAATAACCTGAGAGATGATACAAACAGAATCAAGATTATCCGTTGCTGATAATTCCGGTGCAAAAGAAGTACTTTGTATCCGGGTGCTAGGAGGCACACGCAGAAGATATGCTTCTGTTGGCGATAAAATAGTGGTTGCAGTAAAAAGCGCCATGCCAACTGGTGCAGTTAAAAAAGGATCTGTTGCTACCGCAGTTGTGGTACGCACAAAAAAAGAGATACGTAGGGCTGATGGTTCATACATTCGGTTTGATGACAATGCATGTGTTATTCTAAACCAAGCAGGTGAGATGAGAGGTACACGTATTTTTGGACCTGTGGCCAGAGAATTGAGAGAAAATAATTATATGAAAATCGTTTCATTAGCGCCAGAGGTGTTGTAATTTATTAAGAATATGCAAACGAAATTAAAAGTTAAAGTAGGAGACCTTGTTAAGGTAATCAGCGGTGACTCCAAAGGCCAGGAAGGCAAGGTGAAAACCATTGATCGCGCAAAAATGAGAGCGACAGTGGAAGGAGTTAATATGGTAAAGCGCCATACAAAACCGAGCGCTTCAAATCCTCAAGGAGGTATTGAAGAAAAAGAAGGATCAATTCATATTTCGAATCTGATGCTTGTGGTAGGTGGACAACCAACCCGAGTTGGACGAAAAGAAAATGATAAAGGTAAATTAGTACGTTTTTCAAAGAAATCAGGGGAGGTGATTAAATAATGAGTTACACACCAAGACTTAAAGAAAGGTATCATTCTGAGATCGTTAAAGGTCTTACAGAAAAGTTTGGATACAAATCAACAATGCGTGTTCCAAAATTGACTAAAATTGTTTTGAGTCAAGGAATGGGAGATGCGGTTGCTGACAAAAAATTAATCGAAAGTGCAGCTGCAGATTTGTCAAGAATTGCGGGTCAAAAAGCTGTTACAACCAATTCTAAAAAGGATATTTCAAATTTCAAATTGAGAAAAGGAATGCCTATTGGAACAAAGGTTACGCTGCGTGGTGATAGAATGTATGATTTCTTAGATCGCTTACTTGCTGTTTCATTACCAAGAACTCGCGATTTTCGTGGAATTAATCCGAAAGGTTTCGATGGCCGAGGAAATTTCAACCTCGGAATAAAGGAGCATATCATTTTTCCAGAAATCGATATCGATAAAGTTAATAAAATTTTAGGTATGGATATCACCTTTGTAACTTCTGCACAAAGCGATGAAGAAGCAAAAGCATTGTTAGACGCATTTGGATTTCCATTTACAAAAAAATAAAAGAAATGGCTAAAGAATCAATGAAAGCGCGAGAGCGCAAAAGAGAAAGGATGGTTGCTCGTTTTGCCAAAAAACGTGAAGCCTTAACTAAGGTATTAAAATCTACATCATCAGATGAGGAAGTAGTGAATCAAAAGTGGGATGCCATGATGGCTTTGCAGAAAATCCCTGCAAATTCATCTAAAATTAGACTGCACAATCGTTGTGGGTTAACAGGACGTCCACGCGGATACATGCGCCATTTTGGAATCTCAAGGGTAACTTTCAGAGAAATGGCATTGGCAGGAAAAATACCTGGTGTAAAGAAAGCGAGTTGGTAATTTATTATAATAAAAGAAGAAAATGACTACAGATCCAATTGCAGATTTTTTAACCCGTATCCGAAACGCAAGTTCCGCAGGGTTGAAAATGGTTGAAATTCCCGGTTCTAATACAAAGCGTGCAATGACACAAATTCTATTTGATCAGGGATACATCTTGAATTTTAAATTTGAAGATGACAATAAGCAAGGCATTATCAAAATTGCGTTGAAATATAATATCTCTACAAGAGTACCCGCGATTACTAAACTTCAACGTATTTCAAAACCAGGACTTAGAAAATATGCTGCATCGGAAGAGCTACCGCGCGTACTTAATGGTTTAGGTATTGCAATTGTTTCTACCTCTAAAGGTGTAATCACTGATAAAGAAGCGCGAAAATTGAATGTTGGTGGTGAAGTATTGTGTTACGTATATTAAATAATTAAAAAATGTCAAGAATAGGTAAATCTCCCATTACAATTCCTTCAGGTGTAGAGTACACTTTGGCAGGAAATGTAGTTACCGTTAAAGGTAAAAACGGAACCTTAAGTCAAGATATTGATTTATCAAGTGTTACATTAACCCACGAAGAGGGTGTTCTAACGATTACTAGAGCATCAGATGCGCCAGATCATCGATCTAAGCACGGTTTATATCGTGCCTTGATTCAAAATATGATTATTGGGGTTTCAGTAGGATTCAAAAAAGAAATGGAAGTGGTTGGGGTTGGATACAGAGCCAATGCAAATGGTCAATTACTCGAACTTGCCCTCGGCTTCTCACACCAGATTGTATTTGAAATTCCGAAAGAAGTAAAATGTACTACGGTAACAGAAAAAGGTAAAGCACCTGTTGTTACCTTGGAATCATATGACAAGCAGTTGCTAGGTGCAGTTGCGGCAAAGATTAGAAGTTTGAGAAAACCTGAGCCTTATAAAGGAAAAGGAATCAAATTCGTTGGAGAAGAAATAAGAAGAAAGGCTGGTAAATCAGCTGGTAAAAAATAACAGTTAAAGTCATGGCACTAAACAAAGTTTTACGAAGAGCAAAAATTAAGCGCAGAATCAGAAAGAAAGTTTTTGGCACCTCTGCAGTTCCTAGATTGTCTGTTTTCAGAAGCAACAAGCAAATCTACGCTCAGATTATTGATGACACAACAGGGAAGACTTTAGCTTCCGCTGGGTCACTCAAGAATGATGCGGCACAAAAAGTTGCAAAAAAAGAACAAGCAGTTTTAGTTGGAAAATTAATTGCAGAAAATGCAACAAAAGCAGGAGTTCAGTCTGTAGTTTTTGATCGCAATGGTTATTTATATCACGGAAGAGTGAAATCTTTAGCAGATTCAGCTCGAGAAAGTGGGCTTAAATTTTAAGAGGAATGAGTACACAACAAAATATTAACAGAGTAAAGTCGGCTGACATCGAATTGAAAGATAAGTTAGTCGCTGTAAACCGTGTTACCAAAGTAACCAAAGGAGGACGAACATTTAGCTTTTCTGCCATTGTAGTGGTAGGTGATGAGAATGGGGTGGTAGGACATGGATTAGGAAAAGCGAAAGAAGTAACCGAAGCGATTACAAAAGGAATAGATGACGCAAAAAAGAACTTGATTCGTGTTCCAATTCGTAAAGGAACCGTTCCTCATGCTCAAAAAGGAAAATATGGGGGTGCTGAAGTTTTGTTAAAGCCTGCTACAGATGGAACCGGTGTAATTGCTGGTGGTGCGATGCGTGCTGTTTTGGAAAGTGTCGGCGTGCATAATGTATTGGCAAAATCTCAAGGTTCTTCTAATCCGCACAACGTGGTAAAGGCTACTATGGATGCCTTGTCAAAAATGCGTGATGCAGCTGCTGTAGCTCGCCAGCGTGGAATCGATTTAGAAAAAGTGTTTAACGGCTAATTCTTGAACAATGAGTGTAATTAAAATCAAACAAATTAAAAGTGCTATTAAACGACCTGCAGATCAGAAAGCTACGATTAAAGCGCTTGGGTTTAAAAGACTAAATCATGTGGTTGAAAAAGAAAGTACTCCACAGATTATGGGTATGATTAATAAGGTAAAGCACCTTGTTCAAATCGTTGATTAATTAAAGATAATAGCTTAGAAATGGGTTTACATAATTTAACACCGGCCGCTGGATCGGTTAAAAGTGAAAAGAGAATAGGAAGAGGACAAGGTTCTGGCCGTGGAGGTACATCTACACGTGGTCACAAAGGAGCGAAGTCCCGTTCAGGATATTCCAAGAAAATTGGTTTCGAAGGAGGACAAATGCCATTGCAAAGACGTGTGCCAAAATTTGGTTTCAAGAATGTAAACCGTGTTGAGTACAAGGCAATTAACTTGGATGCTATTCAAATGTTGGCAGAGACCAAAGGAATTAGCGAATTTAATTTAGAAACTTTTGCCGCAAATGGTTTAATTTCTGGATCAAAATTGGTTAAAATTTTAGGAAGAGGAGAATTAAAAGCTTCAGTTAAGGTAGAAGCACATCATTTTTCTGCAAAGGCAACTTCAGCCATTGAAGCTGCAGGAGGTTCCATTAACAAAATCTGATAATCGTAAGCAATGAAAAGATTAATTACCAATCTAAAGAATATCTGGAGTGTTGTTGAGTTACGTCAGCGTATCTTACTAACCTTAGGATTGGTGCTTGCTTATCGAATTGGCTCTTTTGTTATTTTGCCAGGAATTGACTACTCAGCGTTAGAAAGTGCTTCTGCTGGTAGTTCAGATGCGCAAAAAGGAATTGAGAATTTATTGTCATTATTCTCGGGAGGCGGTTTCACCAATGCATCAATAATGGCACTTGGGATTATGCCTTATATTTCGGCTTCAATCATTATGCAGCTATTGGGTATGGCAGTTCCAGCTGTCCAGAAACTACAAAACGAAGGAGAGTCAGGAAGAAAAGTAATCAATAACTATACGCGCATTTTAACAATTGTAATCTGTGCCCTCCAAGCTCCATCCTATTTAAAAATGTATGTTGAACAAAAAGGCGCCTTGCCCGATGACCCAACAACCTTTTGGTGGGCTCAAACCATTATCATCCTTGTTGCTGGTTCTATGTTCGCCGTATGGTTAGGAGAGCGAATTACTGAGAAGGGAATTGGTAACGGTATTTCTCTTTTAATCGCAGTGGGCATTCTTTCAAGACTGCCAGGAGCATTTATTGCAGAAGTAGGAAAATCATTTGAAGGAGGTAATTTGATTAAATTGTTGTTGGAAGTTGTGGTGCTGATGTTGATCATTTTAAGTGTAATTCTGATTGTGCAAGGGGTAAGGCGAGTGCCATTAAACTCTGCAAAAGGAGTTGTTGGGAATCGTGCCGTTTCTGCTCAACAAACGAGAAACTACCTTCCTTTGAAAGTAAACGCGAGTGGTGTAATGCCGATTATCTTTGCGCAAGCCATACTTACAATCCCAATGACTATCTTTTTAAGTGCAACCAATGCTAAAGGCTCAGGGGGAATAGTACAAAGGATATTAAGCGATCCTTACGGACTGTGGTATAATGTGATTTTAGTTTTACTAATTGTTGTATTTACCTATTTCTATACTGCCATTATGATAAATCCTCGCAAAATTGCGGATGATTTAAAAAGAAGCGGTGGATTCGTTCCAGGAATTCGTCCTGGCGAAGAAACAGCTAATCATATTGATGAGTTGGTAACGCGTATTACCTTTCCAGGATCTTTGTTCCTAGCTGCAATTGCTATTATTCCGGCCATTGCAAGATTGGCTGGGGTGAATGATTCTTTTGCAATGTTTTTTGGAGGAACATCACTTTTGATTATGGTAGGGGTTGTTTTAGATACACTTCAGCAAATCGAGACTTATTTGTTAAACCGTCACATGGATTCATTAATGGGTGATACAAAAGTACGGGGAAGAAGAGGTCCTAATGAATTATCTGGATTTTAAAATACAATGGCAAAACAATCATCCATAGAACAAGACGGTACCATTTTGGAAGCATTGCCTAACGCTATGTTTCGCGTTGAACTCCAAAACGGTCATGTCATTACAGCGCACATTTCAGGTAAAATGAGGATGTTTTACATTAAAATTCTACCTGGCGATAAAGTGAAAGTGGAAATGTCACCCTATGATTTAACAAAAGGTCGAATTTCATTTAGATATAAAAATTAATAAAGAAAACTATGAAAGTTAGAGCATCTGTAAAAAAGCGAACAGCTGATTGCAAAATAGTTAAACGAAAAGGAAGGGTTTATGTAATCAATAAGAAGAACCCTAAATTAAAACAACGTCAAGGTTAAAATAAGGATATATGGCACGTATTGCAGGAATAGATTTACCAAAAAAACAAAAGAGGAGTAATCGGACTTACCTACATTTATGGTATTGGACGAAGTACTTCAAAGAAAATTCTAAACGATAACGGAATCGATGAAAATGTAAAAGTTCAAGATTGGAATGACGATCAACTTTCAGCGATACGTAATTCGGTTAATGAAGTCAAAACAGAAGGTCAATTGCGTTCGGAAATTCAATTAAACATTAAGCGTTTAATGGATATTGGATGCTACCGCGGAATTCGTCACCGTTCTGGTCTTCCGCTACGTGGTCAACATACTAAGAATAATTCTAGAACAAGAAAAGGTAAGAGAAAAACTGTTGCCAATAAGAAAAAGGTAACTAAATAATAAGTAAGAACATGGCAAAATCGAATCAAAAGAAGAAGAAAAATGTCAAGGTAGAGGCCGCAGGGGAAGCACATATCCAAGCGAGTTTCAACAACATCATTGTTTCCTTGACGAACAATGCCGGGCAAGTGATCTCTTGGTCATCTGCCGGAAAAATGGGCTTCAAAGGTTCTAAAAAGAACACCCCGTATGCCGCTCAGCTAGCAGCTGAAGACGCAGCGAAAGAAGCGCATGACTTCGGACTACGTAGAGTTCGTGTATTTGTAAAAGGGCCTGGCGCTGGTAGAGAATCAGCTATCCGTTCCCTTCACAATGCAGGAATAGAAGTTACAGAAATTATAGATGTTACGCCTCTTCCACACAACGGATGTAGGCCACCAAAAAGAAGAAGAGTTTAATAACCAGTCATCGAAGGAATGCCTTAATTCATGACTAAAATTTTATAAGAATGGCAAGATATAGAGGTCCTAAATCAAAAATCGCTCGTCGTTTCCGAGATCCTATTTTCGGTCCCGACAAAGCCCTTGAGCGAAGAAGTTATGGTCCAGGTCAACATGGACCTGCAAAAAGAAGGGGTGGAAAACAATCTGAATACGCAATTCAGTTAGGTGAGAAGCAAAAAGCAAAGTATACTTATGGTATCCTTGAGCGTCAATTCGCTAACATGTTTGAGAAAGCATCACGCATGAAAGGAATTACCGGTGAAAACCTATTGCAATTGTGTGAATCTCGCTTAGATAATACAGTGTTCCGCCTTGGAATTGCCCCATCAAGAAGATCGGCGCGACAACTAGTTAGCCACAGACATATTACTGTAAATGGTGAAATCGTTAATGTGCCTTCCTATCATCTTCGTGCAGGAGATGTGGTAAGTGTCAGAGAGAAATCAAAATCACTTGAGGCAATTGTATCTTCTCTTAATGCGACCAATAAGCGACATGATTGGTTGGATTGGGATGGTTCAACTATGAGTGGCAAAATTATTAATATGCCTGCTCGTGAAATGATTCCTGAAAATATCAGAGAACAACTAATCGTCGAATTGTATTCTAAATAATCTTATTAAACAAAGCAATGGCAATACTTAATTTTCAAAAACCAGATAAAGTTGTAATGCTTCAATCTGATGCATTCAATGGTGAGTTTGAATTCAGACCACTAGAACCTGGATATGGCATAACCATCGGTAACTCACTTCGAAGAATACTTTTGTCTTCTTTGGAGGGATTCGCAATTTCTTCGATTCGCATCGAAGGGGTTGACCATGAATTTAGCACTATGAAAGGTGTAGTTGAAGATGTTACTGAAATCATCTTAAATCTAAAACAAGTTCGTTTTAAACAGCAAATTGATACCGTTGAAAACGAAATGGTAATGATTACAGTAACAGGTCAAAACTCTTTTACTGCTGGCGACATAGGTAAATTTACAAATGGTTTTCAAGTGCTAAATCCTGAGTTGGTAATTTGTAACATGGAACCTTCTGTTAAAATCGAAATGGAACTTCGCATCATTAAAGGACGCGGTTACTATCCGTCTGAAGAAAATAAAACAGAAGAAGCGCCTTTCGGAACAATTTTTATTGACTCTATTTTTACACCGATTAAAAACGTTCAATTTACTATTGAAAATTATCGCGTTGAGCAAAAAACGGATTTCGAAAAGTTGATTCTTAATATTACAACAGATGGTTCTGTGCATCCAAAAGATGCTTTGAAAGAAGCGGCTAAAATTTTGATCCAGCATTTCATGTTGTTCTCGGATGAGCGAATCACCTTGGATAATGAAATGAAGACAGAAACTGAAGAATTCGATGAAAGTTCATTACACATGCGCCAGTTGTTGAAAACTAAATTAGTTGATATGGACCTTTCAGTGCGCGCATTGAATTGCTTGAAAGCAGCTGAAGTTGATACACTCGGAGATTTGGTGTCTTTTGCAAAATCTGATTTATTGAAATTCAGAAATTTTGGAAAGAAGTCCTTGACTGAATTAGAGGATTTAGTAGACAACAAAGGGTTAACCTTTGGGATGAATGTTGCAAAGTATAAATTAGACAGAGATTAGTCGAAAAGACCACAGAGATGAGACACGGAAATAAATTAAATCATTTAGGAAGAAAGTCAGCGCACAGAAAAGCGATGATTTCGAATATGGCCTGTTCTTTAATTCAACATAAACGAATTAATACAACCTTGGCTAAGGCAAAAGCGCTTCGCGTTTTTGTAGAACCTATTTTAACAAAATCAAAAGCAGATTCTACGCATTCAAGAAGAGTCGTTTTTTCTTATCTTCAAAATAAGGATATCGTTACTGAATTATTCAGAGAAATAGCACCTAAGATTGCAGAACGAAATGGTGGCTATACCAGAATCATCAGAACTGGATATCGCCTTGGAGATAACGCTGAAATGTGTATGATTGAATTGGTAGATTTCAATGAAACGTACAATACAGATCGTGTTAAGAAAACTACAAGACGTTCCCGAAGAGGTGGAGCTGCTACCTCAAGTAAAGAGTCCTCAGTAACTGAAACCCAATCAGATGTTGAAATTGAAGAGGCTGTGGTAGTTGACGAAACTCCTTCAGTTGTTGAAGAGGCACCATTTGCTGAAGAAGCTCCATTTGCTGAAGAAGCTCCATTTGCTGAAGAAGCTCCAGTTGCTGAAGAGGCACCTGTTGTTGAAGAGGCACCAGTTGCTGAAGAAGCTCCAGTTGCTGAAGAGGCACCAGTTGTTGAAGAGGCACCAGTTGTTGAAGAGGCACCAGTTGCTGAAGAAGCACCAGTTGCTGAAGAGGCACCAGTTGTTGAAGAAACACCAGTTGTTGAAGAAACACCAGTTGTTGAAGAAACACCAGTTGCTGAAGAAGCACCTGCTTCTGAAGAGGCACCCTCTGCAGACGATGCATCCGCTTCAGAGGAAGCCGATGAAAATGACAACAAAGAAGCTTAATTCGCTATTCACATATGTTAATAAAAAGACGGTTTTTTACCGTCTTTTTTGTTTCAAC
>Ga0256341_1000020_pt1 | contig 18642 bp, 14 predicted proteins | sample AtltaT_6_FD_183694 | JGI IMG/M metagenome (GOLD analysis project Ga0256341, IMG submission 183694) | Metatranscriptome of freshwater microbial communities from Altamaha River, Georgia, United States - Atl_Cont_RepB_8d (Metagenome... | ecosystem: Environmental > Aquatic > Freshwater > River... | reverse complement strand
CAGAAATAAAAAAGCCCAACCGAGGAGGGTTGGGCTTTAAATATGGTGGCCTGGGGCGGAATCGAACCACCGACACGCGGATTTTCAATCCGCTGCTCTACCAACTGAGCTACCGGGCCAAGGCTGCGCATTCTAGCACCATCGGCACGTCGCCTTCGAAACAGGCTGTCAGCTTGTGCTCATGCAGGCTTCGCACAATGCCTGCCAGTTCAAACGCCCAACACCCATGCCCAGGCCCGACTCAGCTGCTGCGCCCTACGACATGCTCATCCTCACCCTGGTGATGGGCGTGGTGTTTTGTGCCGTGCACCTGCTCAACGGCTGGGCCTTGCATGGCATCGAATTCTCCGAACATATCAACTTGGTCTACCTGCCCGGTTTTTTGCGTTTGGTGCATGTGCTGATCCTGGGCATGGTCTGGGGCACCTCTGCCACGGCCTTGGGAGGGTTGCTGTTGCTGTTTTGGAGCCACGATGGCTGGCTGGTGGGACTGGCCAACATCGGCGTGTCGGCCTCAGTGGCCATGCTGGCGGTGCTGCTGATGCAAGTGCTGCACGGGCGTCGCGTCGCCCTCACACGCTTGAGTGATCTGATACAGCTCGCGCTGCTCTACGCCTTGCTCAACGCAGCCCTGCACCACCTGGTCTGGTCATGGCTGGACCCGTCCCAACTGGTCCAGCCGGCGCAACTGTTTTACATGATGCTGGGCGACCTCAACGGTGCGGTCCTGGGCGCGCTGGTACTGCGGTGGGTGGCGCAACGCACCGGGCTGAAACGGCTGTTGCGCGAGCGCAGTGGGCGCTTGGACGACTGAGGTTCAGGCCGAGCGCTTGGAGCGCGAGAGATCGACACCCAGTTGTTTGAGCTTGCGGTAGAGGTGGGTGCGCTCCAGACCGGTTTTCTCGGCAACACGGGTCATGGAGCCGTTTTCCTGCGCCAGGTGGTATTCGAAGTAAGCACGCTCGAACGCGTCGCGGGCCTCGCGCAAAGGCATTTCCAGATCGAAGCTTTGGTGCGTGGGCGGCAAGACGACGGCCGTGCTTGCAGGCGCGTCGGGTGCGGTCGGCGCAACCGTCGGCGTGGCCGCTGCGATGCCCAGTGGCTTGCGCGCGAGACCCTGTTCCACCGCCTTCAGCAGCTTTTGCAGGGTGATGGGCTTTTCCAAGAAAGACTGCGCCCCGATGCGCGTGGCCTCGACGGCCGTGTCGATGGTGGCGTGCCCACTCATCATGATGACGGGCATGGTCAGCAAACCCGCGCCCGCCCACTCCTTCAGCAGGGTGACCCCATCGGTGTCGGGCATCCAGATGTCGAGCAACACCAGATCGGGCTGTAGGGCCTGGCGCGCGGTGCGCGCCTGCGCAGCGTTCTCGGCCAACTCGACCGTGTGGCCTTCGTCGTTGAGGATCTCAAAGAGCAGATCACGAATGCCCAGCTCGTCGTCCACCACCAATATGTTTGCCATGCTGCGTTTGTGAGAGTTGCCGATCAGAGGAGCCGACTCTGTGTGTCGGCGACTTGGAATGATAGCGAGACTTGCGCCCCGCCTTCATCCCGGTTTTTCAGGTCGATGCGCGCCCGGTGGTCGTCCGCGATTTTCTTCACCACGGCCAGTCCCAATCCGGTGCCCTTGCTCTTGGTGGTGACGTAGGGCTCGAACGCGCGTTGCAGGATTTGCTCTGGAAAGCCGGGGCCGTTGTCGCGCACGATCAGACGCACCCGCGCGCTGTTAGGCAGCCAGCGGGTGAGCAGCGTCACCGACGCCTGGGGTTGCGCCTCGCAGGCATCCTGTGCGTTTTGCAGCAGGTTGTGGATGACTTGGCGCAGTTGCTGGGCGTCCCCCAGGATGGGCGGACAGTCTGCATCCAGCTCCACGGTGATGGGCACATGGGCCGGATCGGCTTCGTAGAGGTGCATCACGTCCTGCACCAGTTCGTTGAGGTCCAACGATGTCAGCGCCGCTTCGGGCAAACGGGCGTAATCACGAAACTCGTTGACCAGTCGCTTCATCGCATCGACCTGATCGACGATGGTCTTGACCGATTTGTCGAGCAAGGCCTGCTCGGTGGTCGCGAGCTTGCCGTCGAGCTTCATGGCCAACCGTTCGGCCGAGAGCTGGATCGGCGTGAGGGGGTTCTTGATTTCGTGGGCCAAGCGACGCGCCACCTCACCCCAGGCCTGGGCGCGCTGGGCGGAGACGATTTCGGAGATGTCATCGAACACCAGCAAGCGCTGATCGTTGGGCAAAACCGCCCCGCGCGCCAACAAAGTCAGCGTCCCTTTGGCGATGCCCCCGAATGGATCGGTCGCCGTGCCCGCGCCTTGCAACTCGAAAGATTGCTGCCAGTGGTCCAAGCCATGTTCGCTGCGGTCCCCCAAAAAGCCTTGGAACTCCTGCTCGATGCGATCGGCCAGATCACCCAGCGCAGCGATGTCGCGCAACGGGCGGCCTTCCCAAGCCGCGAGTGGCACCCGCAAGATGCGCGTCGCACCGGGGTTGGCCGAGCGCAACACGCCTTGGGCATCGACCACGATCACGCCCGAGCTGAGGTTGTCGAGGATGGTCTGCAAATTGGCACGCGAGGTATAGACCTGCTCCATGCTGCGATCGAGTGCGTGCTGCGCGTCGGCCAGCTGCTGGGTCATGTCGGCAAAGGAGCGGGTCAGGCCTTCCAGTTCATCGCGTCCCTGCAAGGCACGCTTGGGGCTGAGGTCGCCGGCAGCCACATCGCGCATGCCCTCCGCGAGCAGCAACAACGGGCGCGCCAACTGGTTGCCCAGCAACACCGCCAGCACCACCGCCCCAAACACGGCCAGAAACAGGCTCAGGGTCAAGGTGCCGATGTACATGCGCCGCAGGCCATCGCGCCCGAGCGCGCGCTCCTGGTATTCGCGGTAAGCCACCTCCACCGCGAGCGCGTCGTGCACCAGCGTGGGCGAGATGCGTTTGGTGACTTGCAGCACGCGCGGCTCCATCAACAAGCCAATGCCCGACGGGGCCATCTGCACCAGGGCGCGGATGCGGGCATTGGGTGGGGCATCGGCCTCGGCTTCATCGAGCCCTTCGATGGCCGTGATGACCGACTGCGTGCGCAATTGCCGCAACTGCGACGACGCCGGTCGTTCCGGGTTGAGCTGAAAGCGCGAATCGCCGGCACTGGCCAGGGCCACACCGGACGTGCTCCAGACGATCACATCGTCGGCCCCGAGTTGCTCGCGCAAGCGCTCCAGTCGCAGACCCAGGGCCGCGTCGGGCACATCGTTCATCGATGCCGCGGCACCACGGGCTTTTTGCCCCAAGTCGCTGGCCAGGTTCTCCAGCGTCGAGCGGCCCAAATTCAAGCCGGCATCGAGCGCCCCTTCCACCTTGACGTCGAACCATTCCTCGATGGAACGCGAGACGAATTGATACGACACGCCATAAATCATCACCCCAGGCAAGATGCCCACCAAGGCAAAGATGGCTGCGATCTTGAGCAGCAGTCGACTGCCAAATCGCCCTTGTCGCCAGCGCACCAACAAGCGCACGGCCATCCACACGATGACGATCAACAGCACGCTGGCAATGACCAGGTTGAGGATGAACAGGGGCTGGTAGCTGCGTTCGTACAGTTCGCGGCTGTGCGTGACCTGGGTCAGAAAGAACATCAGCACCAGGGCCAGCGCCAGCATGACGGCTGCTGCCGCCACCATCAACCAGCGCTTTTGTGCGCTGCTCCAGCGGGTGGGGCCGGGTACGGTCATCGGCTGTCCACCTGCAAACGCTGCACGCGGCTCACACTGAGGTTCCAGTCGGCCTGGGCCGACAGACCGATTTGCAAAGGCCGTGGCAACTGGGTGAGGTCAAGGCGAAAGCGCAGGTCCAGGTTGTGCCGCGCATCGGCATCGATCTCACTGGCGGCCACCAAGGGCCATTGCGACAGACGCCGCACCGCCGCCAGTGCATCGGCCAGGGTGTCAAAGGTCTGGGCCAGGCTGACGCCAGCACCGCCGATGCTGAAAGGCTGACTGGCGATGTTGAGTCGCCAGCGTTGGGTCAGGGGCAAATAGGCCAGACGCAGATGGCGTTCGACGTGCGCGATGCGTTTGTCATAGAAGTACCAACGCTCGCGGCTGATGTCGGCCTCGGTCACGAAATACAAGGCCACGCCCTTTTGCAACGCGTCCTCCAGTGCGGTGGGCAACTCGAACTGCCACTGCACCGACAAGACGATTTGTCCGTCAACGCGCTGCACACGGAGGTTGTGCATCTCCACTGCGGCATCGGCACGGGCCAGTCCAGCCCCGACCACCAGACACAGGGCCAGCCAGAGTTGGCACACCCCGCGCAGGAGGGCCCGCGCTCGGCCTTCAGCCCGTCGCCCGTCGCTCCAGCAGTGCGTAATAAAAGCCATCGTGGTCACCGGGCAGATTGTCGGCCAGGGCCGCTGGCGTCATGGCGTTTTGGGGTCTCAAATGGCCCCAGGATGGCAACTCATGTGCTTCAGTGTTGTATGCAACAAACGATTCGAGCTGCGCCTGCCCCTCGGCGCGAAACACCGAGCAGGTCGCGTACAGCAAGCGCCCTCCCGGTCGCAACAGAGGCCACAGGCGACGCAGCAGTTGCTCTTGGAGGCTGGCGAGCTGGGCGATGTCGCTCTCACGGCGCAGCCAACGCACATCCGGGTGGCGGCGCACGATGCCCGAGGCCGAGCACGGCGCGTCGAGCAAGATGGCATCGAAGGGCTGGCCGTCCCACCAGGATTCGACCTGGGCCGCATCGGCCGCCCGCACCTCGGCATGCAGTTGCAAGCGTTGCAGGTTGTCGTGGATGCGTGCGCAGCGCTGCGCGTCCACATCCAAGGCCAGCACCGAGTCGGCCGCGTCAAGCAACTCCAGCAGGTGCGCGGTCTTGCCCCCCGGTGCGGCGCAGGCGTCGAGCACGCGCAAGCCGCGCCCCTGTGGGCGCGCCAAGCCGTTCAGCAGCAAGGGGGCCGCACACTGGGCGGCCGCGTCTTGCACCGAGCACAGGCCCTCGTCAAAGCCGGGCACCGCCTGCACCGGCAGGGCCCGCGCCAGCAACAGCCCCTGCGCGCCCACGGGCTGGCTCGACAACCCCTGGGCTTGCCAACGCGCCTGCAAGTCCTCGCGCGCGATGCGCCGCGTGTTCACGCGCCAGCACATGGGCGCGGGTTCGTTGGCCACGCGCAGCATCTCTTGCCAATGCGCAGGGTGGTCTTGCTGCAGGCGCGTGACCCACCAGTCGGGGTGGTTCCAACGCGCCAGCGGTTCGGCATCGCTGCTGGCGACCAGGGCAGCACGCTCGCGCAAAAAACGCCGCAAGCAGGCGTTGACGAACGGGGCCTGCGCCTGCCAACGCCGATGGCGCTTGGCGGCTTCGACCGCCTGATTCACCAGGGTGTGGGGCGTGTACGTCGCCTGCGTCTCGTCCCAGATCAGGGCCAGCGCGGTGCAGAGCAAGGCATCGATGGCCGGTGGCGGATCGCGCGGCACCAAGCGCTGGCGCAACACCTGGGCCTGACCCCACTGTCGCAGCACCTGGAACAACAGCGCCTGCACGCCCGCGCGCAAACCCGATGGCACCTCGCTCAACAGCGTCTGGGTGGATTGGCCGCGCGCCACCTGGGCCAGCAGGCGCGCCACCCATTGCAGTTGCTGCCACAGGGGCACGCTCTCGCGCCCGTCGATCGCTGCGTTCATGTCGGTCGCATCACTCCAGGACGCGACCGGGCTTGTACCGAAGCACCCGCGCCATCAGGCTGGCGGGGAACAGATCAATCGCCTCGTTGTAGGTCTGCACCGCCTGGTTGAAGCGTTGCAAATCGGGCTGCAAGGCGATGCCCAACTCGCTCCAGCGCTGCGTCAATTCATCGGGCACCGACACGTAATACACATCGGGATGGATGAGCGATTCCCAGGCGGCTTGCAAATCGCGGTGGGTGGCCGCCAGCGCGACCACCGAGGACGATTCCAGCGGATGTTCTTGCATGTGGGCCAGGGCCATGGCCGACAAATTGGCCGCCACTTGCAGCCGCGTCCAGCGACTGGCCGCCAGTTCGGGCGCGATGGACGACTGCCAACTGCCGGGTGAGGTCACGGCGCCCGTGGTGGCCTCTTGCACCAAGGCTTGGTAACGCAGCAGCAACTCTTCGAGCACCGCAAACTGGCGATTCACCTGCGTGCGCAGCCCCGTCAGGCGTCGGTAGGCACCGACGGCCCAGAACACGACCACCGCCACGATCAGCCAGAACCACGCGCTGTCGGTCATACATCACCCCAATTTGCCATGCGCCGATTCTCGCCCGAAAAAACAAAGGCCCCTCGGCGCGAACCGGGGGGCCTTTGAGAGGAGAGTGCCCGCGTCAGGCTTCGCTACCGCCCTCGCTGTGGGCTTCCTCATCCGCGGCCGCACCGGCAGCGAGTTCGGCGGCCTCGGCTTCGGCAATGGCGCGGCGCTCGGCATCGTCCATCGCGTCCTTGACCTTGCGGGCCTGGTGGTAAGCCATGCCCGAGCCCGCCGGGATCAGACGACCGACGATGACGTTTTCCTTCAGACCACGCAGCTCGTCGCGCTTGCCCATGATGGCCGCTTCGGTGAGCACGCGGGTGGTCTCCTGGAACGACGCCGCCGAGATGAACGAGTCGGTCGACAGCGAAGCCTTGGTGATGCCCAGCAACAGGTTGCTGAACGTCGCCGGGATCTTGCTGTCTTTTTGCAGCGCCTCGTTGGTGTTGAGGATCTCGGAGCGCTCGACCTGCTCACCGGCGATGTAGCTGGAGTCGCCCGGGTTCTCGACCACGACACGACGCAGCATCTGACGCACGATGACTTCGATGTGCTTGTCGTTGATCTTCACACCCTGGAGGCGGTAGACGTCCTGCACCTCGTCGACGATGTAGCGCGCCAGCTCTTCGATGCCCAGCAGGCGCAGGATGTCCTGCGGATCGGCCGGGCCGTCGACGATGCTCTCGCCCTTGTTCACCACTTGACCCTCGTGCACCAGGATGTTCTTCTCCTTGGGCACGAGCTCTTCCCAGACCTTGCCTTCCGGATCGGTGATCTGCAAGCGCACCTTGCCTTTGGTCTCCTTGCCGAAGGACACGGTGCCGGTCATCTCGGCCAGCACGCCCTTGTCTTTCGGGCTGCGGGCTTCGAACAACTCGGCCACACGCGGCAGACCGCCGGTGATGTCGCGGGTCTTCTGGCCTTCGACCGGGATGCGGGCCAACACTTCGCCGGGGCCCACGTCCTGACCATCGCGCACCTGGATCAGCGCGCCGACCTGGAAGCCAATCGTCACCGAGTGATCGGTGCCGGGGATCTTGACTTCCTTGCCCGAGGCGTCGACCAGCTTGACCTGCGGACGCACGACCTTGGTCGAGCCGCGGCGCTTGGGATCGATCACCACCAGGGTGGACAGACCGGTCACCTCGTCGACCTGCTTGGCGACGGTGAGGCCTTCTTCGACGTTCTCGAATTTCACCTGACCGGCGAACTCGGTGATGATGGGGCGCGTCAGCGGGTCCCAGTTGGCCAAGATGGCGCCGGCTTTGATCGACTGGTCCGCCTTGACGGTCAGCGTCGCGCCGTAGGGCACCTTGTGGCGCTCGCGCTCGCGGCCATGCTCGTCGTGGATGACGACTTCACCCGAACGCGAAATCACGACCAGCTCGCCCTTGCTGTTGGTCACGTAGCGCATCGTGGCGTTGAAGCCGATCACGCCGTTGGACTTGGCTTCCACGCTGGAGGCCACGGCCGCACGCGACGCCGCACCGCCGATGTGGAAGGTGCGCATCGTCAGCTGCGTGCCGGGTTCACCGATGGACTGGGCGGCGATGACGCCGACGGCCTCACCGACGTTGACCAGACCACCGCGACCCAGGTCGCGGCCATAGCACTTGGCGCACAAACCAAAACGCGTCTCGCAGTTCAGCGCGGTGCGCACGCGCACCTCGTCGATGCCTTGCGCTTCGAGCACGTCGATCATGTCTTCGTCCAGCATCTCGCCAGCGTGGACCACCACCGCACGGGTCTCGGGGTGGATCACGTCCTCGGCGGCCGTGCGGCCCAAGATGCGCTCGCGCAGCGATTCGATCACTTCACCGCCTTCGACGATGGCGCGCATGAGCTGACCTTGTTGTGTGCCGCAATCGTCCTCGGTCACCACCAGGTCTTGCGTCACGTCCACCAGACGGCGGGTCAGGTAACCCGAGTTGGCGGTCTTCAAGGCCGTGTCGGCCAGACCTTTACGGGCACCGTGCGTCGAGATGAAGTACTGCAACACATTGAGGCCTTCACGGAAGTTCGCCGTGATGGGGGTCTCGATGATGGAGCCATCGGGCTTGGCCATCAGGCCGCGCATGCCGGCGAGCTGACGGATCTGAGCGGCCGAGCCGCGCGCACCGGAGTCGGCCATCATGTAGATCGAGTTGAAGGACTCTTGCTCGACTTCCTTGCCGTTGCGATCGATGGTCTTTTCCTTGCGCAACTGGTCCATCATGACCTTGGAGACGGCGTCACCGGCCTTGCCCCAGATGTCCACGACCTTGTTGTAACGCTCGCCCGATGTGACCAGACCCGAGACGTATTGCTGCTCGATGTCTTTGACTTCCTTCTCGGCCTCTTCAATGATGCGGTGCTTTTCTTGCGGCACCAGCATGTCTTCGATGGCGATCGAGATGCCAGCGCGCGTGGCCAGACGGAAGCCGTTTTGCAGCAGCTTGTCGGCGAACACCACGGTCTCTTTCAGACCGCATTTGCGGAACGCGGCGTTGATGAGGCGGGAAATCTCTTTCTTCTTCAGCGCCTTGTTCAGATTGCTGAAGGGCAGGCCCTTGGGCAGGATTTCCGACAAGAGGGCACGGCCCACGGTGGTGTCGACCAGGCTGGTGCTGGGTTCGAACTCGCCGCTGTCCTTGTTCTTGTTCCACTCGGTCAGGCGCACGCTGATCTTGGCAGTCAGCTCGACCACACCGTTGTCGAGCGCGCGCTGGACTTCAGAGATGTTGGCAAACACCATGCCTTCGCCCTTGCCGTTGATGCGCTCACGGGTGGCGTAGTAAAGGCCCAGCACCACGTCTTGCGACGGCACGATGGACGGTTCGCCGTTGGCGGGGAACAGCACGTTGTTGGAGGCCAGCATCAGGGTGCGGGCTTCCATCTGCGCTTCCACCGACAGCGGCACGTGAACGGCCATCTGGTCACCGTCGAAGTCAGCGTTGAACGCCGAACAGACCAGCGGGTGCAACTGAATGGCCTTGCCTTCGATCAGGATGGGCTCGAACGCCTGGATGCCCAAGCGGTGCAGCGTGGGCGCACGGTTGAGCATCACCGGATGCTCTTTGATGACCTCTTCCAGGATGTCCCACACCACCGGCGTGCCGGCTTCGACTTCCTTCTTCGCGGCCTTGATGGTGGTGGCGATGCCCATCGCTTCCAAGCGCGAGAAGATGAACGGCTTGAACAGTTCGAGGGCCATCAGCTTGGGCAGACCGCACTGGTGCAGCTTCAAGGTCGGGCCCACGGTGATCACGGAACGACCGGAGTAGTCCACGCGCTTGCCCAGCAAGTTCTGACGGAAACGACCGCTCTTGCCCTTGATCATGTCGGCCAGCGACTTGAGAGCGCGCTTGTTGGCGCCCGTCATGGCCTTGCCACGGCGACCGTTGTCCAGCAGGCTGTCCACGGCTTCTTGCAGCATGCGCTTTTCGTTGCGCGCAATGATTTCCGGCGCCTTCAACTCCAACAGGCGACGCAGACGGCTGTTGCGGTTGATGACGCGGCGGTACAGGTCGTTCAAGTCGGAGGTCGCGAAGCGGCCACCGTCCAGCGGCACCAGCGGACGCAGGTCCGGCGGCAGCACGGGCAGCACGGTCAGCACCATCCACTCGGGCTTGATGCCCGACTTCTTGAACGCTTCCAGCAGCTTGAGGCGCTTGGCGTTTTTCTTGACCTTGACTTCGGAGCCGGTGAGGTCGTTGCGCAGCTTGTCGATTTCGACATCGAGGTCCAGGCCTTCGAGCAGGTCCTTGATGCCTTCGGCGCCCATCTTGGCCGTGAACTCGTCACCGTACTCGGCCACTTTGGCGTCGTAGTCGTCCTCGGTCATGATGGTGTACTTCTTCAGCGGAGTCATGCCCGGATCGGTCACGACATAGGCTTCGAAGTACAGCACGCGCTCGATGTCGCGCAGGGTCATGTCGAGCACGAGGCCCAGACGCGACGGCAGCGACTTGAGGAACCAGATGTGGGCGCACGGTGCAGCGAGGTCGATGTGGCCCATGCGCTCGCGGCGCACTTTGGTCTGGGTCACTTCCACACCGCACTTCTCGCAGATCACACCACGGTGCTTGAGGCGCTTGTACTTGCCGCACAAGCATTCGTAGTCCTTGATGGGACCAAAAATCTTGGCGCAGAACAGGCCGTCACGCTCGGGCTTGAAGGTGCGGTAGTTGATGGTTTCGGGTTTCTTCACTTCACCGAACGACCACGAACGGATCTTTTCGGGCGAAGCCATGCCGATCTTGATGGCATCGAAATGCTCATCCGGGGTGAACTGCTTGAACAGGTCGAGTAGCGATTTCATGTTGGCGTGTCCTTCCCTGCTGAATTACGAACGTTCCATCTCGATGTCGATACCGAGCGAGCGAATTTCCTTGACCAGCACGTTGAACGACTCCGGCATGCCGGCGTCGATGGCGTGCTCGCCCTTGACGATGGACTCGTACACCTTGGTACGACCCTGCACGTCGTCGGACTTGACGGTGAGCATTTCCTGCAAGGTGTAGGAAGCGCCGTAGGCTTCGAGCGCCCACACCTCCATCTCGCCGAAACGCTGGCCACCGAATTGGGCCTTGCCGCCCAGCGGCTGCTGGGTGACCAAGCTGTAGGGGCCGGTCGAACGGGCGTGCATCTTGTCGTCGACCAAGTGGTGCAGCTTGAGCACGTGCATGTAACCGACGGTGGTCAGGCGCTCGAAGCGCTCGCCCGTGCGGCCATCAAACAAATGCGCTTGCGTGCGGCTGGCCGACAGGCCTTTGGCTTCGGCCACGGCTTGCGGATAGGCCAGTTGCAACATGGCTTGGATCTCTTGCTCGGAAGCGCCGTCGAACACCGGGGTGGCAAACGGCATGCCGTGCGACAGGTTCTGCGCCATCTCCAGCAACTGCGTTTCGCTGAGTTTGGACAGGTCTTCCTTGCGACCGCTGGCGTTGTAGATCTGTTCCAGGTAGCTGCGGATCTCGGCGGCTTTGGATTCGGCTTGCAGCATGTCGCCGATGCGCTGACCGATGCCCTTGCCGGCCCAGCCCAAGTGGACTTCGAGCACCTGACCCACGTTCATGCGCGACGGCACGCCCAGCGGGTTGAGCACGATGTCAACGGGTGTGCCATCGGCCATGTAGGGCATGTCCTCGACGGGCACGATCTTGGAGACCACACCCTTGTTGCCGTGACGGCCGGCCATCTTGTCGCCGGGTTGCAGGCGGCGCTTGACGGCCAGGTAGACCTTGACCATCTTGAGCACGCCCGCCGGCAGCTCGTCGCCTTGCGTGAGCTTCTTGCGCTTTTCTTCGAACGCGAGGTCGAAGCTGTGGCGCGTCTGCTCCATGGCGTTCTTGATGCTTTCGAGCTGGCTGGCCACGTCCTCGTCGGCGGGACGGATGTCGAACCAGTGGAACTTCTCGACGCTGGCCAGATAGGCCTTGTCGATCTTGCTGCCCTTGGCCAGCTTGTTCGGGCCGCCGTTGGCGATCTTGCCGTTGAGCAGTTTCTCGATGCGGTCAAAGGCGTCGGCCTCGACGATGCGCAACTGGTCGTTCAAGTCCAGGCGGAAGCGCTTGAGTTCGTCGTCGATGATCTGCTGGGCGCGCTTGTCGCGCTGGATGCCTTCGCGGGTGAAGACCTGCACGTCGATCACCGTGCCCTGCGAGCCCTGGCTCACGCGCAGCGAGGTGTCTTTCACATCGCTGGCTTTCTCGCCGAAGATGGCGCGCAGCAGTTTTTCTTCCGGCGTCAGCGTGGTCTCACCCTTCGGTGTGACCTTGCCCACCAGCGTGTCGCCCGGCTGCACTTCGGCACCCACGTAGATGATGCCGGACTCGTCCAAGCGGTTGAGCTGGGTCTCCGCCAGGTTCGGGATGTCGCGCGTGATTTCCTCGGCACCGAGTTTGGTGTCGCGGGCCATGACCACCAGTTCCTCGATGTGGATCGAGGTGTAACGGTCTTCGGCCACCACGCGCTCGCTGATGAGGATGGAGTCTTCGAAGTTGTAGCCGTTCCAGGGCATGAACGCGACCAGCATGTTCTGACCCAGGGCCAGTTCACCCAGATCGGTGGAGGCACCGTCGGCCACCACGTCGCCCTTGGCGATCTTGTCGCCGCGCTTGACGATGGCACGCTGGTGGATGTTGGTGTTCTGGTTGGAACGCTGGTACTTGATGAGGTTGTAGATGTCCACACCCACTTCACCGGCTTGCGTTTCGTTGTCGTTGACACGCACCACGATGCGGGTGGCGTCCACGTAGTCGACCACGCCGCCACGGGTGGCGGTGACCACCGTGCCCGAGTCCACGGCAGCGACACGCTCGATGCCGGTACCGACCAGGGCTTTTTCGGGGCGCAGCACCGGCACGGCCTGACGCTGCATGTTGGCGCCCATCAAGGCGCGGTTGGCGTCATCGTGCTCCAGGAAGGGCACCAGCGAGGCGGCGACCGACACGATCTGCGCCGGCGACACGTCCATGTACTGGATGCGCTCAGCGCTGCACAGGATGGATTCACCCTTTTCACGGGCCGACACCAGCTCGCCGGTCAGACGACCGTCTTTATCCAGCGTGGCGTTGGCCTGGGCGATGACGTATTTGCCTTCTTCGATGGCCGACAGGTAATCGATCTCGTTGGTGACCTTGCCATCGACCACGCGACGGTACGGCGTCTCGATGAAGCCGTATTCGTTCAAGCGGGCGTACAGGGCCAGCGAGTTGATCAGACCAATGTTCGGACCTTCCGGGGTTTCGATCGGGCAGACGCGGCCGTAGTGGGTGACGTGCACGTCGCGCACTTCGAAGCCGGCGCGCTCGCGCGTCAAACCGCCCGGGCCCAGGGCCGACACGCGGCGCTTGTGGGTGATCTCGGACAGCGGGTTGGTCTGGTCCATGAACTGCGACAACTGCGAGGCACCGAAGAATTCCTTCAGCGCGGCCGAGATCGGCTTGGAGTTGATGAGGTCATGCGGCATGAGCGGTTCTTGCTCGGCCTGACCCAGACGCTCCTTGACCGCTTTTTCGATGCGGGCCAGACCGGTGCGGTACTGGTTCTCGGCGAGTTCGCCAACGCAGCGCACGCGGCGGTTGCCCAAGTGATCGATGTCATCGACTTCGCCGCGACCGTTGCGCAGGTCGACCAGGATCTTGACCACCGACAAGATGTCGTCGTTGGTCAGCACCATCGGGCCTTCGGGGTTCTTGATGCCGACTTTGGCATTGAACTTCATGCGGCCCACGCGCGACAGGTCGTAGGTGTCCGGGTTGTAGAACAGGCGCTGGAACAGGGCCTGCACGGCGTCTTCGGTCGGCGGCTCGCCGGGGCGCATCATGCGGTAGATGGCAACGCGGGCGGCGAACTCGTCGGTGGTCTCGTCGGTGCGCAGGGTCTGGCTGATGTAAGCGCCCTGGTCGAGTTCGTTGGTGTAGATGCACTGGAGTTCTTGCACACCGGCTTCACGCAGCTTCTTGAGCAGGGCTTCGGTCAGCTCGTCGTTGGCGCGGGCGATCAACTCGCCGGTGTCGGCGTCGATGATGTTCTTGGCGATGACGCGGCCGATGAGGAAGTCTTCCGGCACGCTGATGTGCGTGGTGCCCGATTGCTCGAGCTCGCGGGTGTGGCGCGCGGTGATGCGCTTGTCCTTGGCCACGACCACGTTGCCGGCCTTGTCGGTGATGTCGAAACGGGCGACTTCACCCTTGAGGCGCTCGGAGACGAACTCCATCTGCGCGCCGCTGTCCATCAGGCGGAAGTTGTCGTTGACGAAGAAGTTCGCCAGGATGGTCTCGGGCGTCAGGCCGATGGCCTTGAGCAGGATGGTGACCGGCATCTTGCGGCGACGGTCGACGCGGAAGTACAGCAGGTCTTTCGGATCGAATTCGAAGTCGAGCCACGAGCCACGGTAAGGAATGATGCGGGCCGAGAACAGCAGCTTGCCCGAGCTGTGGGTCTTGCCCTTGTCGTGCTCGAAGAACACGCCGGGCGAGCGGTGCAGCTGCGAGACGATGACGCGCTCGGTGCCGTTGATGATGAACGAGCCTTTCTCGGTCATCAGGGGCACTTCGCCCATGTAGACCTCTTGCTCTTTGACTTCCCGGACCACCTTGGACTGCGGCGTGGAGGACTCGCGGTCGTAGATGATGAGTTGCACACGTGCACGCACCGCCGACGCAAAGGTCAGACCACGGGTCTGGCACTCGCGCACGTCAAAAGCGGGCTTGCCCAGGTTGTATTCGAGGAATTTCATCTCGACAAAACCGTTGTGCGAGACGATGGGGAACGCGGCTTCGAAAGCGGCCTGCAGGCCCTCGGGGGTGCGCTGCTTCGGAGGCATGTCGGCCTGCAAGAAGGCGGTGTAGGCATCCTTCTGCATTTGCAGGAGGTAAGGGACTTCCAGCACGCTGTCGCGGCTGCCGAAACTTTTGCGAATGCGCTTGCGTTCGGTGTATGAGTAGGCCATGGGTTCTCCGGACTTGATCAGAGCAAAACTGTGTGTCGCCCACCGATGTCGACTTCGGTGAACAACGTGCTTGGCGGCTGGCCACTACCAGCGTTGGCAGACGGCTGCGCGTTGCACGCAGCCCGAACCAAGGATTCTTCCGCAGTTGGAACAGAAGACACTCAAAAACGGCTGTTCAGCCACTTTGGGGTGCGCTCTGCATGAAGCGCCAAAGGCTGGAGGCCCTTGTCGGACACTCCAGCCTCTGAGATCGACCCAATTACTTGAGTTCGACTTTCGCGCCAGCTTCTTCGAGCTTCTTCTTGGCGGCTTCGGCGTCGGCTTTGGACACGCCTTCTTTGACGGCCTTGGGAGCGCCGTCGACCATGTCTTTGGCTTCCTTGAGGCCCAGACCGGTGATTTCGCGCACGGCCTTGATGACGCCCACTTTGTTGGCGCCGGCTTCAGCCAGGATCACGTTGAATTCGGTCTTCTCTTCAGCGGCAGCAGCGCCACCACCTGCGCCGCCAGCGGCGGCCGGAGCGGCCATGGCGGCTGCGCTCACACCAAACTTCTCTTCGATGGCTTTCACCAGGTCGTTGAGTTCCATGACCGTCATGCTGTCGAGCGCGGTCAAAAATGCGTCTTTATCGAATGCCATTTTGATTTCCTAACAAGTATTGGATTGAACAGGAGCGGTGTTGCCTCAGGCGGCAGCCGCTTCGCCTTTTTGGGTTGCCAGTGCACCCAGAACCACGGCCGTGCGCGAGATGGGCGACTTGAGCAAGCCACACAACTGCGACAGCAGAACTTCTTTGGACGGGATGCTTGCAAGCTCTTTCACACCGTTGGCGTCCAGGGCTTTGCCGCCGAACACGCCGCCGCGAATGACCAACTTGTCGTTGGTTTTCGCGAAATCGGCCACCACCTTGGCGGCGGCCACAGCGTCGACGGAGAAGCCATAGATCAGCGGACCGGTCATCTGGTCGGCTGCCACTTCGAATGCGCTACCGGCCACAGCACGGCGGGCCAGCGTGTTTTTCAACACGCTCAGGCTCACGCCGGAGCTGCGCGCCTTGTTGCGCAGATTCGTCATGTCAGCGACCTTGATGCCGCGGTATTCCGCCATCACCAGGGTTTGAGCTTGAGCGGCGAGGCCGGTCACTTCAGAAATGACCGCTTCTTTCTCACTGCGATTCAGACTCAAGGTCTACTCCTTCAAAATGTGCCGTCGGTTTGCACCTCGGGCACGCCTACTTTGCAGCGACCTTTACCGTCAGGAAAAATTCCTTCTGGCGGGATCGCCATCTGCGTTGGCTGGTGAATTAAGCGACGCCGCCGAAACGGTGCCACGCCAACGGTCTTGGATGACCTGGCCTCTTGTCTTGCGACCGAGACCAGCCCACCACTTTGGCTCGCCGTTGCCGGCGGACCAAATTCTTTAAGCGCTCAGGCTTTGCACGTCCACGCGCACGCCCACACCCATGGTGGACGAGACAGCCACCTTGCGCAGGTAGATGCCCTTGCTGGTGGCCGGCTTGGCCTTGTTCAAGGCGTCCACGAGTGCCGCGATGTTGCCCTTGAGCTTGTCGTCGTCGAACGAGCGACGGCCCACGGTGGCGTGCACGATGCCCGCCTTGTCCACGCGGAACTGCACCTGACCGGCCTTGGCGTTTTTCACCGCCGTGGCGACGTCGGGCGTGACCGTGCCGACTTTGGGGTTGGGCATCAGGCCGCGCGGACCCAGGATCTGACCCAGGGTACCGACCACGCGCATGGCGTCGGGCGCTGCGATGACCACGTCAAAGGGCATGTCACCGGCCTTGACCTGAGCAGCCAGGTCGTCCATGCCGACGATGTCGGCACCGGCGGCCTTGGCTTCTTCGGCCTTGGCGCCTTGGGCGAACACGGCCACACGTGCCGTCTTACCGGTACCGTTGGGCAGCACAACGGCGCCACGCACGACTTGGTCAGACTTCTTGGCATCGATGCCGAGTTGCACAGCCACGTCGATGGACTCATCGAACTTGGCGGTGGCGCATTCCTTGACGATGCTCAGCGCGTCGTTCAGGGGGTACAGCTTGGTGCTGTCAACCTTGCCTTGCAGGGCTTTTTGTTTCTTGGTCAGTTTGGCCATCTCACACCCCCTCCACGGTCACACCCATCGAGCGGGCGGAACCAGCGATCGTACGAACGGCGGCGTCCAGGTCAGCTGCGGTGAGGTCGGCCATCTTGGCCTTGGCGATCTCTTCGAGCTGGGCGCGCGTGATCTTGCCCACCTTGTCGGTGTGCGGCTTGGACGAGCCCTTGTCGAGCTTGATGGCCTTCTTGATCAGCGTGGTCGCCGGCGGCGTCTTGATGATGAAGGTGAAGGACTTGTCTGCAAACGCGGTGATGACCACCGGCAGGGGCAGACCCGGCTCGACGCCTTGGGTCTGGGCGTTGAACGCCTTGCAGAATTCCATGATGTTCAGACCACGTTGGCCCAACGCGGGACCAATCGGGGGCGACGGGTTGGCCTTACCGGCTGGCACTTGCAGCTTGATGAAGCCGACGATTTTCTTCGCCATGCTTTTCTCCTTGCGGGTTCAAACGCTCTTGCGAGCTCCCCGGGGTTGACGGTTCAAAAAACGATTTCGGACGCCGAACCGGAAAGCGTCTGAAACGGGATGCTCAGGTCTTTTCGACCTGAGCGAATTCGAGCTCGACCGGCGTGGCACGACCAAAGATCGTGACCGACACGCGGACCTTGCTTTTCTCGTAGTTGACTTCCTCGACCATGCCGTTGAAGTCGGTGAACGGGCCTTCCTTGACACGCACCAGCTCGCCCACCATGAACTCGACTTTGTGGCGCGGCTTCTCGGCACCGTCTTGCATCTGGTTGACGATTTTTTGCACCTCGGCCTCGGAGATCGGGGCCGGACGGTTCTTGGCGCCCCCCACAAAGCCCGTGACCTTGTTGGTGTGCTTGACCAGGTGCCAGGTGTCGTCGTCCATCACCATTTCGACGAAGACGTAGCCCGGGAAGAACTTGCGCTCGGCGGTGCGGCGCTGGCCGTTCTTCATCTCAACCACTTCTTCGGTGGGCACCAGGATGCGACCGAATTTGCTCTCCATGCCGGCGCGCGCAATGCTCTCGCGAATGTTGCGCTCAACCGCCTTCTCCATGCCCGAGTAAGCATGGACCACGTACCAGCGCAGATCCAAAGGGGCCGCGGCACCGTCGGTCGCTGCGGCGTTGTCAGTGATGTCGTTCATCATTTCTTCCAGCCCAGAATCAGGTCATACAGAACCCATTCCAGGGTTTTATCGGTCAGCCACAGAAACAGCGCCATCAAGACCACGAAGCCAAAGACATACAAAGTCATCTGGGTCGCTTCTTTGCGCGTCGGCCACACCACCTTGCGCACCTCGCGCCAAGCATCGTCACCGAAAGCCACCAATTGACGACCGTGGTGCGACAGCAAGAAGCTCACCACCGCCGCTGCCAAACCCACAATGAGCACCGCCCACTGCAGCAACGCACCTTGCGAAGAGGTCAGGTAAAAGCCCGCCAGCGCCGAGGCCAGCAAGACCACCGACAAGGCCAGCTTGGCTTTATCGGCGGACGTGACCACGGTTTCAACGTTTGCAGCAGACATGAGGGATGTTTCTTGGTTTGAAAAATCGGAGGGACTTCAAGACACCGAAGCCCGCCATGAAGGCGGGCCTGGAGTTGGGCCGGGCGCGGGGCCCGGTGGCAGGGGCGGAGGGAATCGAACCCCCATCGACGGTTTTGGAAACCGCTACTTTACCACTAAGCTACGCCCCTAAAAGCATCACTCCATGATCTTGGCGACGACGCCGGCACCGACGGTGCGGCCACCTTCGCGGATCGCAAAGCGCAGACCCTCTTCCATCGCAATCGGGTGGATCAGCTTGACCGTGATCGACACGTTGT
>Ga0256341_1000019_pt1 | contig 18784 bp, 29 predicted proteins | sample AtltaT_6_FD_183694 | JGI IMG/M metagenome (GOLD analysis project Ga0256341, IMG submission 183694) | Metatranscriptome of freshwater microbial communities from Altamaha River, Georgia, United States - Atl_Cont_RepB_8d (Metagenome... | ecosystem: Environmental > Aquatic > Freshwater > River... | reverse complement strand
ATTTTTAAGATATTTGTGTTATCTTATATTGAGGAAGGTAGGAGTACAAAAATATTTTTATGAAAAACTGTTTTGTACTACTTACTGTAATACTGTTTTTGTTTACGTCATGTGATGTACAAAAACGCATGCAAAAAAAATTAGACAAGTATTGTCCTCTATGTCCTACAAAAGACAGCATTATTACAAATATTACATATCGCGATACAACTATAACTCTTCCTGGAGATACAACTGTTGTAGTTGATAGTCTTTATTGTGATTCACTAGGTAATGTATTTATTAAAAGACTTTCTGAAAAAGATGGAGACATTGTGCGTTTAAAAAATGCATTAAAAAATAATAAACTTACATCTACTGCAATAGTTAAAACTCAATACATCAATGTACCTGGTGCAACAATAACAAAAACACGCGATGTCATAAAAAGATTACCTGCTCAAAAAATAAAATACATACCATGGTGGGTTAATTTCTTTGCTGTTCTTGGTGGAATTACATTTACAATTATCATTCTTTATATAACTTATAAATTAACTATAGGCAAATGGACACAGCAATTTTGACAATAGGATTGTTTGTAATAGGAACTATTATTACAATAATTGGATACTTTTTAAGAACAACTTATAACAATGTTGTACGCGATGTTGGTAATCTTCAAAATGAATCAAAGAAACATGTTGAGGAACAAGGCAAACTTAAAGGTAAAATTGAGTTGTTAGAACAAGAGCATAGATTAAAATACCAACTTATTGAAGAAACTACCCAACATGAGATAAGAACAATGGCAAACAAAATTGGGGAATTGTCTGATACTGTGGGGGAGTTGATCAGGATCCAACTAAACGTAGGAGGATCCGCAAGAAGAAGAAATAACAATAGTACTAACTAAACTAAAAAATATGAATACATTAGATTTGTCAAAAATCAAACAAGTTCCTTTAAGAGAAAGTCAGTATATTAAAGAACAAACAAAAAAAGTTCAAATTGTTTTGCATCATACTGCAGGTAATTCATCAGCACCTGGAACAATTAAAATGTGGGATGCAGATGATAGAGGTCGTATAGCAACTTGTGTTGTTATTTCTGGTAAAGGATTATCTAAAGACACTTTTGATGGTGAAATTTGTCAAGCATTTTCATCTAAACATTGGGCTTATCACTTAGGTCTTAAACAAGATGTTTTTAGATCAGTTGGCGTCCCTTATAAATCAATTGATCCAATAGCAATTGGTATTGAAATATGTAATTGGGGACCATTAGAAAAAAAAGGTGATAAGTTTTATAACTATGTCAATAGAGAAGTTCCTGCAGATCAAGTATGTGAGCTAGAAAAACCATACAAAGGACATAAATATTACCATGCTTATACAGATGCACAAATTGAATCAGTACGTCAATTGTTGATTTATTGGAATAAAGTCCATGGTATTCCATTAGATTACAATGAATCAGATATGTGGAATATATCCGCAAATGCACTTAAGGCTGTACCAGGAGTATATACTCACAATTCTTATAGAAAAGATAAGAGTGATATTTCTCCTCAACCAAAAATGATAGCAATGTTAAAATCCCTAAAATCATAAATCATGAATCAAAATCAAATCCTAGGAATTGCACGACACATTTTAACCTTCGCTGGAGGTTTTCTTGTTGTAAGAGGCACAATTGATGAATCTACACTTACTGAACTTGTAGGTTCTGTAATTACTTTAGCAGGTCTTATATGGTCTGTTGTAGACAAAAAAGAAAAGAAAGATGGCAGCGAAGCTTAAATCTAGCAACGTTATCACCTTTTTGAAGAAGCCCAAAGTTTCAAGACCTGGTGTTCATGCAAAAACAAAAACATCAAAGTCAAAAAACTCAAGAAACTATCGCAAGACCTATAAAGGTCAAGGGCGATAAAAGATGCTACTATGCAAATGTTTAGTGGTTTTTCTTCTTCTGTAGAAAGTCCCCCAGTGATGGGGGATTTTCGTTTTCTACAGACCTTTGATTAATTGGATTGTTCTCTTTTATAATCAGCATCTCTTCTTTTTAAAGATTCTATACCAATAGATATGTTATATTTTATCTTTAAAAATCTTTTAAGTAATACTAATTTGTCATGATTAGTTTCTCTGTTCATTATAATGAAGTAAGAGTCTCTAATTATATCATTAAGAAACGTGCTCATCTTCTATAAGAATTGGTTCTTCATGTACTTCAACTATTTCATCTTCTTCTGTTGAATTTAAATCAAGCATATCAGAAAATAGTTCATGAACTTTCAGCTGATGCTCCATCCAGTCAGAAGGATGTGAATCTTTTAATGCTAAAGTTATATGATTATACAATACCCATGCAGAATCAGAGTCAACTTTATAATCAAAAGATGGCTTGACTAACTCTTTCTTAACTGTATTTAACTGCATTGTGTTAAGCACATCTCTCTTAAGAAATAATTCTCCTAAGATATCATGTTGTGCAGTTGTTGTAAGCAGTATTCCTTTCATTGAATCTTTGTGTTCAACCAAAGAATCCCAGTATTCACCAGCATTATTGATATAATCACTAATAATACCTTCTGCTAAAAGATCTGCTGCACCTTTATGCACACGCTTAAATTTGCCAAATTTGTTGTTATTCAACATCATTCCATTCATACAAACTTTTACCAAGCCTCCAAGATTAAATCTGAAGGCAAGTTGTTTGTTATATGAATTGGTAAAATTAGCAGATAACTCTATGTCTGGATCTGCTTTATAATTCATTCTTAATGTGCCTAAAGCAATTTGCCCATCATTGGTACATCTGTAATCTTCTCCAGTGATAATAAAACCTGCATTGGTTATTTCACTTCTCACACGGTTTATCACACTAGCATGTGAGATTGGGGTGTAAGTTTCTGTTTTCTCTGGTAATTCAGTAGACAGAATTCTTGCATAGGCATCCATGCCACTTACTGTTCTTTTCATAATTCTAATTTTAATTGTTGATACATATTTTGTGGAATCACTTCAGATGTGCTTTCTATCTTTTTAATCTCATCATAGATTTTGTCTAGATAGAATTTCTCATCTATATTATACTCTTCCCATGGTAGAGTGACAGCTTTATTAAAAATGGTTTGAAGTATTGGACCACTTTCAAGTTGTATTTGTCTACCATCAGGATGACATTTAATAATCTTTGTACCTTTCTTAGATACAAAGTATCTGACAAGTTTTTGAAGTTTGTTTTCATAGAAAACACCTTCTTTAACACCACGTTCCACAAAAAACCAGTTACCTTTTATTTTTGAACCAGTGCAGTAGTCAAATATATTTTTGTTTGATTTAAGATAATCTTTAGGATCAATACCATTTACAAAATACTCAAACCATGCTTTTGGTATTACAAGGTTAGATTTATTCTTATGAAGAGGTAATTCTTCAAATTCAAATCTGCCTTTACATTTTGTTTTACCATCAGAATAGATTGCAATGTAATTATTTACATCACCAATAATCATCTTTTTATACTCTACAGACTCAAGCTGTAATTGTGTCAATTCTTCCCACTCTTTACAAATTGCAAAGAATAGTTCTTCATCTTTTTCATCTATGTCAAATTCTAAACCATCTGTATTTTGCATCAAAGGTTGACAATTTGGAATTCTTGTTGTTATCATTTCATACAACATGGACAACAGTAGCTGACCATTAACAGTAATTCTAAAAGTCAATTCAGGATCATATAAAAATGAATACCTGCTTTTGCTCAAACCATAAGTAGAATTTAAAACAATCTTAAATAGATAATTTAAAGGATTTGACTTTGGATATTTCTTTCTTTCTTCAAAGAACCACTCATATAATTCACAAAAGTCATCTTTAGGAATTTGAGCAGGAGACCATTTATTTTTAATGGCAAGGTTTGGATAAAAACTAGTAACATCCACACTTAGAATTTTTCTACCTGGCTTAGGTTCATAAACTCCAGATGCAATACAACCATGAATACCGCCTAATGCATAGTCTGTAGGCACACCTTTGTGCATCATCCTATACTTTGGACCTTTCTTCTTTATTTCATCCTCTGATGTATCTAAAATAGTAGTATCTACCACTAGATTCTTAAACCAGTTATGCACACCAATAAACTCAGGAGTTTCAAACTTTACACAAGGTAGGATAATGTCACGTATAACAACATTCTTACGATAAGTTCTCATCTCCTTAATCTCTTTCTTTTCTAATCCCAACTTCTCAGAAAGAAAGTGAAGAAATATTTCCTTAGAAATTTTAGGTTCGCTTGCTGACAGCAAATTGACATTGTAAGTTTCACTAAGTTTAGCACGCAAGTTAATCTGCGACACCATTACTTTAGTTCCTTTGGAATCTGTCATGGTAAAGATTGCCTTGGTTGATCTAACGTCATTGATACAATATTTAACTACCATAGTTAATGTATCTTTGTCATTAATTCTCTCATAATGAGGATGAGGCATCTCTTCAACATTTTCCCAATCCATTCCAAACTGTGTCCACTTCAAAGATGTACGCTTAGCGTTACTATCCCAATGGTTAAGTTTGAATATATCCACACATCTAATTGAAAGTTTGAATTCTGGATAATCAAGAAACTCATTCCTATCTGATTTACCAATTACATACTGAGCATACTCATATAATCTATGAGCAATGTCTTCAGCTTCTGCATCAGGGTCTAAAAACTCTTTGGCATTTGCTAATACAAACTCAGTAATCTGGGCATCAAACGCAATATTATTGTAACCTAAATGCCAATCTTTAGCATTTTTAGATTCAATAAGAAACTTGACAAAATCAACAACATCATTTTGATACTTACTTATGACAAATACTTTTCTTGTTTTTCTATCATAAGCTTCAAATACAGCAACGAAACAATTGACAATGGTCTCATAGTCCATTACCCAGAATTCGCGACTTCTCATTACTTACTCTTTTTTGATTTTTTTTCTGCTTCTAATACTTCTAAATCATATGCTGTATGTAAAGTTTCACTGCTTACATCAGACTGAATTGCATCAGTAAATACTTTAGAATTTTCATTAATTGCAAATCGTTTAATAAAAGCAATAATATCATTAATATCTTCAAGATAATATTCATAATAAGCAGCAAGTACAACTCTTTGCTCTTGCCAACTTTGTTCTCCATTAGCACGTTTTGCAGGAATTAAATCACCACGATCATTCAAACGAGGCATCATCATTGGTTTGTCTTTGCTATCTTTAGAAACAACAGCAAGAACTTTTTGCTCTGGGTCAAAAATAGCCTCATTGTAAGGACAATCTTTGTCAATTGGCATCATTCTGAATGTAGGTTTCTCATTCCATTTTGATGAGTAAATCATCATGTTTTTTACACTTGTATTCATATTATTTGGATTAAAATTACAATTTAAAGGTTTCTTTTTCTTTATCATATTTGTCACAAAGTTCACCAACTTCCTGAAGTATTTTTACATCAACATGCAATATTTCAGCATACTGTTTAAAATACTTTTTTGGAAATACAAATGACTCAACATAAACCCATTCTGGTGTATGTATGCCATAATAATCAGATAAATGCCTTTTGGCGTTCTGTGACAACTTAGAATATTTGCCTTGAATAAACAAGTCATAATCATGTCCTACAGGATTCATGTCAAATATATATGCAACCTTGCCATCGCAAAGAGGCACTACATAATCCAACATGCTATGTGTCATAAGTTTGTGTTTCTCAAAATTTATCCACTGTTCTGTATCATTTTTTTGATACACGCAAACAAGTTTACGTTCTGTATCAGGAAACTCCTCTGGCCAATGCACATAAACTTGCACTGGCCTTGGATCTCTTGTACGCTTGAAACCAAGCATAGGATACAAAAAAGTATAAGACTTTTGAAAATACTTCTTATACATTTCTTTTATCATAACACTAATTCGTTATTGTTAACAATAAACTTATAAGGTAATTCAAAGTTCTTTGTTTCAAAGTGATACTTTGCCTCATTAAGTAATTTGTCAGTTTCTTCTTCCCACTTAGAAAGAGTTTCATCAGATATTCTGATAGGTGCAATCTGCATAAAAGGATCCACAACCAAAAATCTAAAAGTAATCTTATAACTAGAATACTTTGGCTGAGATGTATATACATGCTCAACTAGCTTTTTGTAGATTGACGCTTGAATCCAGTAATTATAATAGTCAATGCTATCAGGAAATTGTGATATAGTCTTGCTTGTTTTCTTCAAGTCATTGACACGTATTTCCTTATTGGCATTATCTATAACCAAGTTGTCAATAAAACCTCTTAATCCAAATGGACTTTCAGGTTCTAATTTAATCAATTCAACCTCATTCAATTTTTCAACAGGTGAAAAAGAATCTGCAAAATAACCCATAACATCCATTACTGGAACAGATGATGTAATTTTTTCTACAACAGCTTTGCAAAAATCATATGTATCTTGGTCAATCACAATGCGTCCTTCAGACTTTTTCATGTATTCCCAATATGCAATATGCTTTGAATTAATCATTTTCTCTATTCTTTGACCATCTGTTTTAAGAGATTGATACAAATTGATATCTTTTAAAACATCTAAAATTGCTTCTGCAAATTCTTCAAGATTTTCACGTGTGTCACCTTCTCTTTTCAATTCTTTGTAATGATTGAAAACTGTGTGCAAAACACTGCGTGGATTATCGCTTGGTAAGTCTTCAACACTTATGACAAACTGATTGTCAAAGTCTTCAGGCTTGAGTAATAAACAATGAATAAGGGAACCCTCCATCATATTTTTGTCTATAACGTCATCTTTTTGTCCAAGAACATAATGTTTGTAAAATGCTGATGGACTAAATAATAGTTTGTTTAAACCAGAATAAGACATTAAAAAGTCTTTGTCAAAAAATTCTTGCTCTTTCTGAATACGTTCAGACAGAGTTACTTCTGCTACAAATTTTCCCATAAATTTTAATTACAATTTTCCATATCTGATGGGAAGTACTTACCTAAAATATTGCCATTGTAACTATTGTTTGTCAACACATCATTTTTGATTTGATGTGACAACTCACAATACCCAAGATATTTTTTAGAGCAACATACTTCAAGGATTTCTCTTTGGTAAAACTTTTTATCAGTCATTGCTATCTCTTCAGTTAACTCTGTACATGATCCATAATAAGATTTCCAATTTGATTCCTTAACGACACGTTTAAAAGTCTTTCTAGTCTTTGTTTGTGTCTTTTCTCTATTAGAGATTTTTGTCTTTCTCTCACTATATAGACTCTTTTTTCCAATATAGAATCTACCAGTAATAATGTTGGTAATTTTGTAAACAAATCCAACAGCTTCTTCATAATTTGGAAGGTCTTCAATAGATAAAATATCTATACCCAAACCTTCATTTGGTCTATAAATCCAATTGCTCATACATTGATGTTAACATACAAACTTACTGATTTTTTTTGACATACTTTTCTATTGCTCTTTGCAGTTTTGGATAAAAATCATAAAGTGCAACTTCTTTACCATGATGCTTTATGATATCACTAATATCTTTTTCTCTTGGTAAATAAATAAAAGGTAATCCATATTCTTTTTCATAGAATCTCATGGAATTTATACCTGCTTCGTCACTGTCCATGCATACTACTACATGTTCATAACGCATTCCAAACTCAAGAATATCATTGGCTGTAAGTTTGGTTGATTCACTATTAGGTGCAATACAATCAACAGTAAGACCAAGACTTTTTATTGCCATAACATCCTTTAAAGATGATGCAATAACAAGTGTGTCTTCTCCTTTTAACTGATTATAACCTTGTATGTAATCTTTCTTCTGCAAATAGAATTTAAACTTCTTTGCTTTTGGATTATATACCTTGTATAGTTCATTATTTGCAAAATAACCATACATATAATCGCCATGATTAACAAAAGAATTAGTTTTTTCACCTGTATGCAAATCTATTTCACTTACTTCATAATATTCTAAAGGCATAACTTCATATGTTCCTAATAAACTACTACCAATATTGAACTGTAACCAGAATTTAGCATCAAGATTGGTCCAACCTCTAACTTTATAATCTGTTATTGTCCATTGTTTTGTGCAAGCAACAATTTCTATATCTTGAAATGTACCTGTTTTACAAAACTCATAGTAGTCATTGATAATTTTCTCACAAGCTTGTTCATAAGTAAGTCTATACATATCTTGAACCAGCTGATAAGCATTACCATATTTACCTGTTGAATGACATTTAAATACAATCTTATTTGTCATTTTGTCAACATAAATAAACATTGAAGGCGTCTTATCATTAGGATTAAATATGCTTTTAATCTTTACTGACTTGCCTGTAAAATCATGCGTTAGTCCCAAGTAGTATTTATAGATCCATGCATCTGGAATGAGGTCTACTGTGCCTAAATACTTTTTACTTGAAAACATATTGCAAATCTATAAAAAGAAAAAGGGTGAGCATAATACACTCACCCCTAATCTTATACATTAAACATATTAGTCATTATCCCATGGCAACTCTAGGTCGCTGTTCGCTGCACTTTCTGCAGGTGTAGGAAAGTCATCTGCTAAAGATGTTGGTTTTGATTCAGTTGGCTCAAATGATTGAATTGGCTCTTTATCTTCTGGTTTTTCTTTTGCAGCAATGATGTGTACTGCTTCATCAAACTCAATAAAATTAAGAGGTTTTCTATCATCATTTTCCAATGCAGAGAATGGATATAGATTCTTGCGAGGTTGAGCTTTAGGGAAGAACAATCTGTAATTTGGATTAGAATATCCTTCATTAAAATACTCAGAACCTGCAATTGTAAAATAACCCCATAGTTCTGGATCAATTAAGAACTTTCTAACTTCCATTACATAGTCCTCAATAGTATCACCTTCTACACCTTTTTCATTCATTTTGTGTAGAATACCCATCTGTTTAGCAACATTGTTAATCCAGTTGTAGATTTGGTTATCTCTTTGGATAACTTTACCTTCATATGTATAAGTGCTAAATGGCCAGTCACCAGACTTTACGTTACCAATTTGACCTCTAAATTTACCTTGACTTGGATTGTTTCTATTGATATCTAATCCTTCAAATTCTTCACCTTGGTCAACACCTTCTAAGCGAAGTGTTACAAAATATGCTTCTTTATTATATGCAGGAGCATCCAATGTAACATCAACAATTCTGCAATAATGCGTACCTGGAGGTAAGATTTTTGGAATACCACTACCTATTTTTTCTTTAAAATTACTAGACTTAAACATAACTTTTACTTTTTAAATTAATCAATATAAACTTTATCCCAGTGTGTAATAATACCTTTGCCATCTTCTGCTGGTTCAGAGATAACAATTTCTTGATTTCTCAAATGCTCAGGTCTTGCGCCACAAGCAATTTCGTCAGTTGTCATAAAACTCAAGATATTCTTTTTGCCTTTTCTATAGATATAACCTATAGCGTCTGAGTTTGACGTTGTTATACGTTTCAATTTACCTGTCAAATCAAGATCAAGTGAATTAAATTCTGAACCATTTTTCTCCAACAATGTATCCTTGATGTGACCTACAAATATCACATGAGGAGCTAGAGTTTTTACATAGTTAAGAACTTTTTCAAAAGCTTGACGTAACCATGGATAACCTGCACCATTTGGCATATTCAAAATACTACCATAGTTAGGTTTATGCTTTGTAAACCAATCTTTACCCATAAGACTTTTAGAGTATAACTCTTCTGCGTATGGTACACACATTGTTTCTAAAGCAGTGATTGTATCTACAGCAATATACTTATAAGGCTTACCTGCTTCTGTAATCATGTTACCAATAGTAACAATATCAGAAATGGATTTTGCTTTAAGTTTAATTGCATCAACATAATCAGTACCATCTTCAAGATCAAGAATAAGACAGTTATCTAATGCAGATAACAAAGTAGTTTTACCTACTTTAGGTTTACTGAAAATTACAAGATTCTTTGGACTCTTGATTTCAGCTTTTACTTTTTGCATTGGAAGTACAAACCCTCCTGGTTTTACTTCTGCGTTTTTCTCTGCCATTCTATTCCTTTTTTAATTAAATCATTTAACCATTCTTTATTTGACATGGGCACATTGTGCTGTATGCAGTAGTGATCACGCATAGTCATTGCGCTATAATGGCTGTCTTCTTTCTCAGAAAACATACCAACAAATAAATCTTCTTCAGATTCTTCTGGTAATGTTACTACTTCTGCATAAGCTGCAGTAACTGGTGTACTATTTACAAGTTCTAAATCAGTCAATCTAACAGCATACGTAATAGATGTTTTTCCATCACCAGATGTTTCTACTTCTACATACTTTGCTGGATTAAGTTTCCAATTAGGATTGTTCACCAATCTATACAATTTTCTGTTTTTGCGATCATAATGTTCTTGATCCCAATCAAACATTTCAATGTAAAAATCTTGACCACATGATAATTCACTTGACCAAAAACGTACACATTCTACTCTTTCATCTCCAAACTCTTTGCCCATGTAACAAAGCTTTGAACCAAACTTTGGACTGGAGATGCCCATATGGTTGAAAAGATTCTGCCAAAAAGGTAGATACTCATTGGTAATCTCCTTAATGTGCTTCTTCTTTTCAGGCTCTGTTGTAGCTCTAAACGTACTACTCATTTGTTAAAATTTAAATTATTACTTACTTTTCGCTGTAAATGGTTCTTTATCAGGTTCATACGCCTCAACAACTTCCATTTTTGCATAGTCTGCCTTATACCATTGAATACTTGTTTCTCCAAATCTATTCTTCAAAACATGCATCGCAAGTAAATATTTGTCACTAGGACCAATGATGTACTTTTGAGGCCCATACCTGCTTATGTTATACTTGGCTGGCCTATTATATGCAACCATTACGTCCGCGCACTGTAAGAGATAATCGCTTCCAAAGACATCTGCTTCTGTTGGAAAATTCTCCAACTTACCTGGCTTTTGTCTTTCAGCATTGTCAATCTCTCTGTTTAGCTGAGTAAGAATAATAAAAGTCACAGGAAGTTTATTCTTCATCTCAGTTAGCATTGTGGCAAGATTTTGCAATGTAACTTGTTTACTGGTTTCTGAAGCTGACTGGCGAACCAGCAGTGTGTGGTCCAGCGTAACCACAAAAGGTTTTTTATACTCTGCGTAAAACATTTTTATAGCATTGGCCATATCTATTACAGACATAGACCTATCTATCACAAATTCTTTACGTCCTTTTTGTTTGCCAACATAGTTACTTAATTTTTCATAATCTGTTTTAGATAATGGTGGCATACCATCATCTTCTGCAGATTGTAAGTAACGAATGTCTAAATTGTTAGAGGCAGATAACTCACGTATACCCATGTTTCTGCCAAGCATTTCAAATTGAAAATGTAAAACCATAAAGTCCTGGTCTTTATTCATTTCTTGTAAAGACCTTGTTAATGTAGCTGCTACAAGTGTTTTACCAACACCTGGTCGCGCAGCCAAAACATATAAGGATTGCCACTCAATACCATTAAGACCAATGCTATTGAAACCTTCCCATGAAGTTTTAAGAGATTTAATCTCTTTTCTTGCACGTTTTGCTACATATAAAAGGCTTTCTTCAAGAATCTCACTGTATTTTCGCCATGGTTTGATATAAGATGATGGCGCATGAGATACTGTTGAGACAGTCTCAGATTTATTGTGCATAAAGTAATTTTTTGATAAACAAATATAATAAAAAAATATGAAACTACCATAAGATTTTAGTAGAACCTAATGCTTCTAACTCATTGTTTACCTTGTTAAACACATCATTGCAATCCCATAGTTTTTCACGTGCATACGCAGCAGAAGCAGGATGACTTGCTTTAAGGACAATTTGTGAATCATCAAGCAAATCTTCTAATTCTTGTGCTTTTTTGCCAAGTAAAACCCATATAATTGGTTTTTTAGCATTTACAGAGTAAGAATTTAACATATCAATGAGATATTTTACAAAAGGATCCCATATGTCAAAGTGTTTACCAATCTTTCCCACTTCAGTAGTAAGAGAAGTATTTAACATTAGAATACCCTGTTTGCTCCAATCTGATAAATCAGGATTCAAATCTTTTGGATCACCATCATTATACACAGTTTTTGCTATTGCACCATGTATGTATCTAAGTGATGCTTCTTTCTTTCCTGTATTACCACAACTAAAAGCAATACCATCTGCAACACCAAGTTGTGGATATGGATCTTGACCAACTACAACAACTTTTAATTTGTCAAAAGGACATTCAGAAAAAGCTCTAAATACCATTTTAAGGGGAGGCGTAAAACGCTTTTCATCATTTACAAGATCTTCAAGAGTCTTGATTATAGTAACAAAATCCTCAGATACTAAGAATCCTTTTAATAGATTGTTCCATCCATTATTTTTGTCAGTGTCATATGACTTGAGCATGCTGTGCATTTTATCAGCAATTTCTTTTGGGTCAAGTTTAATTTGACCAGGTGTAAAATTTTTCATAATTTTGGTTACTAATAAATAAACATTATGGCAGAAGAAATCGTAAAATCATTTGTTCCATCAGGCGATGATAGTGAAATCGTTGATGTGATTAAAGAAGATGCAGTAGTTTCAATCAAAATGAGTACAGGGTACTACAAAAGAATTCAAAACGTAATTGCATTTTTACTTGAAGGTAAATCAGTTACCCAGGTTCAAGATTCTCACAAAGAAATTGCATCTCGTAACATCAAGCAACCTTGGATTTTTCACTATGAAACTCTTTTAATTCTTTGTAAAGAGTTTGAAAAAACAGCTCATGCAGATAATCAAATTGAAAAGATGACTATTGGTGAACTTAAAAAAGCCATGGCATCTGCTGAAGAACGCATGATTAAACAAGAAGAACAAGAACGCGAAGAAGCTGCAAAAAAGGCTAAGGAATCTGATCAATAAAGATAAATTCCTAAATCATGTCCTAATGCTATGCATTCTTCTATTGCTTTTGACATCTCTTGTTTATTGCAATTTGCAAAACTTTTAAAAGCTGATGATGTAGAACCAATTGTAGTAGGGTCATAAAGACCTGCTCTTTCTTTTATAATCACTTTTATCTCATCAATTGTATGTCCTGTAGAGTTTGCTATTTCTCTAATTAAGGCATGTGCTTTAGCAAGTTGCCCTGCTGTTTTTTCGTCATTATTAAGAACAGTAAGATACGCTTCTATCTCTTGTCCTTTTACAGTACCCATATTAAATAGTTTGAGTTTCCCTGCATCTTCTTTAGACGCAGGGATTATCTCATCACCTTTAATAATAACTTTGATGGTTATATTATGCATAAAGTGCAATTTAGTATGTTAATGATGGTTTTATTATACATTAAGTACTGATTCTGTATAAACAATTTTATCAGAATCAATATCTTTTAATGCTTCAGCAACCCAATCCATATCAACAGTATCCTTATATGCAAGAATATGTATTGTTGATTTATCTTTTGGATTTAATCTTAGCAAACGACCAATGCGTTGACTGCTTTGACGCTCATTGCTATATGAGTGTAATATAATACCAGCTTTTAAGTTTGGAATATTTACACCTTCATTTAGTTGTTGAACACAAGACAACTTTGTTATCTCTCCTGTTTTGAAATTATCTAAATTATAATCACTATCAGGATTTTTACTGTGATAACTATCTTCACATATCCAGTCAGCTTGTTCAGTTGTATTACAGAATACAATACATTTATCATGTATCATATTTAGTAACTCTTTGGCATACTTTTCCTTTGTAGGAAATCCCATCAATGCTTTCATGCGCATAATGCGTTTGATTTGCGTTTCTTTAGGAGACATAATTTTTCTTAACTGATCTGACCAATATGCATATGCTTTTTGTTCACTATTCATGAAGTATGAGCCATCTTTTTTCTTTACAGGTAAGTTTCTTTCAGAACTCAATGGCAATACATGCACAACAATTTTATAATCATTTAAAATTTCATCGTCTACTGCACTGTCCATGATATAGGTATACTGAATTGGACAATGTGTTCCAACCATGCGACCTTTCTCAGAAGTCTTGTATCTTGGTGGTGTACCAGTAAGACCTAATACTTTACCAGAAAAAGTTGCAAGCCAATAATCATGACTAAATTTAAGACTATGACACTCGTCAAGAATAACAACATCATAATCTCTACTTGCTTTATCAAGTGATCTGTATGTTGTAAATTCAAGATGAGGTAGCAAATGAGTATAACCATGTTTGACACACTCATCTTTCCAACTATCATAGATGCTAACTTTTGGAGCAACTATAAGATATTTTTTAAACATGCATGCAAGATGCAAACTATCTAAATATCTTAAACCTATCAGGGTTTTACCTACACCCATTGATATTCCTAAACCTGCTTTACGCTTGCCCTCTATTGCTTTTAGGGCTTCTTCTTGGATTATAATGCGGTTTTTCATACTTATTATCTCTTTTAGGAACAACTTTATACATTTGGGTGTTGTTTTCATTGTTTTCTCTAGGTCCTTTTTCTTCAAGAACTTTTACTTTGTCAACCCATCTAATGTTTAAAAGTACTCTATTAAAAAATCTGACAATTGCATTTGGTTTTTTTGTCGACCATAACAATAATCCTCTCTCATTATGAGCATCTTTCTTTGTTGATGCCCCAATAATAAAATAGCCAATAAACTTTTTCATTTCACGTTAATTTTGATTGTGATAAATTCATTTCTCTTGCTTCTTGTGGATGAGTCTCTACCCATTCATGGCAAGATAAGCACAAAGGTATCCATGTTGTCTTATCTAAATAATATAAACCTCTACCTTTTGTATGATGCACTGTCAAATTTTCTTTAAACTGCCCCATGCATCCAGGCAATTTAGCTCTACATGTAGAATTTTCAGGTTCATTTAAGAACTCTTTACGCATCTTGCTGTATAACACATCAAGAACGTCTTTTTTGTCTGATTTTGGTTTGATTGGGCGCTTATTTGAAGGAGTTTTTATTGTTTGATCAGAATACCAGCAGTCTTTGCAGTATTTTTTTCCTTCATGGTTTTTCCATATAACCTTATCCAGATTACAATTTGCGCATTTCTTTAATTTTACTTGCATACTTTTTCTATCTAGCAAGCTTAGATTTCTATATTGTCAATGTCAATGAAATCACTGTCAGTTAGTTTATCTATATCACTTATGTCTGTCAAGTCTGGTTCGTTTTCTACTATGTAATAATCATCATCTTCATCATCGTCATCTCTGTTGTTTTTTGATGGCCCATAATACAAAACACTAATTGCAAAAGGATCATTAACTTCTTCGCCCCAATTGGCAGCTTCTAATTCTTTTAGCATTCTAGCCCATTCTGCATCAGACATTCCTGTATATTGTTCTACTTTCAGCTCAATACATTTACCATTAGGAAGCTGGTACAACATATTAGCAAAAATTAAAGAACTAAGTTATGAAAATAACTGACTTAAGCTTGTCACAAATTTAATAAATATAAAAGATTTTGTACTATATAGCTAACTAAAATTGTGCACTATTATAAAAATTAGTCACAAAGTCTTCAATAATCATTCTGACATTGTCAACACCACTACCATAGCTGCTAATACTGATTAAATTTTCCATTAAATCAATAGATATTAACAAGTTTGCATCTATATAATACTGTGTGCCAATTCCATATCCTTTGTCTGAATCCCATTCATCAGGAGGAACCATAGCACAAAAAATCATACGCGATAAATAATCAGGATCATCCCACCTTTTTCTTCTTGAAAGCACATCATGAACTATGGCTACAAGATTTTTTGCATTGTCATGTGTATAAAGATATACTGAACCATGTGGACCAAGTATTTGCACTTGTCCACTATTAAGATTTATATTTTCCATGAGTCTGATTTACGATACATAAAAACACAACATTCTATCCATGTAATTTGAAGTGATAACTTGTAGGCAAAAGGAAACACCATAGGCATTTTATCTAATGTAATACCTAATCCAAATTTTCTAAGGTAAAATACTGTTTTTATATTTATATGTTTCATTTTCCAGTGCTTCCAAAACCACCTGTTCCTCTTTCAGAGTCAGATAATTCTGAAACTTCAGTTATTAAAACTTCTGGATATGGTAATACAATAAGTTGACCTACTCTATCACCAATTTCATATACATTACCTTCTTCAAGATATCTAAACTTGAACATAATGGGACCTCTGTATCCAGAATCAATTACGCCTACAGAATTTGCTAAATTCAATGTTGTCTTGCTAACAGAACTTCTTGGAAACAATAAACCAACATGACCTTCAGGTATTTCTACAGATAATCCTGTATCATAAGTCACCATTGTGTTATCTTCATTCCAAAATTCATGTACTGCAACTAAGTCCATACCTGCATCTCCAGGTTTTGCATAACTAGGTATTACTGCATCTGGATGAACTTTTTTGATTTTTAATTCTATTTTATTCATAAAACAAAGATAAAAAAATTAATAAGAAAACCTTCTACCTGCATATTTCGTCTTATATTTGCATAGACAGCTTTGGTTTTCTGCTTGTTCATAATGTAATTTTTTGATGGTTAACAAAGAAAGGGGGACGCAAATCCCCCTTTTTGTGTTAGTCAAAGATATAAGACACTGTGTTATTAAATGGATCAAACTCCATTTGATTTGTTTTTCTATACTGACCTTTATCTAAAACCATCTTGGAATGCTCATCATGCTCTATTACAGCAATTGTACTTCCAATGTATAAATCAAACTGTTGTTGATCTTCTGATGGCGTATAACCAAAAGAACTTTTACTTGTCATAAGATGTTTTTGAGGCTCACCTCCTGGTGTTAATTGCAATTTAGAAGATTGCTTTATGTGGTTTGCATTGTTATCAATCATGATTCTGCTTTTAAAAGTTTAACATATTCTTCTGCGCTCAAGTGATATGGTCTACACTTTTCACTATGCGATGAGTACTTTGCCAATATCACATCACCCTGTCTATAAATATACTCAGGATTTGTGATATCTAATTGAACAGTCCATGCAATTGCTTCTAACGCATCATTTTTCTGACCAATGTTGTTTGGTACATAAATCCAGTACTCGCGACCAGTTGTACTACACCAACATCTTACTGCGTATATAGTTGCATTTGCAACACGCCATGAGCTTAATTCTTCTGGAAATAGTTTTTCACCAGGTATAGTGTATAACTCGTACTCATCACGCATTGTAGTTGGAATCTCTGTTCCATTCTCAAGCCATGATACACCTTCTTTTTCAAGAACTTTCTTGTCAATAAGTTTTGGCTCTAACTCTTTAAACAAATCACTGACACCAATTGCTTTAAAGTATAAGCGTCTAATTTCAATGTTCTTTTCTGCAAAAGCCTCTGCTACTGTAATCTCAGATGTTGCATCCCAGTTTTCTTCAACAATTTTTGCAAGATCTAACATGCTTTGATGAGCATTATCTTTGATGCAATTGTCAAAATAGTTGTCATAAGTTTTGTAAAGTCTTTTGTAATACTTCATAGAACTGTCAAAATCTACTCTAATTCCTTCAACAAAAAACTGATTTTCTTCTTTAAATTTTTCTAAACTCATAGCTCTGTGTCATTTAATTCTTCTGCGTACTCATTCAAGTCAATACTAACTCCTCTAACATCCTCATTTTGAATCATATACTCAAGTTCTGTAATTTCAAATACATAAAAGTCTGGATATATTTCACCAGCTTCTTTTATATCTTGTTTGCCAAAATCTAAAGTGTGATATCCAGACCAATCAGAATTTGTGTTTTCTTTTAAAAGATTATAAGCTTTTTCTTCAACCTCTTTTTCTAAAGAATTACACAATTCAATAAGTTCTTTACTTAAAACACCATTTTTAATTCTTGGCATGATCTGTACACCTCCTCCATCAAGAACATTTTCAAACTCTACTGTAAGTGTTTCAAAGTAGAACTTTTTGGGAATCTTGATAAGTATAACATCATTTCCTGATAAATTTAAAACAGCAATATCATCTTCACTGTATATATCTTCACCATCAAATGTTTTTGATTCAGAATCATAGGTAGCTCTACCTGATGCATTAAACTCACCAGCCCAAGAACCATAATCAAGAATGTCACACATTTTGTCAACTAACCAGTCTGCTTCTTCAGCACTTGGTTGTTCTCCATCAACTTCCATATATACCCAGCCAGAGTCTCCTCCACCTTCCCAGCAGATTGCTACTTCATTGCCATTTTGTGATTGTTCATCACACCATTTAATTACGTCATTTATATTCATGGTAATTCTGTTTTTTCTTGTTTAACATAATCTGATTTATCTTTTGCGATTTCTTTTAGAACTTTTCTACCATCGCCTGGTTTATACATCCAACCAGTAATTGTCATATTGTCAAGATAATCTTTAATTGTAGGAATCCATCCTAGATCTTCTATACAATGCTGTTCGCCAAGTGCTCTTACAGGTACTTTTTTACCAGCAGAGTTTACAATGTATACGCCAAACTCTTTTTCACACCAGAAAATACCTTCTGCATGATGGCGTAATGCTCTATGACGCATATCAGGATAATGCATCTTTGTTTCGTCAAACCAATTATGTATTGGTAAATAATCTTCTGCTTCACCTCCCCATTTTTTTGCAGAGGAGATGCTATGGTGCAATGGATGTGACATCTTTTTTGTGTTTT
>Ga0256341_1000014_pt1 | contig 20715 bp, 18 predicted proteins | sample AtltaT_6_FD_183694 | JGI IMG/M metagenome (GOLD analysis project Ga0256341, IMG submission 183694) | Metatranscriptome of freshwater microbial communities from Altamaha River, Georgia, United States - Atl_Cont_RepB_8d (Metagenome... | ecosystem: Environmental > Aquatic > Freshwater > River... | reverse complement strand
CTTAAATCCAGACTCAAAAGATATATTTGCTGTTGAAACAGATTTATTAGATGAGAATGGTACAAAAGGATTATGTGGTTTGTTTATACCAGAGCAATGGTCAATGCTTCCATGTATAGATGATTATGGTAATTCTCAAGTGGAAAAAGCTCTTGAGATGATTATGTTAGAACGTGAAGACTGGAAAAAGAAACTTAAACCAGAAGATTACAGATTACGTATTTCTCAGAAACCTATTAACATTAAAGAAGCTTTTGATTATAGAAAAGACGCAAGATTTCCTGAGCATTTAGTATCACAACAAATTAGACGCATAGAGGATAAAGAATATCCAATGGAATTTGTAGACTTGATGTGGGAAGATGATAAAATTGTACAAAAGTTTACACGCAAGTTACCAATCATGGAGTTTCCAATATCACCTAAAACAGAAAATAAAGAAGGTGCTATTATCATTTATGAGAAACCAATTGAAAATCCAAAGTTTGGAACTTATTATGCGTCTATTGACCCTGTATCAGAAGGTAAGACAACAACATCAGAATCTCTTTGTTCTATCTTTGTTTATAAAACTGCACAAGAAGTAACAGTTCATAAGAAAGATGGATCAGTTGATTCTTATATTGAGGGTGATAAAATTGTTGCTGCATGGTGTGGACGATTTGATGACTTAAAAAAGACGCATGAAAGACTAGAGTTAATTATTGAGTATTACAATGCATGGACAATTGTAGAGAACAACGTACACTTGTTTATACAGTACATGATATCAAGACGTAAGCAAAAGTATCTTGTGCCAAAAAAATCAAATCATGTTCTTAAAAGAACTAGGTAGTAATAATAACGTCTTCCAGGAGTATGGTTGGCGTAACACAGGTACACTTTTTAAATCAAACTTGGTATCATACGCAATACAGTTTTTAGAAGAAGAGATAGATGTTGAGACCAAACCAGATGGCACTATTACCAAAGTCACATATGGTGTAGAACGCATACCTGATTTAATGCTATTAAAAGAAATGCAAGCATACAGAGATGGATTAAACGTTGACCGCTTGGTTGCGTTTTGTGCATTAGTTGCTTTTGCAAAAGTTCAAGAGTCAAACAGAGGTTTTTCTAAACGTACTGATCACGAAAATCCTGATAGTTTGCAAAATACAAATAAAAATACTAACTTATTTATGAGTCCTTTTCGTCATATTGGTAATAGTGAGCAAAGCTCAGCTAGCAGTCTTATGCGAAAACCAAGGAACCCATTTAAAAACATGAGATAATATGCAAGTATTCAATGCACTGCAGCTAAAGAATGGCGCAAAAGCTGATTATAACAAGATGGGTACATTTACCCAACCTGTGCAATTCTTACAATCAAAAGATAAAGATGAAGCATGGGCTGCTTGGAATATGGATTGGTATGAAATGCAAGGTCTTAAACAGATACGCAGAAATGCAAGACGCCTTCTTAAAAACTACAAATTAGCAACTGGTATTATTGATAAGACAGACTACATTGTAGAGGAAGATAATGATATGGCAGAACTTGTTGATATTCTGACTAAAGAAGATACTTCAGCTTTTGAGTTAAAATTCTTTCCAATTATTCCAAATGTTGTAAATGTCATGGTTGGAGAATTTGCAAAACGCAATGACAAAATCATGTACAGATCAGTTGATGATACTTCATACAATGAAATGCTTGAGCAAAAACGCCAGATGGTAGAGCAAACATTGTTATCAAGTGCTGAAATAAAAATGAAAATGAAAGTTGAGGCAATGGGCGCAGATCCTAATAATCAAGAGCAGCAACAACAGATTCAACAAATGATGTCACCTGAGTCATTAAAGACTTTGCCAGAAATTGAAGAGTTCTTTAAAAAGAATTATAAATCAATGATAGAAGAATGGGCATCACATCAACATAATGTTGATACTGAACGTTTTAACATGAAAGAACTTGAAACTCTTGCATTTAGAGACAGTCTTATTGCTGATAGAGAGTTTTGGCATTTTAATATGCTTGAAGATGATTATGAAGTTGAAGTATGGAACCCTGTAATAACATTCTACCACAAGTCTCCAGGAGCTAGATATATTTCACAATCCAATTGGGCTGGTAAAATTGACTTAATGACACCTGCAGATGTACTTGATAAGTATGGTTACATGATGACAGGTGAACAGTTAAAAAGTCTTGAAGCAATATATCCTGTAAAATCAGCAGGTTATATTCTACCAGGTGTACAGAATGATGGCTCTTTTTATGATGCAACACGTTCACATGAGTGGAATGTTGATGGACCTTCATTAGGAATGCGTCAGTTTACGTCATATCGTGATACAACAAATGCATATGGTGATGATATCATTCTTAAGATTCTTACTGAATCAGAAGACTTACTAGATTTTGATAATACTGGTCTTCTTCGTGTAACAACATGTTATTGGAAGTCTCAGAGAATGGTTGGACATTTAACACGTATTGATGAGCAAGGTATGCTTATAGACATGATTGTTGATGAAAACTATAAGGTCACAGAAAAACCAATATATGATACAACTGTAATTAAAAAGAAATCTAGAGACACTTTGATTATGGGTGAGCATATTGATTGGATATGGATTAATCAAACATGGGGTGGCGTTAAGATTGGACCAAATAGACCAACATTTTATGGTAATACAGACAATCTTAATTTTTCCCCTCTGTACTTAAATGTAGCACCCATTAAATTCCAATTTAAAGGTGATTTTACAATGTATGGATGTAAACTACCAGTAGAAGGTGCTGTGTTTTCAGATAGAAACACTAAGTCACGTTCTCTTGTAGATAAGATGAAGCCTTATCAGATTGGATATAATCTTGTAAATAATCAAATTGCAGACATTCTTATTGATGAATTAGGTACTGTAATCTTGTTAGATCAAAATGCATTACCACGTCATTCAGCTGGTGAAGATTGGGGACATGGTAATTTTGGAAAAGCATATGTTGCAATGAAGAACTTTGGTATTTTACCATTGGATACTTCCATTACAAATACAGAAAATGCACTTAACTTTCAGCATTATCAAGTATTAAATCTTGAGCAGACAAATAGATTAATGTCTAGAATCCAATTGGCAAATCATTTTAAACAACAATGCTTTGAAACAATTGGCATATCACCTCAGCGTATGGGCGCTGTAAATGCTCAAGAAACAGCTCAAGGTATTGAGCAAGCTATTAATCAGAGTTATTCTCAAACAGAGATGTATTTTGTACAACACTCAGAATATCTCATGCCACGTGTGCATCAAATGCGTACTGACTTGGCACAATACTATCATTCAAATAAACCAAGTTTAAGGTTGCAATATATGACAACTTTAGACGAGAAGGTAAACTTTGAAATGAATGGTACAGAGTTATTAGCTAGAGAGTTAAACATATTCATTTCTACTAAAGTTAATCAGCGTCAAATTATGGAGCAGATTCGTCAATTGGCTCTCAACAATAACACATCAGGTGCTTCTATTTATGACTTAGGTAACTTAATCAAAGCTGATTCACTTGCAGAAATTACTCACACTCTTAAAGCGGTTGAAGAAAAAGTACAAGCTCAGCAACAACAACAAGCTCAATCACAACAAGAGTCTGAGAAAATGCGTCAAGAAGGTGAAAACAAACGTCAAGAGGCAGAACTTAAATACAAAGCAGAGCAAGCACAACTTGACAGACAAACTGATATTCAAATTGCTGAAATACGTGCAGCTGGTTATACAGGTATGAAGGATCAAAATTTAAATCAGCAAACTGATTATATAGATACACTAGAATACCTTGATAAGCGAAGAGCTAAAGAACGCGATCAGCAAATGTCAGAATCTCGTGAAACCAATAGAATGATTGAAAATCAAACTAAGAATGATTTGCAACGTCAAGAAATGCAAACACGTGAGAATATTGCAGATAAACAATTGCAAATTGCAATGGTTAACAAAAATAAATATGACAAGAAAAAATAGTATAGCCATATACTGACAAAAACTTTTATTATGAGTCATTGTCAGTTTAAATTTTTGAAGTTTATTTGCTAACTTAATATTGAAGAAAGAAGAGAAATCACATAAAACAAAAAAGCATGGAAGAAACAAATAAAACAAATACTGAAACTCAAGACGTGAGTTCAGTTACACTTGAAAACATTGATGATTTTTTGCCTTTACCAGGGGCAGACAGCGTGGTAACATCAGATGAAGAGGAAATTAAAACAGTTTTCTCAAAACCTGAACCAACTGATTTAGGATTTTTGGATAATGATGATAATTCAGATAAACCAAAACTAACTAAAGAAGATGTAGATGCAACGTTATCAGAACTTGATGGTGAGTTTGATGACAATGATGATACAGTTAAACCTGGTCGCAAAAAAATTGATAAAAGTGGAATGGTAGAAACATTCTCAAAACTTATGGAAGAAGGAGTTCTTTTAGGTTTTGAAGATGACAAACCACTTGAAGATTATTCTATAAAAGATTGGAAAGAATTAATCCAAGCTAATATAGAAGAAAGGGAGCGAGCATTACGTGAGCAAACTCCAAAAGAGTTCTTTGAAGCTTTGCCTGAAGAATTGCAGTATGCTGCTGAGTATGTTGCTAAGGGTGGTAAGGACATGAAAGGTTTGTTTAGAGCATTAGCTCAAGTAGAAGAACAACGTTCATTAGATCCTTCAAATGATGAACATCAAGAAATGATTGTACGTCAATATCTTTATGCAACCAATTTTGGAAGTGGTGATCAATCTCTAATTGAAGACCAAATTGAAGAGTGGGTAAATAATGGAACAATTTCCAAACGTGCTAATCAATTTAAACCAAAGTTAGATGAAATGCAAGCACAAGTGTTGCAAGCTAAACTACAACAACAAGAACAGTTTAGATTACAACAACAGCAGCAAAAAGAAATGTATATGGAAAACATATACAATGCTTTAAAACCAGGAGATTTGAATGGTGTAAAAGTTGATAACAAGCGTCAGAAGTTTTTATGGGAAGAACTTACAACGTTAAAGTATCAAAGTTTACAAGGTAAACCAACAAATCTTTTAGGAAGATTACTTGAAGAATATCAGTTTAGTAATAATCCAAGATATGACCTTATTGCAGAAACATTGTGGTTATTGTCAGATCCAGAAGATTACAAACAACAAATAAGACAGCAAGGAAAAAATCAAGCAACACAAGAAACTGTAAAGAAACTTAAAACTGAAGAAGCAAGAAGATTGTCGTCAACAGTTGCAGAAGAAAGGGAACCAACAAGCTCAAGAGGATCTTTGAAAAAACCACGTAATATTTTTAGTAACAGATAAAAACGTATTTTAATTATTAACTCTAAATAACAATCAAAAATGGCAACACCAGTTTTAAACAATGGTCTGTTTTTGCGAGATACAAACTACAAAGTTTCTTCTCACATTGACTCATACCACCTAGTAAACATGCTGAAGTCTGCTGAACCTATGGATTTGGGTCCAGTTGATCTTTGGGCAATGTCTCAAAAAGTAGAAATGCCTCTTTACCAAATGTCTTCGTTTGGAGGTAAAAACACAATCATGGTAGATACACCACGTGGCGAGTACAAGTGGCAAACTCCAATTGTGCAAGACCTTCCTTACATCACTGAAGATATTGAACCAGCTGCTGCTGTTCTTGGTTTGGATGGTACTACATTCAAAATCAAATTGAACAAACGAGTATTTGGTCATGGTGATATCATCACTTATGATAAATACAAAGGTTTGGAGATGTATATTACTGCTGATGATATTCTTCCTTCTGCTGATGGATATATCTACACTGTTCAACTTGTAAACAATAACAACTCTGCATCATTAGATCATAAATACTTGAAGCCAGGAACTAAATTCTTTAGAAAAGGTTCTGCACGTGGTGAGTATGGTGAGCGTTTTTCTGACATTGGAGAATTGTCAAATGGTTTCCGTGAGTACTACAACTTTGTTGGTGGTGCTGAAGCTCACGTTCACTATTCAGTTTCTTCTCGCGCAGAGATGATGATGAAAGGTGGTTTGAATGCAGATGGTTCTGTTCCTGTAACTGAAATCTGGCGTTCATTTGATAAAAACTTAGATCCTTCAATTGCAAACATTGACCAAATGTTGGCAGTTATGGGTAAAGAATATATCAAAAAAGCATATGACAATGGTTCATTGACTCGTTCATTCTTGACTAAAATGGAAGCTGCACACTTAACTAAGATTGCAACTGACATTGAGACTTACTTAATGTGGGGACAAGGTGGACGCATCAAACAAGATGGTCCAGATGATATGCGTTTATCAGTAGGACTTTGGTCTCAGTTGGATAACTCTTACAAGCGTATCTATAACAAATCAGGATTTACTCTTGACTTGTTCCGCTCTGAGATTTTCAACTTCTTCAATGGTAAAGTTGAATTTAAAGGACCAGATCCACAACGTAACTTGATTGTACAAACTGGTATGGCAGGTATGAAAATGATTAACCAAGCTATCAAAAAAGAAGCATTTGGTACTGGTCTTACTGTCAACATGGATCAATCAGGTGTTGGTGCAATTTCAGGTAACAATGCAATGGACTTGAACTTTGGATTTGCATTTACAAGCTACACAATTCCATTCTTGGCAAATGTGAAATTTGTTCTTAACCCTGCATTTGACAATGTACATACTAACGATATTGAAAACCCAATCATTGATGGTTTCCCATTATCTTCTTACAACTTTATCATTTTTGATATCACTGACAATACAAATGACAACATCTTCTTGTTGAAATTGAAATGGGATAGTGAATTGAAATGGTTCTACCAAAATGGTACTATGGACTACATGGGACGTTCACAAGGATTCCAGTCTTCTGGAAACTTTAATGGATATCGTGTGATGATGTCTCAAACAATGCCATCTATTTGGGTTAAAGATCCAACTAAAGTGTTGAAGATTGTTATGAGAAATCCAGTGACTGGAGGATCATTCTAAGACGCTCCACCTCCTCAATATCAGATGTGAATCTGATGGAAGCAATGCCAGGAAGGTACTTAATTATCTTCCTGGTTCTCCTGAGAGCAACACCTTGACGTGGTTCAGGAGCTTAGGCAGAAATGCTGACTAACGTTGCAAAAAGAAGAAAAGAAAAACCTATTAAAAACAAAGTAAAAATGGAAAACGTCACAGTAGTTGAAAAAGACAGGGTACAGAAACGAACAAGCACTGTATCAATTAAGCCTTACATTAATAGTTCAATTTCAAATATGGGATTGGAGAAATATGAAATGGCAGTATTTGAAGGAGTAGTACATGAAGAAGTTATTGCATGTCTTGAGTACAATGGTATTAAAAGATATGTAACAGGTCTTAATGAATTTGCTCCAGAAATTAAAAGTTTACCTGAAGAGCAACGTGAGGCTGCAATCAAAGATATCAGAACAACAGTTGCTCAATTAGAAAAAGAATTGGCATCTAACGTAATTGATCCAAAAGATGAAGAATTTTGGAATAAGGTAAAATTACTTAGACCAGACAATGATGAGTTTTGGGAAAAGATTGTTTTGAGAATGGGCAATGATCCTGTGTTTCTTGATCCTACAATTGATCCATATGACCTAATTAAATTGCGTGCTATTGAAGCTGGTGGCTTTTCGCTTATTGCAAAGTCTTTAGAACAAGCAAGACACAGTGCAAACCATAAGTTTTACTTAGACAGATATGAAGAGACAGTATCTATCAAAACTGAAGTTAAGAAATTGCGTAATAAAGCTCTTGCTGAACTTCAAAAACTTTATGACAAAAATGCTAACAAGTTATTCTTGGTTTGCAAAGTGATTGATGCTAACTCTACACAATACAGAAAATCTACACCAAATGATGTTCTTTATGACAATATGGATAAATATATTAATGGTGAGTCTGTAGATAAAGACAAAAAGAAAACAGCATCTAAGTTCTTGGAAACAAGTGTATTAGATATGGAAACATTGAAATTAAGAGCTATTGTTAAAGATGCTAATTTCTATAAAGTAATTGCAACTCGTGGTGATGGTAACATTTATCACATGAAGAGTGGAGCAATGCTTGGAAAAACTCCATCTGAGATTGTTGAGTATTTGAAAAATCCACTCAATGAGGAAATTCTTATGGATGTAATACGTAATGTTGAACAACACTGGAATAACTAATGGATAACAATCTTCTCAGAATAAAGATTTATGAGCGTTTAAATAAACTCGCTTCATTTGACTATGACAATATTGAATGTTGGCAAATAGTTGAAGCATTTAATAAAGCTCAACTTGAGTGGGTACGTAGACAAATACACGTAACACCTACTCATCCTGAATATGATGAATCTTCAAAAATGCAGATTGATGATGTTCAGAATATCTTATTATCTGATAAGGTGTCAATAGTTAAACGTGATTTATTCTATGAAACAGAATTAATACCTAACGACTATTTATATTTTAAAAGAATGTCAATAAAAGGTACTAAAGAATGTTGTCCTCCACGTGCTTTAACAATATATCTTGATGAAACAGCTGACGTAGATAACTTATTATCAGATGAGTTTAAAAAACCAAGTTGGGAATGGGGTGAGTCATTTTGCACAATGCAGAGTAATAGAATTCGTATTTATACAAATAATGAATTTGAATTGGATGATGCAGAATTGACATATTATAGAAAACCACGTCCTATCCAATTTTTAGGATGTACTGATATTAGCACTGGATTACCAGCAACAGCTGACATTACATGTGAATTCAAAGATGATGTAACTGAACTTATGATAGATGGTGCAGTTGCTATATTAGCAGGAGATATAGAATCATTTAACCAAATGCAAAGAGCGCAACAAAGCCAACTTACAAACGAATAAAATAAAATATTATGGATTTTACTAATGGATACTCATTAAAAAGACGCCCTTTAATTTCAGTTGTTGGAGATAAAGAAAGTTATCACACATCTGAATACCCTCTTGATGAGGAAGTTGCTGAATTAGGTTATAAACTTATGGATGCTGCAGTTACATTTCATAAACTACATTTGAAAGTAAAAGATCTTGGTTCTTATGCTGCTCATAAAGCATTAAATGATTTGTATGATGCGCTGCCTGGACATGCTGATTCCCTTATTGAAGGTTATCAAGGTGCAGTAGAAAGAATTATTGAATGTTCTAAAGAAAAAGAATATTCAACAAAAGTTTGCAATTCTGTAGAAGATGCATTATCTTATATACGAGAGATATCTTCTGAGATTAATGAACTACAAGCTGTAATGCCTTATAGTGAAATAGTTAATGATCTTGACACAGTCAAATCAACATTAAACTCAGCTAAATATAAACTCAAATTTTTAAAATAAATTGTTAATTGTTTTTTTTGTTTAATTTCTAAATTTAATTGTTATGTCTTATTTTCCACATGCGTTTCAGAAAATGTTAGCTGCAACGCACCCTGCTGGTGGGGTTACTCCAATTCCATTTCCTAATGGTGGTTCTACTCCTGCTACAACTTCAGCAATTTCTGCTGGTCAAGTTGCAATTGTTAATGCTTTAACAAATTTGCCTATTGACCCTGCTATTGCTCCAACTTATGGACCATCTACAGTTGCGAATGCATATTCTCAAGTGTACTTGGCTCAAGGTAGTTTCCATTTAAATGACAAGATTGGTCCTTTCCATGGAGGTTACAAAGAGTCTGTAAAATCAAAAGGAATCAATGCTAAGTTTGTAAGTTCATTCTATAGAACTGACCCATCAAACCCAGTAAATGATGTAATTGAGATTTGTCAGACAAACTGTGGTCTTACTTGTGATACAATGTATGATTTACGTTTGGACATTAAAGGTTCTCCAGCTTTACGTTTCTTAAACCACAATTTGTATCAAACACTTAGTGCATACTCTGGATGTTGTACAAATCTTGTATCTCCAACAACTCCTGATTTAGTTGACCCTACAGTTGTATTGTTACAATGGGCTGATCAAATTAATAGTGTATCTTCTGGTAACAACTCTACTCCATTCTTGAGTCAATTTGTTCAAGCTTTTGTTTGGGTTAAAACTGCATTATCTACTACTTGTTCTGGTACAATTGGAACTTCACAAATTACTGTTGTTTCTGCTGGTGCTGGTGCTACTGCAATTCAAGCTGGTAATAAAGTTAAATTTAATGGATACTCTGCATATGTAGGCTCTACTTATGTTGCTGGTTCTACTACAGTTCCTTTGGTTAATCAAAGCCAAACTCCATTTGTATTGCCTGTTACTGTTGCTGCTGGTACTGCAATCTCTGTATATCGTACAACTACTACTGCTACTTATACTCCTGCAACTGGAGCATCAGCTAACACTGTAAGTTCTTGTATTGATATCATTGGTGCATATGTTGACACAGTATTTGGTGATTGTTCATTTGATCCAAAAGATTATTTTGAAGTTGAGCCAATTCAACTTTATGCTTCATTAGCTGCTTATGCTAATAATGCAAATGATCTTGGTGGTGATACATGTGCTGTATCTTGTTTTACAATTACTGAGATTCAAAATGCAGTACAAGGAAAAGGATTTGGTGAAACTTTAGTACGTGAGTTAATTCTTGCTAAACGTTACCAACAAGAGCCTTGGTATGGTGATCCACGTCTACGTGAAGTATTGAATGATACTGTTCTTGGTACAAGTAATGCTGGCGGTCCAGAAATTACACGTGGTACTAAGTATAGTGTTTACTACTTGTTACATAGCATTCCTCGTAAGAATAACCCAACTGGTGTATTTGATAATGACCAATACTTAGTTAAGATTGTTGTTCCTAGTTATACTGGATCTGCTGCAGCTTCTATAACAAACATGACAACATTCCAAACTTGGTGGAATACTTGGTTAACTTCTGCTGGTACAGGTGTTGTCCTACAGGTTGTTGCGTAATAGCATACCTGACTATTATAAAGAGGAAAAGAAGGGCATTGCGCTCTTCTTTTCTTTTTTTATTGTATCTTTCAGAAAATTTTCTTAAATTTTATTGAAGCGGTATTTAAAACTCGCAACTATGGCAATTACACACATATTACAATTAGATGTACCTGAAACAGCTTGTGAGAATATCATTAGAGTTGTTGATACATCAATATATGCTGATCCTGCTATTTTACCAATAGAATGTCAGCAATTAGATATAACAATACCAGGAACAAATCAACCTGTATATATTACATTAGGTCTAACACCTAATTTCTGCGCAGTATTTGATGCTACAGATTTAGGTATTGATTGTCCTCCAGGTTCACCATTGCATGATGGTCTTTATACTATTAAATATAGTATATCACCTAATGATCAGTCGTATGTTCAATATTTTCATTTGAGAACAACTGCAATAACAAATAGATATTTAGGTGAAATTTGTAAACTTCACTTGCAAGAATGTGAACCAAGTTCAGAAGAAAAACAAAAACTTGATGATCTAAGATATATTAAAATGCTTATTGATGCTGCAAAAGCAAAAGCAGAATATTGCCATGCACCAGAACAAGGTGTGCAAATGTTGGCATATGCAAATAAGCTTTTAGATAAATATATCATGGGTTGTTGTATTATGTGTAGATAACCAATAAAAACAGAAGAATATGAAATGCGCAAATTGTGGAAATAAATTATCATGCAGTTGTCAACAAAGAACTGCATCTAATGGTAAGTCTTGTTGCTCTCAATGTATAACAGCATATGAAGCATCATTAAAACCAAATTTAACACAGGAAAATCAAGGACCATTTGTATGGGACGTACCACATAATTATTATCCAAAAAAATAATGGATACACAAGTATACATAAATGAATTATTTGCTGACTCTTTATTTCAAGAGTTTAATAAAAGTCGTTTTGGAATAGACAGTTGTAAAAAACGTTTAGATCCAGATCTTGCATATGAGATGAAGCAGATATATGAAAGGGGATTAGAAAGACAAAATTGTAATCTTCTTGCAGTTAATAGTTGTTGTGGATACACTGCTGTAGAAGAATATATTAATACATTATAAATGAAAGCATTACCATCAAATATTGATAAATACAGAAAGGGTGGATGCATGCCTGTATCTGCTACGTGTGTAACATGGGATGGACCAAACATTCCTTGTATTAACTTGTGCAAAGGTGATACTATTGATGTTGTTATTTTTGAATTGGCAAAAATTCTTTGCGATATTACTGAAAATGTTTTAGACATATCAACTCTTGATTTTGATTGTTTATTGGAAAGTGGCGAATGCCCACCTGACACATTACTGGAAACTATTCAATTAATTATTACTAAGATTTGTTTACCACCTGATCCAGTTCCTCCTACACCTTTTCCAATGCCTAATGCAGATTTACCTGAATGTTTACAGTATATTGATCCATCTACAGGTGATTTAATTACAGCATTACCATTAGATCAGTATGTAGAATATTTAGCTCAACAAATTTGTGATATCATTATTAAGATAGAAAGTTTTGAGGCAACACTCACAGCTATTAATACACAAGTACAAATAATTCAGAATATTATTAATAATGGTGGTGGTGGAAGTACTACGCCTCCAGTTATTAATATCACTACACAATGTTTAAGTGGTACAGCCCCAGATCAAGTACTACCAATTGAGGTGGCATTCCATAACATGGAACAAGCACTTTGTAGTTATTTGCAAATACTTGGCACTTTAACAGAATGGCAACAAATGATTAATACAATATGTATTGATGAAGTAACGCCATTACCTTGTGGAACAGGAACGTATGGTGATATTCCAGGTTGGATAATAAATCCAACTACTGCAGCTCAATCAATGACCAATCTTTGGTTAGTTGTATGTCAATTAAATGATTGCATGTCAACTTCAGCAGCATTGCCTTGTGTAACAATCCCACCAGTATCAGTATCAATTGAATCAATTACTACAACATCTGGTACAATTACATGGGTTCCACCTGTCACTACAGGTTCACAATCACCATTGGGGTATAAAGTTGAAGTATATTATGTGGGAGGTACTGTTCCATTAATAACCAATACTATAGGACCAACACCATTATCATATAATATTGTGAGTCCAGGAATTGACGCAGGATTTGAGTATGTTGTACGTATATATGCAATATATGATTGTGGCATATCTGGCTACGTTGAGACAACTGGTATTCTTAAAGATTTACCATATATTGGTAAATTGTTTTATCTTAATACAACAATTCCTACTTTACCAGAAATTTGTACAGATCCAATTGGTCCAGTAGATACAGCATATACTCCAATTAGAAAACTTGTAAGAATTGATTTAAAAGATGGATCTGGTAATCCATTAATTAATACAGGTGCAGATATTGAAGTTACAATAAGATTAGAATACATTGCTTGTAGTACTGATCCAATTGTGGAAACTGATTTAGTTATAACAATACCTAATGGTCAATCATATGGTTCAAGTGTGTATATAGCAAGTGAAATGATCTATTGTGTAGGAGAAGGTTGTGTAACTGTAACTCGTAATGTTATATGTTTTGTTGGGGCACAATTAACTGGCGGTGCACCTTTACCTGCTACTATAGGTATAGATATGTCATTAACAAGTTTAGGAACATGTTAAAAAATAAGTTATGAGAACAAAAGATGGATGTATAAAAACTTCTTCAAACTGTGTAATCTGGGAAGGTCCAGATATTCCATGTCTAAAACTTTGCAAAGGTGATACAATTACCGATGTACTATATAAACTTGCAACTCAATTTTGTGATACACTTGTATTATTAGATCCTACAAAGTATGATATTTCATGTTTTAACGACATAAGTTGTCCACCAACAGATTTCTCAGAACTGTTTCAACTTGTTATTGATCAGATATGTAATATACAATTAATACCTGGACCTCAAGGCCTGCCAGGTTTAGATGGTTCAGCAGGCGCTGATGGCAACTACATTGAAGTTATAACATTATTAGCAGGAGATGTTCATTGTCCATGTTCTGGTTTACAAATTAACTATATCAATGGTACATCTCATAGTTTAATTAGCACATCATATATATGTACAGGTTGCAATGGCGCTAATGGTGCAACTGGTGCAACTGGAAGTTCTGGTCCTATAGGTCCTGCTGGACCACAAGGTTTACCAGGTAATTCAGGAACTGATGGAAAATCAGGAAGAGGCGTGGCTGTATTTGTTCAAACAACAGAACCAACACAATCTGATTTTGATAGTATATATGGGTCTATTGAAGGATATGGTATAAATTATATTGGAACTAACAATACAATAAGACCAGGTGATGTTTGGATAGAACCTTGCACATTGATATAATGAGTAATAAGTATAAAATATTTGATGGTATAAATTGGGTCAATATTTGCGATTGTAATGTGACTATTAAAACACCAACAGAATGGCGTACACTTGACCCATGGAATTGTGTTACTAAATATTGGGATGGTTTAAGTTGGTGTGATGTGATATGTTGCAAATGTCCTGATGGATATATTGTTGATCCAGTAACAAAAAAATGTTACAAATTAGATATTATAGCAGCAACACCTGAAGGTGGCACAACAGTTCCAATTGTAGAAGGTAGTAAAAGTCCATCATATGGAAGCGGTGGAACACGTTTATATGAAGATATTTCTGCAAAAATATACCCATTAAATGGATGGCATGATGGATCGTTATGTCCATCTCCACCACCATCAAATAATCCATATTGTGCTGCTGGTTTTCAAGTTTATGATAACTCAGGTATAGGGTCATTAATAAATATACAATCTACAGCAATTACAGCTAATCAAGTTTTTAATAATCCAACTGGATTACTTACACAAGGTAGATTAAATTTGGCAGGTCTATGGGCAACTGGATATGGTATTGAAGAATGGTTAACTGTTGAATTTTGTATTGATATTACAGAAACAAAAACTTATATTTTTGCAATTGCAGGCGATAATCAAATTAAAGCAAATATAACCTCTACTACATTTATGGGTGGTGTTACTAATCTTAATTTAGTAAATCTTTGGGGTTCAAATAGTCCTACTGGTAGTCCAGTAAGTGGATATGCAGTTAGAACATTTTCTATTTGGCATATGTTTCCAATTACACTACCAGCTGGCAATCATAAGTTTGAATTGTCTGGTTATGATTTTTCAGCACCTGCTGCTTTTGCTGCAGAAATTTATGATATACCTGTTGGTACTGCAAGTGATGTATGGCCATCTAATCAGACAATGTATGCTTTTTTAAATAGTTCAAGTGTTACAGTTGCAGATTTAGAACCATTTATTTTATTTTCCACAAAAAGTTTAATACAATCTCCACCATTAATTATTGCAGCTCCTGGTCAAACAATCACATGGACTTGTCCAGATGGATATACATTGACTAGTTGTTATGGTGTACTATCTTGTGTTTTAGAAGAATATATACCTTGTAATTGCGATGTTTATTCTAATTATATAACATTTCCAATTAATCATTTTATGATAAGATGTCAGGATACTGTTTTATATGATTTTATAATACCATCTTTATCAACAATGACTGATTTAATAATATATCTTAATTTAAATTATCCTGAATTTGGATCATATTATGATAGTGGTGATGATCGTGTTATACTTAATGTTTCAATTGATGGCAAGATTACTTGTCCTTGCGAAGACATTACTCTTGAATTATTTTTAACTATGATTTAAATAAAACTTATAAATAAATAGATATGACAACTTATAATAATAATTGCGTAGGATGTGGATGTGGACCAGCAATACCTGAACCATGTATTACTCCACCTCCTGTATGTTCTAATCCACAACCATGTACTGAAATAATTAATGCAGAATGTGTTGTGTATACTGGTCCAGGAATAACATGTCAGGATAATCCAATTATTCCAGAAAACTCGTCATTAACAGAAGCTTTAGAAGCAATTGTTGATTATATATGTCTTGGTTCATGTTGTGCAATCCCAGCAGTAACACAAATAGATAATCCTGATTATTTACTAGTTTGTACAGATTCTATAGCAACATGTTCATATGTTGGTAAATTATACAATTGGTACACTTTGAATTTAGGAACATCAGGAAATGGTCGAGTTTCTGGTGGAATTGTTAACATTGATGTTTTAGATAATCCAATTAATACATGGCGTGTTCCAAATCAAAATGATTGGTTTGCATTAGCATTAGCATTAGACACTTCAGCAACATTATCACCATGGAATAATATAGCAGGAGGACCAATGAAATCAGTAACATGTTGGAGTAATCCAAATAGTGCTGCCACAAATTCTAGTTCTTTAAATGTTTTACCATCTGTTTATAGACTTAATTCAGGTTTATTCAGTACAAATAATGGTCAAATTGGTGCATATTGGGGATATGATGAAACTAATGCAACAACAGCTCCATATTATAGTTTAGCATATAATGACGATACATTACTTACTGCTGTATTTAATAAAAATTATGGTTTACGTATACGTTTAGTAAGACCTATTGATTGTAATGAAACTGATGGTGACTTTATAGCAAATGCGTATAAAGATAATAATGGTAACTTGTATAATGCAAAAGTTATTGGAAATCTAGTATGGTTAACTTCAGATTTAATTGATATAAAATATAACGATGACAGTTTGATATCAAATTTAGTATTTGATGCTCCATGGACTGCTGCTACAACTGGTGCATGGTGTTATCCTAATAATAATATAGCATATACAATTAGCTATGTCAATGGTTGCGAACAAGTAAAAATTGCATTTGAAGATTTCTTAGATTACATTCCAACAAGTACACAAGCATTTGTTGTTACAGCTGGTACAGGTATTCAAGTTAATTCTGTAACAGTAGGATCTCAAACAACTTTTACTGTAACAAATACTGACCCAGGATCTGCTGTTACTTTAGCTTCTGCAGGTGGTACAGAAACATTAGTTAACGATGGTGTAGGTCCTGCACTGGCAACAAAAGGCTTAACAGCTGGCACTGGGGTCTCCCTATCATCTACAGCTACTCAAGTCACTATAACCAATTCAGCTCCCGATCAGACAGTAGTCCTAACTGCAGGTGCTGGCATAACGGTAACAGGTACTTATCCCAACTTTACTATTATTAATACTGGTGGTGGTAGTGGAAGTTTTAGATATGCTCAATCTCTTCCCCCACTTGGTGTTGCACCTGTTGCAATAACGCATAACTTAAATACACCATTTATCATTGTGTCATTTCATGTAAATACTTCAGGATTACTACTTCAAGGTGTTGATTATACATATAATATTGTAAATAACAATACAATTTCAGTAATTCCACTTTCAGTTAGCATGCAAACATTACCTGTACTAATAACAGTACTAGCTTAAAAAGTTGTAGGTTTGTGAGTTTTTGTAATAACAACGCATTACCCTCACACTTGTGGGGGTTTTGTTTTTTTGATTACATTTGTTAAAACCAATTATTTTGCCTATATTTTTAATGAGGATCTGTTATGAAAAATTGTATGCCAGATGTAAAAGCGCCAAGATTTAGAAAGACAACTAAAAAAACTGTTGTCAAAGATATGGTAGACCATATACAATCTGAAGTTTTTGCAGCTAAGTATCTAACAGAGAAACAAATAAAAAGTATTCTACTTGAGTTTAACAAAGAAGTATGGAATACAGTAATAGACAAAAGGGATGGTGTAGAAATACCAAGCCAATTAGGTCACTTATTTATTGGTTCTTGTCCACGTAAAAAAAGTAAAAATGTAGACTTTAAAACCTCAGCTGATTATGGTAAAGTCATACAGCATAAGAACTATGAAAGTGATGACTATTTGGCAAAAATATTTTTTACAACATTTGCAAGTAGATATAAATTTAAAAATAATGAATTGTGGGGTTTTTCTGCAATAAGAGAATTTAAAAGAAATGTTGCAAAAGAATATCCAAAAAAATGGAATGTTTATATACAGGTAGATCCTCGTATGAAAATTAGTAGTCTTTATAGAAGTAGATTGTATAATATTGAAAGAACTGAAGACACTAAAGAAGGTTTGAAAACATATAACGAATTTGAATTTTAAGATGACAATTGGAGAAGCAATATCAAGAGTGCGTAATCAGATTAAATCTGTAAAGCAAGATGCCAATATCACAAATAGATATTTGTATTCTATGATTATGAAACATGCACGTTTTTTCATGCATCGTCAGGATAATCTAAATCGTATAATGAAATTTAATAGTGTATTTCAAACATTAAATTTTATTGAACTTATTACTGTAGATAAAGCTGAAGCACAATGTTTTGGTGTTGACACAGGTTGTTATTTTAAAAGAACAAAGGATAAATTACCAAGAATGATTGAAGGATATTATGGACCTTTACTAAGAGCTGTAACATCATTAGATTTATCACAACAACTTTTAGCCACATTCCCTTCTACATTTCAACAAATATCTAAACAGAGTACATTTAAATATAATACTAAAAAATACTATTGGTATTTGAATGGTTATTTATATTTCCCAAACTTAGATTGGGATGCAATAAGAATTGAAGGTGTATTTGAAGATGACATTTCAAAACTTACTTGTGACACAAAAGATGATTGTCTTTTTATTACAGATCAAAAGATAAATGTACCAGAATTTTTATTCTCAGAAATTGAACAACTAGTTATGCGTGATCTTGGTGTGATGATTCAAATTCCATCTGATCCTGGTCAATCAGCAACAAGTGCAACATCATAATAAATGAAAACAGAATTAAAATATAGAACATTTGATGAGCTTCTTGATAGTGTCAAGATTGATATAAGAACATATGATCTTGAAGGCATGATTGATGACCAAACACTTATTAAGGTAGTTCAACGTGTTAATTATGATTTAGGATTAAAGATTAATCCAAATCGCACAAAGATGTTAGAAGTATCTAATTATCGTGCAAAATTACCATCTGATTTTTATGTTTTGAATCATGCACTTTTATGTACAGGTTCTATTGAAACAGAAACACCACCACTTTGGTCTTATAAGACATATCAACAAGGTGTGGCTGATGGCATTTATCAAGCAGAATTTGAAATTTATAGAAATATGGTAGAGCAATGCACACAAGTTATGACAATTGCACCAGGCATAAATACGGTTACACATAACTTAGGTACTAACTATGTTATTGTACAGGCTCTTGCTGCAAATCATACTTTATTAAATTTGGAAATAATTGTTATTGATCAGGATACAATTCAGCTGGTATCAAACTATTCAACAACTTATACAGGAGTAGTAGTAACAATAATGGGTTCAAAAGCATCTTGTGATGCAACATGTCCACCAGATCCATGTCCAATACCACCAAATCCTTGTATAATTGATACCAATCCATGTCACGAAAGTTCATTAACAAGTGAGAATGGATGTCCAGTAGTTATTGATAGATGCAATGGTAGAACTAGAAAGTTTAAAAATCTATTCAGACTTGGTATTGTAAAAAACAATTCTGTATCAGCAGATTGTGTTGATGTTAATTCGCGTAATTATTACAATGTCTTTTTGAAAAATGGATTCTTAGAAACAAATTTTAAAGAAGGTGAAGTGCTTATAATGTATGAAAGTGTTATGGAAACAGACAAAGGAGAACTAATGGTTCTTAGTCATCCATATGCTGACGAATATTATGAATATGCATTGAAAGAAAGAATTTATGAAAACCTTGCTCAGGCAGGTGAGAACACAGTTCAATTGATGCAATTAATGTCTGCTAAACTTAGAGAAGCAAGAAACAAAGCGCTTGGCTTTATTAATACTCCTGACTTTGGCGAAATGAAACAAATTTGGGAAACAAATAGAAAAGCGCAATATCATAGATATTATGATATGTTTAAGAATTATATGCCTTACCATCCTTATTATAGTTAAAAACAATGGCTGAAGGAATTCAAAATACATCAGGAGCTGAAACAAATTCCTTTAATAAAGGAATGAATAAAGACAATACTGACATTTACATGGCAGATGGTCTTTGGTACAACGCTATAAATGCTATTAATAATTCACATTATGGTGAGTCAGGTTCAATTGGAAATGAGCCTTCAAACAGATATTGCACTGAAGCTCCTTATACAATAATAGGTTATGCGTTTATTAGAGAAACTGAATGGCTATTGTTTTCTACAAATAATATTAATTCTGAAATTGGAATTTTTGATGAGTCAACATGCACATATAGCAAAGTCATTAATGATGATTGTTTAAATTTTAAAACAACACATCTTATTACAGCTTTCGTAAAAGAAAACTATGATTGTACATTTTCAGCATACTGGCAGGATAACTTAAATCCTGACAGAACAATGAATATAAATAATGTTCCTTATATCTGCGAACCAGCAAGTGATAATCCATGCGATGGTGAGGTGTGTACAGATAGACTGGATTGTGACAAAATTCGTTTGCATCCTTTAATTCAACAACCATGTGTCACAATTAGAAAAGCATTAGGTGCTGGCCAATTAAATAATGGCAGTTACATGGCGGTTATTGCATATTCAGAAAATGGAATACGTCTTACTGAATATTCAATGCCAAGTGTTCCTCAAGGATTATGGCAAGACAGCGGTCAAGGAGGCAGTATACAAATTGATTTATCTGATT
>Ga0256341_1000008_pt1 | contig 24720 bp, 1 predicted proteins | sample AtltaT_6_FD_183694 | JGI IMG/M metagenome (GOLD analysis project Ga0256341, IMG submission 183694) | Metatranscriptome of freshwater microbial communities from Altamaha River, Georgia, United States - Atl_Cont_RepB_8d (Metagenome... | ecosystem: Environmental > Aquatic > Freshwater > River... | reverse complement strand
TGACACAAATTTGAAATAGATTCGATGTAATCATTTGATTAACAAAGATTAATGTTTATTTAAGCCAATGTTAATAAGCTTAAATAAATTAGAAAAGAAGGTTGATTTCAGCCTGTTTTTGCTCAAAAAAAATCCCTTGTTAAGACAATGTTAACATTGAATTGTTTGAAAAGTTATTAACAATTTAACATTTCAAATTTTAAATAATGTTGAAAACCATGTATTCTTCCGTGTTAGTGCGGTTTACTAACGTGAAGTTTAATTTAATTACTGCTTTTATGAGAGCAATTTTACGCAAGTTGAAAAGTGTTTTTAAGAATCAGCAAGAGGGGATACCCGCCTCCGTTCATTCGGAATCTGTGGTCGTTGAGCCTGATTCGTGTGCTGTTGAATCTTCAATGGATTCAGTAAATTATTCTTTCGCAAAAGTCCCTACAGATGTAGGATTAAGACTTGCTGAAAGTAGTAGTTCTCCATTACTTTCTTCGCTGCCCCCCGGTAGGTTTGGGGCTCTCTATAAACCCATTGTTGCCTTTCGGAAGCGGTCGCTCTCTTGCATAGATGTGCAAGAGAATGTGTTGTTTGCAACCGAAGAGGTCGGCAGTCTCAACCTTGACAATCAGCGCAAAGCTGTCCATCATAATTTCAAAAGTTTCATGCTGAAACAATTTTATTCAAAAAAACTTTTTGTTAAATCTTCACTAAGAATTATGAAAAACGATTACTCAACATCAACAAGTAGATCCTCGAGATCAACATCAGTGTTTCAATTCGGCAAGTTGGGAGCAAGTCTTTGTTCCATCATGCTCGTTTTAGGATTGAGCAATAATGCCATGGCGCAGTTCATGGTTACGACCAACCAAGGTTCCGGTTTGGCGCCTAGTTATTCGAGTTTGGCAAATGCCATCACTGCACTTAACTCGGCAACAATTTCGAGTCCGGTAGTCATAACTTGTGCTTCCGGTTCAGAAACTGCCCCGGTCGGTGGTTATAAGATAACTGCAACAGGTACTTCAACGAACACCATCACCATTCAGGGCGCAGGAGGTTCAGGTTCTTCAATAAGTACAATAACCGCTTCGACTAGTTTGACATCAGGTGTTTTATACGATGCCATTATTAAAATCGTTGGTGGTGATTACATTACCATACAAGGTTTTAAAATGCAAGAGCATTCATTGACCCCTGTTACAACTGCAGGTACAAATAACATGACGGAATGGGGGGTTGCTTTGTTATATGCAACGACCACAAATGGCGCGCAAAACTGTACCATTCAAAATAACGTCATTTCATTGAACAGATCATATCAGAACACGTTTGGGATCTACAGTAGCTCTGTTCATGCTGAAACGACACCAGCGACTTCTGCTACAGCAACTACTACAACTGGAGGTAACAGTGGTTTGAAAATATACGGTAATACAATTAGCAATGTTAACCTTGGTATTGTTATTGTAGGTCCAACTGCTATCGCAGATCAAAATACCGGAATTGATATTGGTGGAACCGGAGGCAGCCAGTCAAATACGATTTCAAATTTTGGAACTACAGGAACTTTTAGTACATACAACCTAGTTTCTGGAACAGTCAATGGAATTTTATTAAGAAACTGTTATGGTTTCAATGTTTCATACAATACGATTACCAGTTCGGATGGTGGTGTAACAGTGGGTACCTTAAACGGTATTCAAATTCAGGCTTCTTCAAATGCACCAACAACTACATTCACAAACAACATAACTTACAATACGATTTCACTTCAAAGTGGCCTTGCTACAGGAGCGATCAATGGTATAACTTATCCTTCAGGTTCTGCTAGTTCTACAAGTGTTGTAAATATTAATAACAACAATTTCACAAGGCTTAATCACTCTGTAGCGGCAAGTGGTACGATAACAGCAATCACGATTGCAAGTGCCAATTTAACAACGAGCATAAGTAGCAATACATTCACCAACTTAGCTACAAATACTACCGGTAGCTTCACATTTATCTCTCACAGTATAACAATGCCTGCAAGTGGAAGTACTACGATTAGTAGCAACTCCATAGTAACTGCATTCAATAAAACCGGTGCTGGAGGAACTGTTACGTTGACAACAACTAATGGATCCTCTCCAAACACGGCATCTGTGATAATGCAGGATAACAACTTCTCAAATATTACTGTTACTGGGGCAACTGCTATAACAGGGTTTAATAATACTGATGGAGCGAGTTCAGCTTCTTCAAAGCAAATTTCAAACAACACGTTCAATAGTTGGACAGGAGGTACAAGTGCAATCAATGCAATGAACTTCACATACTGGGGTGGCGGAACAACGAATAGCTTAACGAATAATACCATTTCCAATATTACAGGTCAAGGTGCCATTACGGGTATGACAATCGGAAGTACATTCAGTGGTTCAAATACTGTTGACATTGGTAACAATTCCATTTATGGTTTAAGTTCAACCGGAACAGGAGGTGCTGTTACCGGTATCTTGTGTTCAAATGCATCAACAATTATTAATTTAAGAAATAATACCATTTACTCGTTGTCATCAACCGGTGCGTCGGCTGTAAATGGTTTGACAGTTTCCGGTGCTGCAACTACTAATGTATATGCAAATAAAATATACAACCTATCCGGTTCAAATGCAAGTTCAACGGTGAATGGTTTGAATATCACAGCCGGCGCAACAATCAATGCTTACAATAACCTCATTGGTGACTTAAAGGCAAGTGTAGCAAATGCAGCCAATCCGGTTGTAGGTTTAAATATTTCAGGAGGAACTAACGCAAATATTTATTTTAATACAGTTAGTTTAAATGGTACAAGTACAGGTGCAGCATTTGGTTCAAGTGCTCTATCTGCATCTACTGCTACTAATTTAGATTTGAGAAACAACATATTAATTAACAATTGTACGCCGGTTGGAACAGGTTTGGCTGTTGCATACAGAAGAAGTTCAACAACGTTGACTTCGTATGCTTTGACATCAAACTCAAATATTTTTTATGCCGGTACACCTGGTGTAAGTAATTTGATTTTTTATGATGGTACAAATTCCGATCAAACTTTAGCGGCGTTTAAAACCAGAGTAGCAAACCGTGATGCCAATTCTAAAACTGAGAATTGTACGTTTACGAGTACAAATGGCTCAGATGCAGGATTCCTCCAATTTGCGAGTGGTGCTGTTACTCAAGCGGAAGGTGGTGCTATTCCTGTTTCGGGAATTACAACTGACTACAACGGAAACACTAGAAATGCCAGCACACCTGACATAGGTGCTGTTGAGTTTAATGGTGTTACTCCGGCGCCACTTTTTGCAAACATGTCAGCCTCACCATCACTTAGCTCTCAGTGTACAAAAGTTGATAGAACTATTTCTATCGATGTAACTACTTCCGGAGGAACAATTACTTCTTCTGTGTTGAACTACAGCTACAATGGTGTTGCTCAATCTCCGGTGTCAATGAGTAATGTGTCAGGAAATACTTGGTCAGGTGTCATTACAGCTCCTGCTACTGCTAACGCATTAGTATCTTGGAGTATTTCGGCAACAAATGACGTTGGTTTGACAACCATTTACAATGGAACATCTTACTCAGATGAGCCATTGATTGGTTCTCAGACAGTTGCTGAAGCAACACCTGCAACATTGTGTTCAGGATTTGGAAGTTCTCTGAAGTTGAAATTGATCAAAAATGCTTCTAAGGATTTAGGTTCAGGTGCAAGTACAAACAGTTCTTATCCGAACCCATTCTATTCAGGTTATGGACATTCCAAAAATCAATACTTGATTTTGGCAAGTGAATTAACAGCTTTAGGATTCCAGGAAGGAAACATCACTTCATTAGGTATTGATGTTACATCAGGAGTGACGGCTATGTCAAACTTCAGTATTCAAATGGGAAATACAAATGCAGTTAACATGGCTTCTTTTGTAACTTCTACCTTGACAACTGTTTATTCAGCTGCTACTCAAACTCCGACAGTAGGTCTAAATACCATGACATTTTCAACTCCGTTCTATTGGGATGGGGTTTCGAATGTTGTAATACAGACATGTTTTGGTAATAACAATATTACAGCATTGACAAGTACAGTGAAGTCAGATGCAACTTCATTTGTATCTGTGGCTCACTGGAATACAACTACTGCAACTACAAACCCATGCACACAAACTACTGCAACGAACACATATAGTATTCGTCCTAAGTTTACGTTAAACGGTAATACATTAGGAGTACAAAACGTTACTTGGTCTGATGGTACAAACACCATTGGTTCTACGAATCCATTAGCTCTTTCAAACCTTACAGCGTCAGCTACATACAGTGCTTCAGGTTATTCAACAGGATCGAATTGTCCGATTAGCGCAAGCGTTTCTGTAACGGTTAACCCATTACCTGCAGGTCCAACTGCAACACCTTCCACACATTGTGGTCTGCAAATACCAACAGCATCTGTGAAGTCAACTTCCGGAAACACAAGTCCTATTTTCAGATGGTACGCAGCTGAGACAGGTGGAACACCGCTTCAGGCTACAACAGATACAACGTATCTGACCGCAATTAATACTACAACAACTTTCTATGTGTCTGAGTTTAATGGCACGTGTGAAAGTGCACCACGTACACCGGTATTAGTTACGGTGACTACACCTCCTGCAGTGACAATTTCTCCAAATGTTTCAATTTGTGTTGGTCAATCTACAACTTTAAAAATCAGCAGTTCCAATGGATACATTTATCAGTGGTACACAGGAGTTTACAATCCTGCTACGGTACTAGCAACTGCAGATTCTATTGTTGTTAATCCAACTTCTACAACCACTTACAATGTAAAAGCGGGTGACGTGAACGGATGTGTATTGACAAATTCTGTTGTAGTAACTGTTAACTCACTTCCTACAATAAATAATATTTCAGTTGCGGACACTTTAATTTGTGCAGGTGCTTCTGCAACTTTAACAGCTACAACTCCTATTATTACCTCAGGTTCCGTCGTTACTGGTAACGGTACATCACTGACTTCTGCTACCAGTTATCCAACTGCCTTCGGTAATTATTGGTATCAAACTTGGCAACAGTATTTATTTACTGCATCTGAACTAACAGGAATGGGCCTCACAGCTGGAAATATTACTTCTTTGAAATTTAATATCGCTGCAGTACCATCGCCAAACACAGCTTTAACGGACTACAACGTAAAAATTGCATCTACTTCTTCAACTTCGATGTCAAGTTTTATAACAACTGGATTAACCAATGTATTTGGCCCAGCTTCAAGAACAGCAGTTGTTGGTTTGAATACAATTACTTTTTCAACACCTTATAATTGGGACGGTATTTCAAATATTGTTATTGATCTTAGAATGACAGAGTTTTATGGTAGTGCAAATGCAACAACATATTACACTCCAACTACATACAATAGCGTTCTATATGCTTATTCTTCTACTAGCAACACTTCCTTTTGGACATCCAACCCTACTCCAACTGCTTCTGTAAACCGACCAAATGTTACTTTAAGTGGTAATATTTTATCTAATGGTGCTGGTTCTTTGAATTGGTCTTGGTCTCCGGGTGGAGCAACAGGTAACGTTCAAACGTTTACACCATCAGCAAATACTACATACACAGTTACTGCTACTGACGCGAACGGATGTCAAAAATCAGCAAGTAAAACAATTTATATTAATACCTTGGCAATTGCATCTGCAACTCCTACTCATGTATTATGTAATGGAGCAAATACTGGATCAATCGTTGTATATGCAACTGGTGGTGTAGCGCCTCTACAGTATTCTATTAATGGTACTTCGTATGTTGCTACTTCTACATTTAATAATTTAGCTGCAGGTAACTATACAGTATATGTGAAAGATGCTAAAAATTGTGTTGTTACTTCAACAGTTACAATCAATCAACCATCTTTAGTTGTACTTAATACTTCAGCAATTCAACCAACTTGTTACGCTCAAGGAACTATTAATTTTGATGCTACAGGTGGTGTTTCTCCTTATTCATTTACATTGAATGGAACTTCGGCGAACTCACCTAAGACTTCTTTAGCTCCGGGTAACTATACGATCATTGTAACTGATGCAAATGCTTGTACCAAGTCAGCTTCAGTAGTACTTAACCCAATTGTTTACCCTGCTGCAACAGCTACATCTAGTGCTGTATTGTGTAATGGTGGAAGCACCGGAACAGCTTCAGTATCTGTAAATAATGCAACCCCTCCATATACTTATGCATGGAGTAACGGTGGAACAACTCAAGCGATCAATAGTTTATCAGCAGGATTATACAGCGTGGTTGTTACTGACTCGAACGGTTGTACTGCAAATACTTCGGTAACAGTTACTGAGCCGGCTGTATTGAATTTATCTTCAAATGTTTCAAATGTGCTATGTAATGGTGGAGTTGGTTCTATATCAGTAACTGCAACAGGTGGTGTTGCGCCACTTCAATTCTCATTAAACGGAACGAGTTATGATGCAGCTGCTACTTTTGGTAATTTATCAGCGGGATCTTATACTTTGTATGTGAGAGATGTTAATAATTGCTCTACCTCAGTTTCAGCAACCCTTACTCAACCGGATATCTTAACAGCTTCTGCTTCTACAAGTGACGTGCTTTGTGATGGTGGATCCGTTGGTGTATCTGTTTCTGCAATTGGTGGTACTACACCTTACACTGGTGTTGGTTTAGTAAGCGAATCAACAGACGGTCAGAAAACTTATCTTGTAACTGATGCGAATGGATGTACTGCCAATGCCTCAATTACGCTTACAATTCCTACTTATACAATTACAGCATCAGCAGCTACAGGTGGTTCTATCACACCTGCCGGTGCTACGGTTAAAAATTGTGGATCAAGTCAAACGTATGCAATTGAAGTAGGATACATTGATGGTTCATTGACTCACATTGATAGTGTTGTTATTGATGGGGTTGCATTAGCTTCGACACCAAGTTTATATACATTCAGCAACATCAATTCGAATCATACAATCAATGTATATTTCAGCGTATCTTCTTGCCAGACACCTGCTACTGCAAGTACTCCTTCCAGTGCGGCAATTTGTGCAGATGGATCTTATACGTTGGTAGCTACTGTGGGTGGTGGTGCTTCATCCGGAACATGGTCAACAAACGGATCAGGAGTTCTAACATCTACAACTTACACTCCTTCAGCTGCTGATGCAACTGCAGGTTCTGTATTGTTAATATTTACATCAGATGATCCAGATGGTGCAGGTCCTTGTGAAGTGGCAAAAGATACTACGGTATTAACAATCAAACCTAATCCATCAGTATCCATTACAGGAAATCCTGCGATTTGTACTGGTTCTAGTACAACTTTGACGGCAAATGGAGCCGTTTCGTATGTGTGGAGCGATGGTAAAACAACTGCAACAAATCTCATTACAGTTGCAGGAACATACAGTGTTACAGGAACAGCTGCGAATGGATGTTCAAGCTCAGCTTCTGTCGTTGTGATAGAAAATAGCTTACCTGCTGCACCGGTTGTTACAGCATCAGGTGCTACTACATTCTGTCCAGGTTCTTCTGTAACATTAACTTCTGATTACACATCATCAAATACATGGAGCAATGGTTCTCAGTCATCTTCAATTACTGTAAGTGCGGCTGGAAATTACTCCGTAACTTATACAGATGCGAATGGTTGTTCAGCAACTTCAACTCCAACAAGTGTTTCGTTGTTCCCTACTACTGCAAGCATTACAGGTGCTTCAGGTGTATGTGTAGGCTCTACAATTACATTGACTGCTTCAGCTACACCTGAGGCGGTATCGTACTTATGGAGTGATGGTTCTACCAATGCAACTTTAGCGGTATCTTTAAATGGTACCTATTCTGTAACTACAACTGATGCAAATGGATGTACATCAACTGCTTCTAAATCAATTACTTCTTATAGTGTACCAAGTGCAAACATTACAGCTTCTTGTAATGTGTTGGTTCCGGGAAGTAACTCAGTGTTAAGTGCAAATGCAAGTGCCGGTTCAGGAACAGTTTCAAACTATGCATGGGCTTTGAACGGAACAACAATTTCCGGTGCTACAAGTGCAGCTTATACAACGGCAAATAATGCAGCCGGTTCTTACACCGTAACTGTTACTAACTCTAATGGTTGTTCAGTGACATCAGCTCCTTTTGCAATTTCTAATTTAACAGGTCCTTTGGCTGCTGGTTCTTACACGATTGATCCAAATGGTTGTGGATTCAAGTCAATCAATGGGGCTGTTACATACTTAAGCAATAATGGATTGTCAGGCAACGTGGTGTTCAATGTACCTGCTGGCTACACTGAAACTGCTCCTGCCGGAGGTATCATGTTCAATCAGTGTGCATTGGCTGCTAATTTGAAATCAGGTCCTAACGCGACAGTTACATTTGTAAAATCAGGTTCTGGAGCAAATCCTTTAATAACTGCTGGAGTAGGTATATCAACAACACTAGATGGTATCTTTGAAATCGTCGGAGTTGATAATTTGACAATGAATGGAATCGATTTACAAGAAGCAGCTTCAAATACAACAGCAACAACAAGAGCTGAATTTGGATATGCGATTCTAAAATGTTCCGGAGATGATGGTTCAAATGATGTTACGATTACTAACTGTAAAGTAACATTAACTAATGCTTATACAGCAAACTACGGAATTTATGTTGGTAATCACACTGCAGCATCAACTACTGCATTCACTAACATTGCCGTAGCTTCTACACCTCAAGCGTCAAGAAATAAAGTTAGTATTGTGTCAAATACTATTTTAAATTGTTACAATGGTATTCGTTTGACTGCTAATGCTTCAACAACAGCAGCTAACGTTTCATTGAATGATACGTTGAACTTAATTGCAAATAATACCATTACAGGATTCGGTAGTTCCTCTGTTTCTGCTTCCGGTATCTACGTTGGTAATAACCGTAATATTACGATTACTGGTAACACTTTGAATAGTGCTGCTGGTACTTCAACAACCCTTTATGCTATCAACATGGCTTCAGGTACATGGGCAAGAGTTAGTAGAAATAACTTTACGATGTTAGGTACTTCATCAACTTATGGTATTTATCTTACTTTCTCTGGTGGTACTGCTTCAATTCCAAACAAATTATATATTGATAGTAATAACTTAATTAATTGGATTAATGCGGGTACAGGTATTTTCTATGGTATATATGATGCTGGATCCGGGGGAGATGGTACCATTAAGAGTATTTCTAACAATGTTTACTCTGGTCATACTCAGACAAGTACTGGTGGATGTTATCCTTTTTACAGTTATGGTACAGCATTGAATGGTACTTTGACCATGAATAACAACAGAATGATAAATAATGATTTTACCAATGCTACCGGTACGATTTACGGAATCTATGGTTACATGACAAGTGGTACTCACTACATGGATAATAACATCATTCGGAATAACTTGCTACAAAAAGGTTCAGGTACTACGTATTTAATGTATGCTTCTTCCTCCGCTAGTTCATACATTCGCAATAACGTAATCGCAAATAACAGAAGGGTTGTAGCTTCTGCCTCTACTTCTGTTGGAGCAACATATGGTACTTATTTTATTCCAACTAACACTGTAGGTGGTGAAATTTCAAATAACCGCGTTGATACCTTGTATAATTCTGGTGTTCCTGGGACAGTAGCATCAACAATTTATGGTATTTATTATTCAGGAACATCACCTAACTTGGTATTTAATAATAACATATCCAGAAATATTTATTCAGGTGGTGCTACAACTGGTAATCAATCTCTTTGGGGAATGTACATTGCTCCTAGTGGAACGAATTCACAGATTACCAATAATAAAGTTTCAAATATCTATACGCTTGCTGCTAATAATGGCTTAATCATTGGTTACCAGTTGGCAGGTTCTACTACTACGGGTGTTACTAAGTATTTCAACCGTAACACGGTTTCAAATATGAAAGCAGGTGGTGCGAGTGGTATTGTTCGTGGTATTCAAATTTCTACCGGTCAAGATTGGTATGTGTACAACAATGCGATAAGCAGAATTAGTGCACTTACAAATCCTTCTGCAGCTACGAATCAGGTATTAGGTCTTGATGTTTCTAATGCTACTGCAGGATACAACTATTACATTTACAACAACTCAATTTATTTGAGTGGTTCATCCGCAGGTATTAACTCTGCAACTACAGGAATCAACGTGAACGTAACTCCTAACGTGACATTAGTAAACAACTTAGTTGTTAACGCAATTCCTGCAGGGACGGCTACCGGTGCATCATCTGTAGCATATAGAAGAAGTGCTACCGGTTTGACGACCTACCAATCAGCCTCAAATAACAACTTGTTCTATGCCGGTACTCCTGGAGCATTGAACTTGATTTACGCTGAGGGTGTTGGTTCTACCCAAGCGAATGCACAACAAACATTAAGTGCATTTAAAACCTTGGTGGGAACAACTCGTGATGCACAGTCTGTGACTGAAACGACTACACCGTTCTTGAGTGCTTCAACTGATAGTTTACTGCACATCAATCCTGCCATTGGTACTTTGGTAGAAGGAAATGGTAAAGTGTACAATAGTTTAACTGCCGATATTGATGGACAAACGAGAGATGCTTTGACACCGGATATTGGTGCTGATGAAGGTAACTTTACAAGCGTTTCTCCGAAGATTACCGCGATTGCTGCAACTCCTGCCATTGGTCAATGTGTAGCTTCGAATCACGTTATTAATGTAACAACACTAGATGGGGCACTTCCTGTAACAGGTGTAAGTTTGAATTATGCATACAATGGTGTTGCGCAAACTGCTATAGCGATGACAAGTTCAGGTACAAATACCTGGACAGCTACTATTCCTGCAGCAACCTCACCGGTTAATGCAACAGTAACATGGTCAGCGGTTGCTACTGATGGGACATACAATGCGACTGTTTCAGGTACAACTTATCAAGACGCTTATTTAACAGGTCAATCTATGGTTGGGGTAGTGAGTCCAACAACTATTTGTGCCGGATCCAACCAAACTTTGAGTGCGTATGTTGGAAGTACAGCAGCAGCTCCAACTTATCCAACGTGTGCAGCAACAAATACAGCGGATGAGGAGCTACTAAATGTAACAATCGGAACTTTAAATAACACTTCAGTTTGTGGTGCAGTTGCGCCAGGCGCAGGTTCGGCAGCATATTTGTATAGTAATTATACAGGATTAAATGCACCGATGTTGCTTGCAGGTCAAACATATTCAGGATCTGTTACTGCAGGTTATTGCGGTACAGGATCATATAATAACATCGTTGTAGTTTACATTGACTACAACAGAAATGGAGTCTTTACAGATCCGGGAGAAAATGCATGGACAAGTGCGTATGGTATTAAAACCTTCCCAAGTCAGGTTCTTCCTTTTTCAATTACGGTTCCTTCCAATGTATCCTATGGATACGCTAGAATGAGAGTTGTTATCAACGAATCTACAACTGCTCCATCTTCTGGTACGTTTACTTATGGTGAAGTGGAAGATTACACCGTTCAATTGGCGGGTGGTGCCGGTTATACATATTCATGGACAGACGGTACTAATCCAATTGCAGTTGTGAATGGTTCTTATACTCCTACCACAGCAGGCACTTATAGTTATTCTGTGACTGGTACAGATCCAAATGGATGTTCGCTAACCTCTAGTGCAGTATCAGTTACTGTGAATCCACTTCCGGAAGTTCCAACTTCTTCAGGTAGTGCACAATGTGGTGCAGGTGTACCGAAAGCAAAAGTAATCAGTACAACTTCTGGTGTAGGATATAAGTGGTATTTGGCTTCAACTGGTGGAACGGCAGTTCAATCTTCAGTTGCAGATTCATTAACTTCATACAGCATTACAACAACTACAACATTCTATGTATCTGCTTATAATTTGACTACAAATTGTGAGTCTGCTAGAACTCCGGTATACATTTCAGTTTCCCAGCCGGATTCAATTGCTGCAACAGTTTCTCCAATTGTAGTTTGTCCGGGATCACCTATCACGTTGACAGTGACTAATTATGGAACATATAATAATTATTCATACACTTGGAATGGAACAACTGCAACAGGAATGACAGGAAATACAGTAACTGTTAATGCACCGGCTACTGCAGGTACATATACTTTCAATGTAAATGGTATTGATGGTTTGTGTGCTCGTATGGCTACAACAAATGCATTGACTGTAACTGTTCCTCCTACCATCTCTTCAGCTTCTTCTGCTCCATCTGTGATTTGTCAAAATGATTCAACTACGTTGACAGCAAATACTCCGATAGTATATACTGATAATACAACATTCGGCACTGCTTCCTTAACAGCTACCGGAGCTGTTCAACCATTCTACAGCTATTATGCAGGTCAACGAATTCAAATGTTGTTTACGGCCGCAGAATTAGCAGCAAAAGGAATTGTTGCAGGTAACATTAACTCGATTGCATTTAAAGTTCCTGTGAACACTACGATTTCTCCAACTGCATTTTCTAACTTTACAGTTTCTGTAGGAACTACCGCTTTGACTGCCTTAACATCAACCTTTGTTACCGGTTTGACTCAAACATATTACAATACAGCATATACACCGGTAGTTGGTGAAAATGTATTTACATTCTCAACACCATATTACTGGAATGGTACCTCTAATATTGTTATTCAGACATGTTGGCAAAATGGTACTGCACTGTTATCTAATACCAATCAAGTTAACTATACAGCCACAACAAATAACTCAACAATTTATTTCTATTCTAGTACAGTACCAGTATGTTCAGCTACCACAGGAACAGGTGTCTCTACATCAAGACCGGATCTTATATTTAATTCAGCTAAGAGTGGCTTTGGTGCAGGTTCTTTACAATGGGCTTGGTTAGATGGCGTAAACACAGTTGGAACAGGAACAACAATCAAAGTAGCTCCTCAAACAACAACTACTTATCAGGTTAAGGCCACAGATCCTGCGACTACATGTTCAAGTACACAAGATGTGTTGGTAACTGTTAATTCATTGCCTGCTGCTCCGGTGGCAACTGCTTCTGAACAATGTGGTAGTGGCATTCCAACTGCATCTGTAACATCAGCTAGTGGTGCTTCCGTTACGCCGTTCTTCTGGTACAATGGTACCACAGGAGGTACTCCGGTGCAAACCCCTCCTAGTGGTGGTCCTTTGCTAAACTATTACAACAATGAATTTACATTAGGATTGAATGGTGCAACCTTATCAGGTTCAGCTTCTCTTACTGGTAATGCAGTACAATTGACTCCAAACACAACTTCAATGTTGGGTGGTTTAACCATTCCTGCCAGTGGAAATAATGCAAATAAATACAAAGTAGTATTTGATATTACAACTTCAGGTACGACTGGTTCTATGGCTGATGGTTTAAGCTATAGCTTTGGGGATGATGTATCAGCAACAGCGACTACTCCAAATGCTGAACATGGTACAGGTACAAAATTGAAATTATGTTTTGATTCTTACGATGCGGCAAGTGGCACAAACGGACAGGGTATTTACTTGATGTATAACTGTAATGTGATACCTGATTCTTATACTGCTTCAACTCCGGGAGTTTTAGCTTATTCTACAAATGTTAATTGGGTTAATGCATCCAAAAAAGTTACTTTGACCATCGACAGTTTGGGTCGTGCTACAGTTATGTTTGGAACTAGTAATATTATTTTTGACAATATACAATTACCTGCTTCTTATTTAACTGAAAATCGTTCTACATGGAAACATGTATTCAAAGCAAGAACTGGTGGCTTATCAATGTTGTCAAGTATTGACAATGTTACCATTCAAGAATCGGGATATGGTTCAGGGTACAATACATACAACTCTTCAATTAACCAGACGAAGACATTCTATGTTTCAGAGATGAATACAACTACAGGATGTTACAGTCCGAGAACACCAGTATTAGCACATGTTACTCAGCCTGATACAGTATTGGTAAGTGTTGCATCTACCTCTGTTAACAATTGTTTAGGTGCAAGTATTACTTTATCCACTTCTGATATTGGATCGTTAAATGAGTATGCTTATTCTTGGACAAGTACTGCTGGATCAGGTATTGATAGTACTTTAACAGGTCCGAGTATTACAATTACTCCAACTGTGGCAGGTACATACAATTATGTGTTGACAGCTGTTGACAGTAGCTGTACGTTTATTGTAAATACGCCTTACACAGTCAATCCTAATCCAATTGTAAACCAAATTGTTGCAACTGATACGGTGATTTGTGCGGGAACATCTGCTACATTGAGTGCATACTCAATGACAGCAGGGCCTCAAACAGCACCTACCGGTTATGCAAATCCTTCTTTTACTTCAACAGCAGATGAAGAGATTTTAAATGTTTCATTGAGTGTAGCAAACAATCCGTTGGGTTACAATGGAAACTCTATAAACAATACATCTACATGTACTTCAGTTGCTTCAGGCCCTGGTTCAGTTTTGAGTTCATACAATAACTACACTACTTCAATTCCTGCACCAACCTTGATTGGTGGTAGTACATACAGTGGTTCAATCACTATTGGATATTGTGCTACTTCAACTTATCAAAACATGGCAAGTGTTTGGATTGACTACAACAGGGATGGTGACTTCTTGGATGCAGGTGAAACTGTATATACAAAACCTTATGGTTATTCTCTTTTAACTGGTACAGCTTATCCATTCACATTCACGGTACCTGCAACTGCTACCTTTGGTCTTACCAGAATGCGTGTTGTTGTGAATGAATCTTCAGTAGCACCAACACCAACTCAAACAGGCTCTTGGGGTGAAGGTGAAGATTACTTAGTAAATATCGTTAATTTGGGTGATGGTGGTTTCTCATGGGCTTGGACTCCGGGTGGAGAAACAGGAAATGTTCAAACATTCTCACCTTCATCTAATACAACATACACGGCAACTGCTACCAATCAGTTTGGTTGTACAGGTTCCATGTCCAAAACAATTAATGTAACTCAATTGCCTCCGGCTCCTTCATTGACTAACTCTGTTCAGTGTGGTACAGGTGTTCCAATCTGTTCTGCTGAAGGAGGCCAGCCGGGTCAATATCGTTGGTATAAATCCTTTAACGAATCTCCGATTATCGGTGAGTATGGTTCTACGCTTGTAAACCCTGCCAGCTTGGTTTATGGTGATACGAGTTTCTTTGTGTCGATTAATATTCCAAGAAACCCTAGTGATTCTACAAATGGAGGTTTAGGTGTTTGTGAGGGACCAAAAGACACGGTCTTTGTAGATTTCATTACTGCTGATGTCTTGACAGTTTCTGCGGATGTTAGTTCACTTTGTGTCAATACTCCGGTAAACTTGACCATAGCTCAAGTAGGTTCAGTACAAAATGAGTTTGATTTAACATGGTTGAATGGTGGATTTGGAAGTGGTATGTCTCAGTCTCCTGGGTATGTTGGTACTGTAAAATCAGTAACACCAACGCAAGCCGGAACATATACATATCAAGTAAATGGAGTAGAACCTGGTACAGGATGTACAGCATCTGGTACTGTTACTGTAACGGTGAATGATCCAAATCCAAATGTTACCTTGGGAGCAACTGCTTATCCGAGCATCATTTGTGGCGGAGGTCAATCTACATTAGGTATATTATATAATGGTATTGAAATGACATCTTTGTCAGGGCCACAGACCCAACCAACAGGTTATTGTACCGGTTCTCCATCGACAACTACATTAGCTGATGAGCAGATTTTCGGTGTTACATTTGGTAGCATGTCAAATCTTCAAACTGAAACATGTTCTGCAAATTATACTGACTATACATCTTTAATTACCCCAATTTCTGTGAGTCCGGGTAATTCCTATCCATTCAGTGTGAAAACAGATGAGTGTGATGGTGCGACCTATTTCTCTAGTGGATTGTCTATATTCATAGATTATAACCGAGATGGTGATTTCGATGATGCAGGTGAAAAAGCTTATACTACAACATCGACCACTCTGTCTCCAAACACAAGATCTGGTGAAATTCTCATTCCTTCGACTGCGAGCATAGGTGTAACCAGAATGAGGGTTGTCGTACAAGAGTCAGTGACTTCACCTACACCTTGCCCTACATTTAGTTATGGGGAAATGGAAGATTATCTAGTAGATATTTCAACCAACATTTCATCGTTCCAGTGGTTAAATGGTACAACGGTTGTTTCTACCAGTCCGGTAGCCACAGCGAATGTAACCGGTAATACCACATTTACGGCGATGGCAGTTCGTAATGGTTGTCCAATATTTGCAAATACAACTGTAAGCACAGATCCTTTACCATTGGATGTAACGCTTTCTTCCAATAGTTCATATTTGTGCTACAATGCTTTAGCATCATTAAGCGGAACGATTGCGGGTGGTTGTCCTCCTTATAACATCGTTATTAATAATGATTTGAATCAACAAGTTTGGAATAATAACCAATTATTGACCAGCTTTACTACATCATTCCCTGCGATTGCTGCAAGCGGATACACAGTTAAAGTAACAGATAACAATGGTGTTGTTGATTCAAGCTATGTTTACATCGCATTGAACAATCCTCAACCGGTTGTTAGTGATGTTAGTATTTGTGCTACTTCGTCTGCATTTACATTTAATGCTACTCCAACAGACGCAACAAGTACACTTAAGTGGTATTCTGCCCAAACAGGTGGTACTGTTCTTGGGACAGGATTAACATACACTAGTCCGGTGGTATCTTCGTTTGGTTCAACAACAATCTATGTGGAGGAAACATTATCTTCCGGTTGTATTGGCGCCCGTACTCCTGTCACTGGTAGTCTAATTCAACCGCCTGCTATCAATGCGTATGCTTCAAATGATACGATTTGTAGAGGAGATAGCATTACATTGTATGTGTTCTCTGATAATACAAATTATTCTTATACATGGAATTACAATTTAGGTTCCAACCAACAATTTGGATTTGCTCCGGATTCTACGCGTACCTATGTAGCTACTGCCTTAGATGCTAACACCGGATGTTCTGCAGTTGCAAATGTTCCGGTATTAGTAAATCCTGTACCTACGAATATGACTGCGTCAGCTACACCTACACCTGCTTGCCCTGGATCTAATGTCCAGTTGAATTCGAGTGGTATATCGTTCGGACCTCAAGTTTTACCTACGGGTTACTGTGCTACATCTAATGCCGGCGGTGCTTGTATTAACAGTGTAACATTTAATACACTAAATAGAACATCTGCTTGTGTTGCCGCATCTCCATATTACGAAGATGTACCGGCTTCTGTAGCTACAACTGTTGTAACTCCTGGTCAAACGTACACTTTCAGTATTACTTCAGCTACAGCAATCGTTTCTGTTTGGTTTGACTGGAACAGAAATGGTTTGTTCGAAGCTACTGAATGGTTCCAGCCATACACTGCAAATACTGCTGGTTCTGTATCTGTAACTGTTCCTGCGAACGCGGTATTGGGTATGACAAAAATGCGTGTTCGTTCTCGTTTGAATGGTAATGCTAATGGTTCAGGTGATGCTTGTTCAACAATGGGATCCGGTGAAACAGAAGATTATACAATCAATGTATTAGGATTAGCAACCAACTATTCTTGGTCGTCAACACCTGCAGGATTCACTTCAAATCTTCAAAATCCGGTAGCTAACCCTACCCAAGAAACAACGTATAAAGTAACGGTCTCAAACTTGTTCGGTTGTTCATCTTCAGCGTACACAACAGTTGCGATGAAGCCTACACCAACTGCATCAGTAAGTGGTGATGCTCAATTATGTAAAGGTTCTGCATCACCTAAGATTACCTTCGTTGGTTCAGGTGTTGCGCCATATACATTTAAGTACACTGTAAATGGTGGAGCTGTTCAGACTGCTACTGCATCAGTTGATAGTGCGTTTGTATTAGCATCTACTGATCAACCGGGTGTTCAAGTTTACAAGTTAATCAGTGTTCAGGATGCCAATTGTTTATCAGTTGTGAATGATAGCGCTTCTGTCACTGTGTACGATTTACCGGTTATTACATTTGCTAACTCATTTGTATCTCAAAACCCTGCATCGAACAATTATGAATTATCTGCTGGTCTTCCTTTAGGTGGTTCTTATAGTGGTGTTGGTGTTTCCGGTAGTATTTTCGATGCAACTGTTGCTGGTGTTGGTACTCACCAAATTACATACACCTACACAGATCCTAATGGATGTACAAACAGTGCTTCTGCGCCTATTACTGTATATTCGTTATCAACTGCTACAGCATCAGGAACAACAGCAGTTTGTAAAAATGCATCAACACCTTATGTAACGTTTAATGGAACCGGTGTAGCACCGTTTACATTTACTTATAATATCAATGGAGGAGCTGATCAAACTGTAACAACTACGAGTGGTACATCAGCTAACGTTGCTGCTGCAACAGATGTTGCAGGTACATTTGTGTTCAACTTAGTACAAGTTCAGGATGCGAATTCAACTCAAGCTGTAACTGGTCAAAGTGCTACGATTACAGTTCGAGAGTTACCTTCCATTTCTGCAGGAGTTGATCAAGCGGTATGTATCGGAGGATCTGTTACTTTGAATGGTACAGGTGGTATTTCATATTCTTGGAATAACAATGTAATGAACAATGTTTCATTTATTCCTTCAGCAACGGCAACTTATACTGTTTCAGGTGCTGATTCAAATGGTTGTGTCAATACTGATGATGTAGTGGTTACCGTGAATGCGCTACCAATTGTTTCAGCAGGTGCCGATATCGCAGTTTGTAAAGGATCAAATGCTACATTAAGTGGTTCAGGTGCTTCTACTTATACTTGGGATAACAATGTTGTAAATGGTACAGCATTTGCTCCAGCTACAACAGCAACTTATACGGTTACAGGTACTGATGTGAATGGTTGTGTTAACACAGATCAAGTTGTTGTAGCAGTTAATGAATTACCGAATGTATCAGCGGGTGCTGATCAGGCTATTTGTATCGGTTCTTCTGCTACGTTGAACGCTTCTGGAGCATCTACGTATGTATGGAATAACAATGTTGTGAATGCTACAGCGTTTACTCCATCTTCAACTGCTACATACACTGTAACAGGAACGGATACCAATGGATGTGTGAACACAGATCAAATAGTTGTGACAGTGAACGCTCTTCCTATTGTTTCTATCAGTAGTATTACTAACCAATGCGCATCTTCAAGTACTTACGCATTAAGTGGTCTTCCAACAGGTGGTGTGTTCACAGGTAATGGAGTTGGAGGAATGAACTTCGATGCATCAGATGCCGGAGTAGGATCTCATACAGTAACTTATACTTATACAGATAACAATGGCTGTGTGAATTCTGCTACTACAACAGCAACTGTAGTTGCGTCACCAAGTATATCAATTACCGGTTCAACGAGTATTTGTAAAAATTCGGAGTCTTCATTGACGGTAACAGCGCTTTCAGGTACAGCTCCATTTACATTGACATATAATGTTGATGGTGGATTAGACTCTACAATCACTTTGAGTCCAAGTGGAAGCATTGTTCTCAATACTTCTTCTGTTGATACAAATGTTTACTACGTTACGAAGATTCAAGATGCAAATTGTACGATCGACTTGTATGATAGTGTTGTTGTTATAACTAAAGACATTGCTACAGCATCTATCGTTTCAAACAATGGACCAATTTGTAATAACAGTAATGCGGTCTTTAATTTAACTGGAACACCGACTGCTGTTGTTGGTTACAAATGGAATGGTGTAGCCGGTACTGTTACGTTAAATGCATCCGGTTCAGCTGTTATTCAAAAAATAGCTCAAGATGCCAACCAAATTTTGGTATTAGAGACAGCAACTATAAATTCTTGTACTAACAATATTTCAGGTACAGATACTGTTAAAATTGCTTCAAATGCTTTTGCTGCAATCGCAGGTACAAATAATGTCTGTACTGCTACCGGAACTACGCTGACGTTAACAGGGGCATCAGGTACTATTGCTTGGCAAAAGTCAGTCAACTGGACAGCAGCTACTCCTACATGGACAGCAGTAACAGGTACAACAGCAACACTTTCAACTGGTTCATTGACATCATCTACAGCATTCAGAGCGAGAATGACACTTGGAACTTGTATTGATACTACTAATGCGTATGTAGTAACAGTTAGTCCTACTTCAGTTGCTGGAACTGTATCAACAAATGATGGTTCAACAGCTGCTGTATGTCTTGGAGGTGAAAAACCACTGAAGGTAGCAGGAAATGTTGGTACTATCCAATGGCAGAAGTCTACAGCATCCTCTACAACAGGGTTTAGTGATGTGGTAGGTGCAACATCTTCTCCATATACATTTACAGATATCAGCTTACCTACATGGTATAGGGTTGTTGTTAAGAGTGGTGCTTGTGCTTCAGTAAATGGTACAGCATTTGCGGTAACGATCAACCAGCCTGCTGTTTCCGGTTCAATTTCAGGTGCAGCATCAACTGTCTGTACAGGACTTGGAACTACTTTGACATTGAGTGGTTCAACAGGAACGATAGCATGGCAGAAATCAACAGACGCCGGTCAAACATGGGGTGTTCAGGCGGGAACAACAGCTTCCTTGACTACAGGTAATTTGACAGCATCGACAACCTATAGAGCGATATTAACTAGTGGTGTTTGTCCGAAAGATACAACATCAAGTTATGTTGTAACGGTTAATCCGGCAGCTGTTGCAGGAACAATTGCATCGTCAACGAGCAGTTTATGTTCATCTCCTGCTAATACAGGTTCTACCTTGACATTGTCAGGTCAAACAGGAACGTCAATTCAGTGGCAGATTTCAACCAATATTACTGCTGCAACACCGATATGGACAGCCATTTCGGGTGCTACCAATACAACACTATCCACCGGAGCATTGAGTGCTACAACAGGTTATCGTGCAGTAGTTACGAGTGGTGTTTGTACATTAACAGCTACGACAGCCGCTACAACAATTACTGTAAGTGTTCCATCTGTTGCTGGTAGCATTAGCGGAGGAGATAAAGTAATCTGTGCAGGAACAAGTAACACCTTGACATTGTCGGGTAATACGGGAGCAACCATTCAGTGGCAATCTGCTTCATCCTCAAGTGGTACTTACTCTGATATAAGTGGAGCAACAGCTACTACTTATGCTGCGAGTCCAAGTTCACAAACTTGGTACAGAGCAGTTGTTAAGAATGGAGCATGTAGCTCAGCTACAACAGCCTCTGTAAACTTGAATCCATTGACAACGGCTACTGCCGGAACGATTACAGGTACGTCTGCTATTTGTACCGGTAGTTCAAGTACGCTTACATTAGCTAATAATGTAGGGTCGATTGTATGGCAAAAGTCAATAAATTGGACTGCGGCAACACCAACATGGACAGCAGTAACGGGAGCAACTTCCAACACCTTGTCAACAGGTGCTTTAACAGCTTCAACAGCGTTCAGATCCGTACTTTCAATAGGAGGTACATGTCCTACTGCAACGACAGATCCTTATGCGGTAATGATTTCTCCAGCTTCTGTTTCCGGTACAGTTGCATTAAACGCAACAACGGATGTAAACACAGTTTGTGCACCAGGAAGTAAAACGTTGAAAGTAACAGGTAATGTTGGAACTATTCAATGGCAAAGTTCAACTAATTCAGGTACAACATGGACAAATGTGTCAGGAGCGACTACATCTCCTTATACGTTTACTAACATCACTGCTAATACATCATTCAGAGTAGTAGCAACTAGTGGAGCATGTCCTGCAGCGAATTCGACCGGATTTGCAATTTCAGTAAGCCAGGTGGCAGATGCAGGAACCTTAGTTTATGCAGCAAATGACTCTGTTTGTACTGCTACAGGAACATCCTTGACATTGAACAATTATTCTTCTTATGGAACAATTGCATGGCAGAAGTCAACAGATGGAACAACGTGGGCATCAGCCACAGGAACAGCAGCTGCATTTACAACAGGAAGCTTAACTGCAACAACGTCGTTTAGAGCAATTGTAACAAGTGGTTCATGTAAGGACACCTCAAATATTCTGAAAGTGACTGTAAGCCCAGCAGCAGTAGGAGGAACAATCACCGCAGCAGCAGCTAATGTATGTACAGGAGGAAATACTTCATTGAGCATAACAGGATATACCGGCAGTAAATTGCAGTGGCAACAAGCAAGTGTGTTGGCAGGTCCGTATTCTAATATACCTGGAGCAACAAGTACTTCATACAGTACAGGTACTTTAACAGCTACTACATACTATAAAGCTGTTGTTACAAGTGGTGTTTGTACAGCTACAGCTACACAGACAGCAGGAACATCAGTTACTGTGAATCCGGTATCAGTAGCCGGTACAGCAGTTGGAGTATATCCTGCAACAGCTACAACAGGAGGGTCTTCACAGGTAATGATTTGTTCAGGTAACAATGGTAAATTGATGTTGTCAGGTCAAACAGGAACGATTCAATGGCAATCATCTACAACCTCTGGAACAGCCGGATTTAGTAATATCAGCGGTGCTACCTTGGCGACCTATACAACACCAGCTATGACAGCAACAACATGGTATCGTGCAGTGGTAACAAGTTTGGCATGTCCATCAGCAACCACTTCACCTGCTGTTCAGTTCTTGATTACATCACCAGTAGGAGGAACAATTGCTCCGAGTTCAGGGTTTAATGATAGCATCTGTGCAACGACAGCAGCATCCGGAACATCATTAACTATTAGTGGTAACGTTGGTACCCGTGTATGGCAAAAAACAACTATCACAGGATCCACTTTGGGAACAACATGGACAGCAATTACGGGCGCCACGAGTGCAACTTTAGCAACAGGAGCATTGACAGCATCTACAGCATTCCGAGTGGTTTCAACTGTAGGATCATGTACTGCAATCTCAGATACGATGAGGGTAAGAGTAAATCCTGCAGCAGTAATTAAAACGATTACAGCACCTGCGAATGTTTGTATCGATGGTACTGGTACATTGACCTTAGCATCCGGAACAGTTGGAGTTATTCAATGGCAACGTTCAACAACTTCTTCAACAGCCGGCTTTACCAATGTTGGAAGCCCTGTCGTACCGACAGTATCACCAACAACAGCGACATCTACATTTGCTGTGAATTCAGCAACTGCAGGACCGTCATGGTATCGTGTAATGTTGACAAGTGGTGTTTGTGGATCAACGCCAACAGCAGCAGTATCCGTTACGATTAATCCGTTGTCAGTTGCAGGTACAATTTCAGGAAGCACAGGATTGTGTGCTGGTAATACCGGAACAACTTTGACACTTGCTGGTAATACCGGTTCAATTGCATGGCAGAAATCAACAAACTGGACTGCAGCATCACCAACTTGGACAGCGGTAGCAGGAGCAACAGCGAATACATTTGCTACCGGAGCTTTGGCTGCTTCAACAGCATTTAGAGTTGCTGTAACCAGTGGAGCTTGTTCAGTTGCAAATACTGCTAATCATGTAATAACTGTTAGTCCGGCTGTGGTTACGAAAACCATATCTGGTCCGGTTGGAGGAGTATGTCAAGGATCGACAGCCTCTTTAGTCTTAGCGTTAGGTACAGTTGGAACGATTCAGTGGCAATCAACGACAGATACGTTGAATACAAGTAGTTGGGTGAATGTTGGTTCGGCAATTGCACCGACAGCTGCAACCAATGCTGCGAATACGTATGTTACTTCTGCACTAAGTACGAAGACATTCTACCGTGTTCTATTGACCAGTGGTGTTTGTACTTCGGCTTACACTAAGATTTACACAGTATTGGTAAGTACACCTACTGTTTCAGGTACGGCAAGTGCAGCAACGAATAATGTTTGTGGAGTAAATACAGGAACAACGTTGACACTAGCTAATAATAATGGTACCATTCAATGGCAGAGCTCTACAAACTGGACAGCTGCGACTCCAACGTGGACAGCCATCACCGGAGCAACAGCAAATACCTATGCAACAGGAGCATTAACAGCATCTAAAGCATACAGAGCTGTTGTTAAGAGCGGTACATGTTCTTCATTAAATACTGACCCTGTTGTAATAACTTATTACGCGGCTATTGTTACGAAGACCATTACTGCAAATGCAACAACACCGACAGGTCTTTCATCAACAGCTGCATTGTGTACATCAAGTACAGCTAAGATATTGACTTTGGGTACGGGTTATGTAGGCTCTATTCAATGGCAAACATCAACCGATGGCGGAACCACTTGGACAAATATATCAGGAGCAACAGCTGCAACATACACTGTAACAGGTGCAGTAGTTGGAGCGAACATGTTCCGAGTACAGTTGAGTAATGGTCCTTGTCAGGCGGCACAAAATACAGCTGCAGTGACAGTTTGGTACAAGTCTTGTGTTAAGGCAGAGGAAGATGTTGATGTGACCTCAACGGTATTTGATGCAGTAGCATATCCAAACCCTTATGATCAGTTCTTCACCATTCAGTTATCAACTGAAAGTGATGATCAGGTTTCAATCATGGTTTATGACATGGCAGGCAAATTACTTGAAAACGTAAGCGTTCAACCTTCTGACTTAGAGTCTTTACAAATAGGTAGAGAATTATCGACAGGAGTTTACAACGTGGTAGTTACTCAAGGAAAAGACGCGAAAGTCGTTCGAATGATGAAACGATAAATGACTGTGAGATAATTTATCTCAAAAC
>Ga0256341_1000007_pt1 | contig 25085 bp, 2 predicted proteins | sample AtltaT_6_FD_183694 | JGI IMG/M metagenome (GOLD analysis project Ga0256341, IMG submission 183694) | Metatranscriptome of freshwater microbial communities from Altamaha River, Georgia, United States - Atl_Cont_RepB_8d (Metagenome... | ecosystem: Environmental > Aquatic > Freshwater > River... | reverse complement strand
GCCCACTCGAACCGCACCCGTCAACCGCTCATACCACTGCGACACCCGAACCTGCATCGCATTGACCGGCGCACGGTAACCACCACCCACCAACCCTAAGCGCGGCGCAGGCAACGCCTTCACGTCCAGCTTGCCGCTCGCATTCAGCGGCAGCCCCTCCAGGCGCTCAAACACCACCGGCACCATGTACACAGGCAACTTCGACTGAAGATAATCGCGCAACTCCGAGTGGTTCAGGTCATACTGACCCTCACGAAGCACGAGGTAGGCAACCAACTGGAGAACCTCTGACGGCCCTTCGGCCAACGCCATAGGCACAACAGCGACCTGACCGATCGATGGATCGAATGACAAGATAGCCTGTTCGATCTCACCAAGCTCGATGCGGTATCCGCGAATCTTCACCTGTCGATCTTTTCGACCTTTAAAGTGCAACAAGCCATTGGCATCCCAGCTGACGAGATCTCCTGTTTGGTAAAAACGACCAGCGAATCCACCCGGATGTTGAACAAAGCGTTCGGCAGTCTGCTGTGGCAGTCCGACGTAGCCTCGGCTGACATGAACGCCACCAACAAACAACTCACCAATCACTCCAGGTGGGACCATGCGCTGATACTCATCGAGAACCAGCACGGGAACACGCGGCATGGGGCGACCAATTGGGAAGACATCCCATTGAACATTGCCTGCATCAACCTCGTAATGCGTGCAGTCAACCGCACATTCGGTTGGTCCATAGACGTTAGTGATCAGCACATTGCAAAGTGAGGGATTCGCATGAAGCTTCGCCACCACTTCAACACGCAGAGACTCACCGCCCACAATCCAGTGCTTCAGAGCGAATGGCGAAGGGGTCTGTTGGACATGCTCGACAAACATGGCCAGGAGCGATGGCGTACAGTCAGCCACGTGAATCTGTCGAGTACACAAAAATTCAACCAACTCCGATGGATTGCGTCTGGCGCTGTCTGGCACGACATGAAGGCAGTGCCCCGCTATCAGGGCTGGAACAAGCTGCTGCAGACTGGCGTCAAAGACATGCGAAGCGGTCATGGCAACATTAAGTGGCCAATGAGCTTGATGGCGAGAAAATACCGTTTCAATGACGGTTTGTGCCAGACTCAGAATCGACTGATGCTCGATCATGACGCCTTTCGGGACACCCGTGGAGCCAGAGGTGAAAATCACGTATGCGAGGTCATTGGGACGAATCAGCCTGCCTGGGCGACTGGCGTCAGCCGACCCATGGATGGTGCTCAAATCGAAAATGTCAGGCTCGAAACGGGTGGAAGGCAAGCGTTGGCCCTGAGCCAGCAAAATGGTATGGCAGGATGCCGCCTCCAACATCGCGTCCAGGCGAGCAGCAGGCGTATCTGCAGCCAAAGGCAAAAATGCACAACCTGATTTCAAGATACCTAGCACACTAGCAACCAGGTCATCATCTCTTCCCGTGAGATACGCTACGACAGACCCGCTTGGCAAGCCATTCTGTATCAATGCATGAGCAATACGGTTGGCACGCTCGTCAAGTTGACGATAGGTCAGCGAATATTTGTCGCACTGGACCGCCTTGGCGTCGGGTGTCAGGTCAACCTGACGCTCAAACAGTGACACCAGGTCTGCAGGCGACATGAGCGGCCGCTCTTGTCGTTCAACACCCAGCAGGCTTGCCATCTGGGCATCAGACAACAGAGACTGTCCTGACAAAGGATCGTCGGGCCTGTTGAGCACACGTTCAAGCAGGACAACAAAAGAGCTTGCATATTGCTCGATGCGCCAGGCGTCGAACAGGTCTTTAGAGTAAGTCCATACAACTGTGTATTGCCCCTCCGTCTCCAGAAACTTGATTTCCAGGTCAAACTGCGTCAGTGGGGATGATGGCAACACCTCAACGACGTCCAGACTTTCAAGCTTCAGTGTCGGCGTGGCATGATCCATTGACACCAGCACGTCGAACAGCGGCTGGCGGGCGGAGTCACGGTCAAGACCCAAGTCATCCACAATTTGATCCAGCGGATAGTCTTGGTTGACCAAGGCCTCATCCAACGTTGCCTGCACCTGACGGACCAGACTGCTGAACGACTCGGTCAAATCCAATACGTCAGCAATCACCAGAGTAGAAGCAAAAAAACCAACCACGTCATTGATTTCTGGGACCACCCTTCCACTGACTGGCGTGCCGATCATGGTCAGCGGACTGCCTGTGAGCCCGGCAATCATTGCCTTGACCGCAGAAAGCAAGACGACAAAGACACTTGCTGATTGATGCTTCCCCAATGCCCTTAGATCTGAAGACAGGTTGACAGAAAGCACCTGTACCAGCTTTCCGGCTTGCTCAGTCCTTATTTTGGGCCGGGCACGATCAGCAGGAACCTCCTCGGATCGACCCAAAGGGGCAAGCTTCTCAATCCAGTAACGCTTTTTCTCCTCCCCTTCGTCCCCTTTCAGCTTGTGCAACTGCCAGTCGACAACATCCTTGAACTGGATGGCAGGCTCAACCAATCCGTGCGATTGACCATTGATCAAGCTTGCATAGGTCTTTGCAAACTGCTCCAGCACCAATCCGACAGAAAGTCCATCACAAACCAAATGATGGACATTGAAGAGAAGCACAGCACTGGAATTGTCCAGCTTGGCCAGACGCATTCGCACCAGGGGTCTGGCGAGATCGAAACGATGTTCTGCCTCCTGACGAATCAAGGCATCCAGGTCTTCGCCCGGCGAATACTGGATGCATGAAAACAGATCGCTCAGATCAGGCTTGTCGATGATCAACTGTCGTGGTTCGCCATGCCGCTCCACAAAAACTGTTCTCAAGGACTCGTGCGCAGACACCACAACCTGCAGCGCTTGTCGCAAAGCATTCTCAACCCTATCGTCAATCTGTCTGTCATTGCCGCTCAGGCGCCACGCAGCAAAGACATTGTAGGCAGACTGCCCATCATGCAGCCGGTTCAGAAAATAGACGCCTCTCTGGGTCGCAGAGAGAGGATAGTCCGCTTGAGGACTGACCTTGGGGATCAGCGGCAGATCATGATGCGTATTGGGCTGACTCGACGAAATCAGCAACTTGCCAATGACGTGGGACGCCAAGGCTTGAACGGTTGCGTGACGGTAAAGATCCGACGCTTGTAAATCCAGGCGGAATGACTGCTTGACGTCATGGATGATCTTGACTGCAATCAGGCTATGGCCCCCAAGATCGAAAAAATTATCGCGAACGCCAAATGTCGATATGCCAAGGTGTTGACGCCAAATTTCATGAAGCTTTTCCTCCACCGGGTTGGAGGGTGCATGCGTCATGGCAACCGACTCAACGGCTCGTGCCGTGGCAGTGACTGGGTCCGGCAAGGAGCGATAGTCCAGCTTGCCATTTGGATCTGTCGCAAAACCATCAACAAACACAATCTGACTCGGCACGGCTGCCTGAGGAAGCTGCGCGGCAAGATGTGCACGCACACGATCAGCTGATAGCGAATGCCCATTGGCAGGCTTGATATAGGCAAAAAGCTCGGACACGCCACCATGGTCTTTGACAACCAACACCACGCGATCCACACCCTCAATACCCTGGATGACGGATTCGATCTCCGACAGCTCAAGCCTCACGCCGCGGATTTTGACCTGCGTGTCCTTTCTACCCAGATAATGGATATTCCCGTCAGGCAACCAATACCCCTGATCTCCGGTGCGATACATGCGCTCGCCTGACAAAGTCGGGTGCTCGACAAATTTCTCATGGGTGAGGCCGGGAGAGTTGATATAGCCGCGTGCGAGGCCATCGCCCGCAACACAAATCTCACCCGGTATGCCAATCGGGCAAGTCTTTCCAGACGGGTCCAGGATATAGGCGCGAGAATTTGATATGGGATGACCGATCGGAATGTCGGCATCCACTCCGGGCCAGGCCTCGCCTTCGCGTACTTCAAATACCGTGGAAAAGGTCGTGTTTTCGGTGGGACCATAGCCGTTCATGAGTAATGTCGAAGGACATGCTCGTCGAACTGCGTTCACATGACGTGTGGACAGACGCTCTCCACCAACGATCAAACGCTGCAACGGGCCAAACATGCTGGGATTGATGTCGGTAAAGTTGTTGAACAATCCAGCCGTCATCCACATGACGGTAATCTTCTCGTCGGCAATGATCCGTGCCACGCGATCAGCGTTGAGCAGGTCGTCTTTCGGACAAAGATAGAGACGACCTCCATTGAGCCACATTCCCCAAATCTCAAACGTGGCTGCGTCAAACGACAAGGAGCCTGTCAACAACAGCCTATCCTTTTTGTTCAAACCAAAATTGGCTGACTGATCAACGAGCCTGAGGACAGCCCGGTGAGGGACACTGACGCCTTTGGGCTTTCCAGTTGATCCCGAGGTGAACAACACGTAGGCCAAGTCGAGTGGCCCAGCTTTGCGATGTTTGCCAACTGGACCAGAGGCTGCCAGGGAATCTGTCGACAGCAGTTTCACGCCATCGAACAGTCCGGAAGAAAAGGTGCCATCCGTGATCACGATGGAAAAGTCACAAGCACTGACCATGTCGCGGATACGCTGCTCCGGATAGCTGGGATCTAATGGAACATAGGCAGCTCCAGCCTTGACAATTGCCAACAAGGCAATCAAGAAGACATCGCTTCGTTCCACTGCGACGCCGACCAGGGAGTCTTGCCGTATGTCAGCCTCACCAACTATTCTGGCTGCCCAATGCGACGCGATACGATCCAGCTCGTCATAGCGATAATCTCGTCCCATGAATGAGAGTGCGATCGCTTCAGGCGTGCGGTTCGCCTGAAGCTCAAAAAGCTCGCCTATCGTCAAGTCACTGGCGTAAGCAGTGGTGGTTTGGTTGAAGCCTGAAGTGACGAGTTGGCGCTCTTGGATGGACAGATAGTCCAGCTCAGAGATGGGAAGTGAAGGATGGTCAAGGCATGCCCTCAACCATCCATCGAGATGACGAAGCAAGCCATCGATTCTCCAATGCTGGTAAAGCGCCGAATTGAATTCTGCCCTCACCTTCAATTCTTCATCACCGGCGATGAAGAACAAGGAAAGGTCAAAGTGGGAAAACGAGACTGGCGTATCAATGGCAACAGCGACATGCTGGTTGAACTGCAAAGGGGGTGCGGCGGGCTCAAGGCTAACCATCACATCGAACAAAGGTGTGCGATTCGGTTCCCGCTTGTCACCCAAGTCAGCGATTAGCTGACCAAAAGGATACGCACCATGCTCATGGGCATGATTAAGAGCAGACAATTCTTCTTCCAGCAATTGCTGAAATGACATTCCTGCATGAACGTGTCCACGTATGGCAACTGTATTGGCCAAAAACCCAAAGGTTTTCTCAAATTCCGATTGATCTCTCCTGGAGAAAACCGTTCCCAAGGCGAAGTCTTGCTGGCCTGTATAGCGATGGAACAATCCCCTGACAACAGACATCAGGACAGGGAGCAACGTGCAACGCTGTGCCGCGCTGAAAATCTTGAGATGCTGATACAACTCGTCCGTAAAGGTAAAGCCAGCAGTGCCTGACAGCGGCTGCCTCTTGGACGCACGTCGAAAATCAGTCGGGAGCTCCAGCCGCGGAACACCCTTTTCATAGAGTGAGGCCCAATATTGACGGTCTTGGCCAGAAAGGGTCGAAGACAGGTACTGTCTTTCCCAGTCCACGAAATGGCCATAACCCAGAACAGCCGAAGGAGTCGGGGGATGACCAGATTCCAATTCAGCGTAGCAAGCGGAAAGATCCCGAATGAACTCGTCGATCGACCATCCGTCACATATCAAATGATGGAATGAAAAAATCAACCCTGTCGCATGCGGATGGGTTTGCCGCACAAGACAAGACACGCGCCACAGCAAACTGTTTTGCAGCTCAAACACGTAGTGACTTTGCTCTTCGAGCGTTTTGAGCATGTCATCGCCCAAGTCGCCAGCGCAATTCACCATGGCAAGAGGAACATCAGCATGCGAATCGATGACATGCCGAGGTTCGCCGTCAACGATCACGATCCTGGCTCTCAACATCGCATGCCTTTGCATCAGCATGGCCAAGCCAAGCTTGAGGGATTCGATGTTCAGGGCCGCATTCACGCGAAACCCACCAACTACGTTGTAGGTTGACTTGGATTCACTCACCTGCTGGTTCAACCAAATTTGGCGCTGGCCTGCTGACAGAGGAAATGCCTGGATCTCATCATCGGCAATGGCTGCACACACCTTGGTGTTCAGTCGTGAGCGAAGCAGTTCACCGAGTGTGTGCAGCGTGGGGTGCTTGAAGAAATCTGACACGCTGACCTGGATGCCAAATGCCTTCTTGATTCTTCCAACTGCCTTGATCGCCAACAGAGAGTTGCCACCAAGGCTGAAAAAATCATCGTGCGCCCCAATAGATTCCTGCGCCAATAGCTGCACGAACAACTCATGCAATGCTTTGATAGCCTGGTCCGATGACAAGGATCGTTGAGGAATACCGCCGATCTCCAGCGACTCCTGTTTCGGCAAGGGCAAGGCCTTGATGTCGACCTTTCCATTTCGGTTCAATGGAATGTCATCCACCAACATGAGCCTATCCGGAACCATGTAGGGAGGCAAGAATCGCTTTGCCCAATCGATCAGCTCAGCGTCAGCCACAGGCTCTTTGAGTGAGACGTATGCACATATCGACTGATTCAGCACCCGTGCTGCTGCCGCCTTGACGGCTGGGTGGTTGCGCAATGTCGACTGAATGTCGCCAAGCTCAATGCGGAAGCCTCGCAATTTGACCTGGTCATCGGATCGGCCGAGGTAGACCAACTCCCCTGCTTCGTTGAGGTAGCCGATGTCACCGGTGCGGTAGACGAACCCCTCTGGTTGTGCGTGACAGGTAACGAAACGGCTCGCCGTCAGTTCAGGTTGCCCGAGGTATCCACGGGATACGCCCTGGCCGCCAATCCCGATTTCTCCCACCATCCCTAGCGGCAACACCTGATTTTGGTCGCCCAGCACGAATATCTTGCAGCCGCGAATCGGTTTTCCGAGCGGGACACCGCCGTTTTCGGGAACATCGGAGGGATTGACCAATCGGTAGGTGTTCTCAACCGTACATTCAGTCGGTCCGTACGTGTTGTAGAGACGAACGTGCTGGCGTGTCGGGTTGGCATAAAAACGCTTGACCAAGTCCCATCGCAGCGCTTCACCGCCAACCGTCAGGATCTTGATCGAGCATGAGTCCTCCCACAGGCCCGCCTCCAGTGCCGCATCGAGCAATCCAGGCGTGATATCCATGTAATCCACGCGGAAATCTCTCAAGAACTGGTCCAAGAGAGTCGGGTCGCGCTTGGTTGTCTCGCCCACCACGCACAAGGTCTCGCCACGCAATAGACAACCATAGATGTCTTGCACGCTTGCATCGAAGACCAGTGAAGACAATCCAGCATGCCGGCCTGTTGGCTGCCGCTCCATCAAGACGTCGCGGTCGAGCCACTGGCAAAGCGCCAGCACGTTGCGGTGCTCAACCATGACGCCTTTGGGCTTTCCTGTGGTGCCGGATGTGTAAAGAACATACGCAAGATCGTCTGACTTGACAGCCGGCAACTCGACATCTTGCGTGGCATCCAGAGCGTCATCCAGATTGATCACATGGCCTGCGCACAGGGACTTGGCGCGATCCAGCTGCTGTGCTGTCGTCAGTACCAACTGAATCCCGGCGTCATCGATGATCGATGTCAGCCTTTCATCCGGCTGATCGGGGTCCAGCGGAACATACGCCGCTCCCGAGCGCAAGGCGCCCAACATGCCAACCACCGCCATTGGACAGCGCGGCACCAACAAACCGACCATTCGGCCCGTGCCAGCCAGCCTATGTTGAACAATCAACCGAGCAAGACTCTTGGAGCGTGCATTCAACTCTCTGTATGTGAGTGAGGATTCGCGTGAAAGCAGCGCAAGATGATCCGGAAGTTCTTCAGAAATGCGCTCAAAGAAACTGACAATGCTGTCATTGCTTGAAACCGGTTCAAACACTTTTTCGGACTCAAGCACCGATGGGGATGATACAAGGGGTAGCCTGAGGCATGGCATGTCCGGCATCATGCCAGCCAAGCCGATCAACGATGACAGGTCTTGGGCCAGTCGGGCAATGAAGGCTGGCGGAAATAACTTGTGGTCGTACTCGACAAAGCCACTCAGCTGGCGCCCAGACACGTCGTTCTGAAAGATCACGGACAAGTCAAACATCGACACTGCCGGATCGAGTCGAATCACTTCCGTGCGCAGTCCAGGAAGCTGAAACGCATCCTCGTCCCCACTCCATAGCGCCAGCATGACCTGAAAAACAGGATTGCGACCAGGAGTCCGCTCTGGATTGAGGTCTTCGACGATCTGTTCAAATGGACAGCCTTGATTGGCATACGCTTCACGATCAGTTTGCCTCGTGTTGCGAAGGATCTCACGAAAGGACTGGCGAAGATCGATCCTGCTTCGCAGCACGATCGGATTGACAAAATAACCAACCAGGTCCTGCAGACAAGACAGCGGTCGATTTGCGGCCGGTGTGCCGATGGCAAAATCGGGACCTGCACCATACCTGCTCAGCAGCGTTGCCAATGCGGCATGCAAGACCATGAATGTCGTGGCATGTTCGTCGTGCGCAAGATCCTGGATGGCATGCCAGTGAGCACCAGGCACATCAAAATGAAACACTCCCCTGCCGGAATCCGATGGTGACGGATTGGCGTCAGGGACAGGAAGCTTGAATTCAGTCGGCATCCCTGCCAGGGTTTTTTTCCAGAACTCACGCTCTGAGGACCAGCCAGACCCGAGGTGCCAACGGGCATAATCGGCATACTGCACAGGCAGTGGGGAAAGATTGGGGGGCTGGCCGGTTATCCTGGCAGCATAGGCCTGCCTGAGGTCATTCAAAAGTGGCTTGACTGACCACTCGTCACCAGCAATGTGGTGGGCAATGACCAGCAAGACGTTTGACTGGTCACTGACTCCATAAAGCCTGAATCGGATTGGGATTTCCTCGGAAAGTTTGAATCGAGGCTCCACATCGATAATGGATTGCATCACGTCACGCAATCCAATGTGAGGCAATACCTCGGTCGACAGGACAAGCCTGGCTTGACTTGCGTCGACCAGCTTGGCCATCGGTTCACCGTCGACGTTGCTGATCAAGGTTCTGAGCACTTCGTGCTTGCTGACCACATCCTGAATCGCGAGCTCAAGGCCACCGATATCAACAGGTCCTAGCAGCCGCCATGCCGCAAACAGAAGATAAGCTGTCTGCGTGATGCCCTCACTGCTCTCAGCCTCGTCGATCACCCAGAGACTTCTTTGAGCAGGAGACAAGAGCAGCTGGGAATCAGGATCACGAATCGGTGCGCTGCTTCCCTCCAGGGCTGATGCAGCCATGCGCTCGAGCATATTGGCCAGACTGGCTGGTGTGGGATGACGATACAAGCAATCCAGCGGCAGAGCCTGGCTGAACTCTTTTTCCAGCCGATGAATCAATCGGATGCCATCCAGCGAACTGCCACCCAAGTCAAAAAAGTCATGCGTGGGAGCGATGTTTTGTATTCCCAGGATGTCAACGAATGCTCGAATGACTTGTGGCGTGTGAACACTGTCTTGCTCTGCCGCAAGTGCGCCCCGATGCATATCAAGTGTCTTGTCTGGGTCATGATGAAATTGAATCTCATCAAGCCGCACCTTGAACGGCAGACGCCGACTTAAAAACCGGTAGATGTTGTCCGCGTTGCACCCACTCGAGTGAACCCATCTCTTGGGACCGATCTCCTGCTGCTTGATCTCGTCGACAAGGGCATGCGAATGTAGCAATCCATCCAACAGCGCATCTCTGTGTGCGTTGCCAATGGTTGCGGAGGAAACTTTACCCAACAACTCCAGATGACCGTCAATGGACATCCTGCAGAGGGCATCCGTTTGCATTCCATTGACAATGAGCCTGCCTGCGGCTCCGCGGATGGCAGTTTGCGCAAACTCGTCCATCACCTCCACACGGAGCGCAGGCGAAAGCACGCTGATGCCGGCTCTATGCCAAGGCTGGTGAATTGACGCTTGACGACTGGTGTGACAGGCCCCAACTGACAGCGGAAATTCATCCGGGTACAAAAGTACGTCAAGATCACTCTGATTTTCCTCAACCATGACTCTTGACGACTCTATGCCGTAAATGCTTCTGTCGGCACAAAAAACCAATTTCCCTGAGTGGCCAGACAGATGGCGAGCCTCGTTCCAGTTCAACAGGCAGATCTCGCGAACATCTCCAGTAGCAGGCGCATCCATCCCCACCAACAGCGTGGATCCCGAAAACACCGGAGCGAGCCAGGCATCGATCCCGATGGATTGCGCGCATGCCTCGCTCATCCTGAGCGAACCCCCAGCGATCAGCCCAGCTGTCTCGGACCAATATGACAAGTGCGACAACAACTGTCGACTCGTCAAGCCGCAAATCGGTCGCTTACTGGCTCGAATGAAGCCGACGATCGACTTGAATGATCGATCGATGGGTTGGTCTTGCGCCACGGCCTGATAGAGCTGAAGGTAAGTCAGCTGTTGATCTTTCGTTGCAATCACCACACGCTCGGGTGACTGTTGCGCGTGCTTGGACAGCACCTCCACCAGATCATGTTCAATGTGATGCCCGGCCTCAGTGCTGCTGACAACCGAGAGAATATCTTCGGGCAACGTCAATTGCCCAATCGGAATCTGTGGCTGCTCGATCAAGCACCTAAGAAGATGAATCAAGGATGTAGACCAAAGCGCTATGGTGGCATGATCAAAAAATGCCTGGTCATAATCGAGCTCAAGAATCAGTGCGTTGTCATGTTCAAGGGCGTTCAGGCTCAATGGATACTTGACTGCGCGGATGGGTGCCTTCTCGATGGAGGCTGTCGCTGCACCAAAGCTGATATTCCCAGGATCGCGATCCAGATTGAACACGGCACGGATCATTGGCTGTTTCCATTGGCCTGCCCGGGCTAATTCAGACGGACGCAGCGCTTGATGATCGAAAATAGCCAGTAACTCTTTCTTGATGGATGACAGTAGTGCTTGACCCGTACAGTCAGATTCCAGCTTGGCGCAGAAAGGCAGAATGTCGGAACACTGACCGACCAGATCAGGTGCCCCCATCGCTGCATGCCCCGCACTGGGAATGCCAATGAAAAACTGAGACTGTCCCGACAGCTTGGCAAGCAGAATCTGCCACCCCGCCAGCAACATGACAAAGGAGGACACGCCAATCTGCTGGCAGCGGGCTTTCATGCTGCGTTGCAGATCCTCATCCAGCGCGATCCTAAGACGCTGTCCCTGCCCCCATTCATGGCGACCTGACAAACGGTCTGAGGGCAAGACCAACTCAGGAAGGTCCGATGCCAGCCTCGATTTCCAGAAATGAACATGACGCCCCTCTTCGGAACGCTTTTTCTCGTCAAGCCAGTCTAGGTAATCGCGCAAGGCCGTTGCAGGGCGTGCGGCTTGAGGCACTTGGCGTGAGCAGAAAGCGGTGTAAGCACGAGACACCTCTGCAATCACGTTTCCGGCAGACCATCCATCCACCATGACATGGTGAAAGACAAAACAAAGCAAATGCTCTTTCTGCTCATCACGACCATCATCCTCGACCCAAGCGACGCGCACCAGCGGTCCATCGCGCAGGTCGATCGGTTCGGCACAAAAGGACTCAACAGATGCGATCCCTTTGCCTTCAAGCTTTTTCAAGACCACTTGATGACTGGCATCGAGATACATGTACTGCTCGTCGACATACGTGACTTGCAGCGCCTCATGTCGACTCGCCACCCAGTCAATCGACTGTTGGAGTGCGACAGTGTCAAGATCACCTCTGATCCTGAGGATAACGGGATCAGCGTACGCCACGCTGGATTCCGCCCCATGCATCGAATGAAATGCAATTTCCTTCTGACTGGGTGTCAAGGCAATTCGTGCTTGCCTGGAACGATGTTTATCTGGTGGAGTCGTTCCATCCACCGAAAAAAAACCCGCCTGGATCATCTCCTGCAGCGTTTGCTCACTGGCATCGAGGAATCGCTGCGTGTCTTGCGCAGTATGTGCAATGGACAAGAAGCAGACCCTTCGCTCCCATGTGTAAATCCCTTTTTCCATCAGGCTCAGGAAGAACAACGACAGCTCAAAAGACTGGAATGTCTCGGCAGCACCGACACGGTGACGAATCTGAAACTGAGACGAAAACCATGCTGCCCGGAAAGGCACCATGAGCGCCGCAAACATCTCATTCAAGCTGTTGCAAAGATGGTCGGTTTGTCGGTTGAGATTGGCCTGCAACGAAGGCCCCTGTTCGACCATGTATTTCAATGCAGCATGTGTTGCAGCCATGCTCAATGGATGGCGGATGAATGTTCCGCCAAAGAAGGTCATGGGGACTTGTGGTCTGGATTCATCTCCAAATTGCCATGCCCCCCCATCAATCGGGTCGATGAAACGTGCGCTGCCGGCAATGATGCTGATCGGCATGCCCCCGCCAACCATCTTTCCGTACGTCACGATGTCTGCCTTGACCCCAAAGTGTGCTTGCGCTCCACCCGGGTGCACTCTGAATCCATTGATCAATTCATCAAATATCAGGCAGATGTTGGATTGCTCAGTCAACGTGCGCAATCGATGCAGAAACTCTTTGGGCTGAAGATCTGGGTTGCGGCTTTGAACAGGCTCGACCATCACGCCCGCGATGTTAGCCGCTTCACGCTCAATCACGTTGAGCGTTTCATCGGAGCCATACTCCAGGACCATCACCTCTTGAATCAAGTCCTGCAAAATGCCAGAAGCCGCTGGCAAGGTACCGTTGACTCCTGGATATCCCAGCACACCATCATAGGAGCCATGAAACCCACCTTTGAAGATGACGATTTTCTTTTTGCCTGTCACGGCTCGCGCCAACCGGTAACAGGTCATCACTGCCTCTGTACCGGTGTTGCTGAACACGACCCTCTCCATGCCGGTCAACTCTGACACCATGCGAGCGCAATCCGCAGCGAGCCTGGACTGGGTGGCCAACTCATAGCCGCGGTCCAATTCGTCCTTGATAGCCCGGGTGATGAAATCCGGTGAATGGCCAAAAAATCCAACCCCAAAGCCCATGGCAAAGTCGACATACTGATTGCCGTCGATATCCCAGAGCTGGCTTCCCTTGGAGCCAGCAGAAACAATCGGGTAGATCATTTCCTTGATTTCAGGCCGAAAGCCGATGGTCGCAATCCAGTCTGCCAAATTTGGCCTCGCTTGGGAGGCATAGGACTTCGAACCTTTGGTCTTGATGTTGTAGCGCTGGATCAACCCGTCGATCCAGCGCTGTTGTGCCGATGTGAGGTTGATCGGCTTGCTTGCCATGGATGGGGCTGGAGATCGGGCGACAACAGGCTGGGAGTTGCTTTGTGGCAGCGTCTGGGGCGATGCCATCGCCCGGGCAATAGATTGCTCCGCATGTGGCTCGGATGTCGGCGCAGGTTGGCGTGCTGTTCCCAGCAAGTCAAGCTGTTGTTGCATGATCCGCAATTGCATCTCAATGATGCTGTGCGTTTCCGATGATGCATGAGACAAGTTCCCGGCGGGGAGACTCAAGGGCGTGCTCGTGGAGGTGCTCACGCGATTGACTGAAGGGAAAATCGACTTTGCCACTTGTGCGGATACGCTATCGTCGAGCCCCTTTGGTGCGTTGCCACTTTGCCTGGAAACCGCAGCCTCAACCCTTGTGTGGGCAGGGATGTTTTTGCCGATTCTCTGGGTCAGACGAGAGACAGTGGACAGCTCCTCGTAGAATTGCTCCATGCCGACTTCCATGCCGAACTCTTGTTCAATGCCTTGCTTGAGTTGCATCAGCACCAAGGAGTCCAACCCGAGAGAAAACAAGTTGGCGTCATGGTCGTGTGTTCCCACCTCGATGCCACTGACACGCTTGATCATCTCGCACAAGCGCGCTTCGACCTCGCGATGATCCGCAGAGGATGTCTCGTTTGCCATTCCTAATCCTTTATTGACTGCCACAATGACCCCCTGCAGAGGGCTCAAAGAGTCGTCACCGGGCAAGATGTGAATGTCCGTGACGTCAAACCCAGCATCCTCAAGCACCAGCCGCCAGTTTCTCGCGTTCAGTATGGGCGAGTTGGGTTCTCTGACGGATATATCGCCATACAGCCACCACCCTGGGGTCAGCCCAAAGGTCATGCAGACAAACTCATGACGCGTCATGACCTCGCTGATGACCACGACCCCCCCGGGCTTCAACAAGGTTTTGACCTGCTTGAGCGTGTGTACCAAATCGTGAGTCGCGTGGAGCACATTGACCGCCAGCGCGAGGTCATAGCTCCCGGGCTGGTAGCCCTGGTCCTGGGGATTTTTTTCGATGTTGAGCGTGCTGAAACTTAAATAGGGGTAGTCTTGGCCCCATTTGGACCGAGCTTCCGACAAGAAGGCTGGTGAAACATCGGTAAAGCAGTATTCCTCGACGGCAAGGCCACGCATGGCGGGCAGGATGGATCGCGTCGTTCCGCCTGTTCCAGCACCAATCTCAATGATGCGGGCAGAACGGTTTAGATTCTGCGATTCCAGGATTCGGGCGCGAATGACATCCGCGCAGACATGATTGAAGTGATCCGATAACTTGCCACCTTGGTACACGCCTTCAAGCAATTCGATTTTCCCTCCCGGAAACAAAACCTCCATGGGGTTTCGTTTACCGGCAAGGACGCTGGGGTACGCCTCAAGGCACACATCGATCAGCCTGACGACAGGAGCCAGGTCTGGATGGTCATCGGCCGGGTTGACAATCGCCTGGTCGATCCATGCAAAGTCATAACGTTGAGCCAACGATATGCGCCCACCGTCAATGACAAGACATCCTTCGTCTTGCAAAATTTCCAGTAGATAATCAAACAACCGGTCGTACTGGTCCCGCAGACCCAGGCGTTGTTTCAGTTCGTACAGGTCAGCCGCAACAGACATGGACTCAAACAGGCCAAATGAACGCATGGCTTGCAACAGTCGCCACCTGGCATAACGTGTCACTGACTCAAAAGAGCGCCTAGCCTCTTGTGCGGTAAAGCTGCCTTGAGGAGACCGGAGGGCTGTCGGAGCCAACAAAGGTTTCGATTTTTCGAATTGATCGATGGATCGATCCGGAACGTCCAAAAGATGAAACTGCCTCTGGAACGGATAGGTTGGCAAGGCGAGCCGTCTTCTCGCAGCATGACCCTGCCATCCTGCCCAGTCCAGATCGACACCGATCTCATAGAGATGCGCGAGCAAACTGCACAAGGATTTCCAATCTGTTTCACCCGGCCCTTTAAGCAACGAAATCCATCGGGGACTGTTGGAACCAGATTGTGCAGCGAGGCTGCACAGGACTGGCGATGGACCCAGTTCGATGACCGCTATTGATCCTGACTGGCGGAGGGTTTCAACCGTGGCCAGAAATTGCACGGGCTCAAGCAAGTGACGGATCCAGTAATCCGGACCCAGATTCAGATCTGGCTCGATCAGTTGACCGGTCACATTCGAGATGATTGCCATCCTGGCGGGCTGAATGGATACGCCATCGAAAGCCTTGGCGAAGGCCTTGGCCGCAGGTTGCAAAAGCGGGGAATGAAATGCGTGTGACACTGGCAGCAACTTGCTGCCGACTCCCGCGGCGTCCAGCGCGCGCTTGAAGCTATCGATCGCCTTGCCATCGCCAGCAACAACGGTGTTTTTCGGCGCGTTGACAGCAGCCACGACCAGGACGCCAGGATGCTGAGTCATCTGCTCCTGCACTTGGTCGAGCGGAGCAAAGACCACCAGCATTGAACCAGGATCAGCAAGTTCATGGATGAGTTTTCCTCGGGAAGCAATCAATGCCAGAGCGTCCTCCAGGCTGAAGACACCGGCCAGACAGGCGGCCACCCACTCTCCGACGCTGTGGCCACACACGACAGTGGGCCTCACACCAAGGCCGATCATCACTTGAGCGAGGGCATACTCGAGTGCGAAGAGCGCGGGCTGGGTGTATTGGGTCTGGTTAAGCAACTCGGCCGGAACATGATCAGCGTAGAGCAAGTCAATCAGACCGATATCCAGCCTGCCTTCCAGCATCCTTGCACATTGGTCAAGCGTGGTTTTGAACACGGGCGATGACTGGTAGAGCGCTTTGCCCATGCCTTTGTACTGAGAGCCTTGGCCGGTAAACGCAAAGGCGATCGAGGGAGTCTTGCGCCCAATCGCCACCTGACCAGGCTGATCTGGAGTGGCAGGGGCGCTGAGATGCCGATCCAATTGTTCAGCGAGTTCCGCGCATGAGGCAGCTGTCAATGCCAGACGATATTCAAAATGCTGGCGCCCCGCATTCAACGCATGGGCAACATCGTGGATGTCCAATTCAGGATGTGAACGCAGGTGTGACAAGAGGTCAGCGCACCTGGATGCAAGTGCTGAGGGTGAACGTGCTGAAAGCAACACCACCGTGACATCCGGAACCGCACGCGAAGGTGAATCTTGACAGTGATGACGCTGAGCCGGTGGATAGGACTCCAGGATGGCGTGCGCGATGGTGCCGGTAAAACCAAATGAGCTGATCCCTGCCCGCATGGGCTTGTCCGGATCGATACGGGGCCAGTCCATCAGCGTGCTGACAGGACGAATGGGCAATCTCGCCCAGGGAACCTTTTGGGAAAGATCGCCATGCAGCAAGTGCTGGGGGATTTTGCTGTGCTGCATGCCACACAGGACCTTGATGAGTCCAGCCATTCCCGCAGCGGATTCAAGGTGGCCGATATTGGTTTTGACAGAGCCAATCCACAAGGGATCTCGCTTCTCTGATGAGGTCAACGCCTGGGCGAAGACCTCTGCAAGGGCTGCCATTTCAATCGAATCACCTATCGGCGTGCCCGTGCCATGCGCCTCAAGATAGTCCAGATCTTCTGTCCGCAATCCTGCACTGTCCAGGGCAGAACGAATCAACTCCACCTGGGTAGGCACATTCGGAGCAGTCAGGCCGTTACCTCTTCCACCGTGTCGAGTCACGGTCGCTTTGATCACGCCCAGAATGGGATCACCCGCCGCAACAGCATCCGACAGCCGCTTGAGCAGAAGCAAGCCAGCACCCTCACCCCGCCCATAGCCATCAGCCTGGTCCGCAAAGGTTTTGCAACGCCCATCTGGTGACAGCGCACCCAGCCGCTTAAGTGCATCAAACGGCTCGACAGCTTGTATCAGGCTGATGCCTCCGGCAATCGCCATATCACATTGATGTCGCTGAAGCTGCTGGCAAGCCTGATCGAGTGCCACCAGCGAGGATGCGCACGCAGCATCAATGGCCATGCAGGGCCCGCGAAAGTCAAACATATAACAGAGCCGTCCAGCTGCCCCGCTCATGGCCACCCCACTGAGCGAATAGGGATTCAAACGGGACGAATCGCCTGAGTACAGACCATTGCGGGTGTAATCGAATTTCTCGATCCCGATGAACACGCCCGTCGTGCTGCCAGCCACAGCTGTTGGCGCAATACAGGCACGTTCAAGCAATTCCCACGACAACTCCAGCAGCATGCGCTGCTGAGGATCCATGGAGAGGACTTCTTCCGGAGAAATCCGAAAGATCGATGGGTCAAGCCCACCCAATGGCTCAGACAGATAATGTCCCGGGAAAGCCTCCGGATCCGCAGCGCCCCACCTTCCTTGAGGTAACTTGCCGTATGCCGATCGCCCCTCGGACAGCATGTTCCAAAACAGCTCGGGGGTATTGGCACCACCGGGAAATCGGCAAGCCATGGAGACCACAGCGATCGGTTCGCCTGGAGCGACTGGACGGTCATCAACGCTCATAGATATTTTTCCCATTTGCCTGCCAGAGCGTCCGTTTCGAAGGTCGTGTTTTCCGGATGCGTTGGTGCGGGCTGCAACTGGACAGCTTGCGCATTCGATGCATCCATTTCGCTTCTCAGAAACTCGGCGTAGCGATGGATCGTGGAGTAAGCCCAAAAGGTGGTGATGTGAACATCCAGCCCGATTTCCTGTGCAATCTGGTTTCTGAGCTGCATGGTCAGCATGGAATCCAGTCCCAGCTCCCAAAAAGGCTGGGCGGGATCTATTTCATGGACTGGGGTTTTCGTGACTGACGCGATGCGTTCAAGCAGATATTGGTTGAAGTCCAGGTCCTGTGGAAGTTGGGTGCACAGCTCGGGAGCGGCCCTTGCCGGACCGATTTCTTGCGTATCCTCCACCCATCGGGATAGGAAATCCGCCACGCCCGAGGTGGGGTGAGCCTGGTGCCAACGGGCTGGCGTGAAATCAGCCAAATGCACCACGGGCTGCTGCGACCCCATCAGTGCAACGATATGTTGATCGAGGCAAGAGAGGGGCAATGCCTCCACCCCTTCGCGCGCCAGGCTATCTCTGGCATGGCCAGCCATCGTCGTGCCTTCAATCAATCCCAACCTCAGACTCAGGCCTGGCAAGCCAGCCGCTCGTCTTTGAACTGTCAGGGCATCCAACAATCCATTGGCAGCGGCGTAGATGCCCTGCCCAGGGTTGCCCAGCGTGACGGCAAATGAAGAGATACAAACAAAAAAGTTCAAATCCATTGCCTGCGTCAGCTCATGCAAGAGCCATGCACCATCGACCTTCGCAGAGAGGTGCTCGCGGATCTGCCCAGGGTCGATCTGCGCAATGCGCTGATCAGACAAGACACCTGCTGCGTGCACCACGCCATCCAACTCCAGGGCACGCTCCTGTAGACGGCCAAACAAACGCTGCATATCGCCGCGCAAACCCACATCAGCCTGCTCAAGGAAGACCGTTGCTCCCATTGCCTCCAGCATCGCTTTTGACGTCATTGCTGCTGCAGACTGCGCCCTGCGCCCGACCAGAATGACATTCTTGGCGCCCTTCTTGACCAAAGCGGCTGCAATCACTCGCCCCAAACTGCCATACCCACCCGTGACCAGCACAGCCCGCTCTGGTCGAATCTTCACCTCCCTTAGGGTCATCACCCCAGGAGCCATTCGGAACGGGAACAAGCTGGAGCCATCGAACAAGCATTCACTGAAGCGACAATGGCTGGTGCCAAGGTATCGGACCAAGCTTGCCATGACGTCCTGACTTGGCATGTCCTTGATCAGCAATCGTTTGATGCGAAGGTTCGGATATTCGTTCTCGGCCACCCTGGCCAAGGCAAAGAGTCCTTCATGCATGCCGAGTGCAACAGCTTGCGCCACAAACACCAAGGTGGCCACGCCTGTCTTGCCGCGCACGACGTTGCCCTGGGTCAGCGTGTTGATCAGCCTGACTGCCCCTGCCATTTCAGCCGCAGCTTGATCGACCGTCTGCGCGCTGGAAAACCAGACATGAATGGCAGGACGGCCCTGGTCCGGCAACAACTGGTTGGCATCATCTTTCGTGGTGCCGTTCAATCGGATCTCAGCAGGCCAGTCCTGCCGGGGAAATGAAGCGTGCCAGTGCAACGCGGGCACAGCATGATGATCTGTCGACTTGAGTTCTGCTGCGGTGACAACCGGGGCATCAAGCTGCGTTGTCCAAAGCAGGCGTTCAATCTCGAGATGGCTGGTATCTTGCGCCTGAGCATGCCAGGGATCGAAACCTTCCTGCCAATGGCGGGTCCGTTGCCAAGGGTAGCTCGGCAGCCCAGACAGTGGCATCCTTGACTTGGGATACAGGCTACGCCAGTCTATCTTCAAACCCGACTCGTAGGCCTGTGACAACGTCTCAAGCAAGGCTGCCTCGGTGCCTCCACGCTTGAGCGAGGCAATCAATGCGACCTGCCTGCCTGCTGGCTGACATTCCGCAATCAGATTGAGCAGGACAGGATGGGGACCGATTTCAAGATAATGGGTATAGCCTTCGTTGGCCATCGATAGGATGGCGTCAGCAAAGACAACGGGATCACGAACATTTCGGTACCAGTAATCACTCCCCTCGATGGGCTGATCAAGGCGGGTCCCCGTGACAGTCGAATAGAGCTCAACAGCGTTGTCCGGCTTGACTAAGCCAGGTGCCAATTTGGCAAGCTCTGTCGCTGCCTGATGCATCGCCTGCGTGTGGAAAGCGAATCCACCATCGATGAGTCGGCAATGGATTTGCTCGGTGTCCAGCTGAGCCTTGAAGAGCAGAATCTTGTCCTCTTCACCTGCCACCACACAACTGGACGGACTGTTGACAGAGGCAAGACTCAATCCCTCAGGCAGCCGCGGCTGCAAATCCTGGTGATGAGCGCGAACAGACAGCATGCGTCCGGCTGGGCCAAGCTGTTGCATCAGTCGACCACGCTTCACGATCAGGCGCGCAGCCTCCTCCAGGCTCAGGGCACCACTGGCCCAGCATGCCGCTACCTCGCCGCAACTGTGCCCAACCACGCCATCTGCCCGAATGCCATGATGTTTCAGCCACGCTGTCCAAGCGACCTGCAAGGCAAAGATCGCCATCTGCGCAAGATCCGTCCGTAGCCACTTGTGCGAGGTGGCCTCTGCTGTATCGGCAAGTTCCTGGATCACAGACAAGCCAGCATGTTCGACAAACATCGCGTCACAGCGATCCATGGCGTCTTTGAACACTGGCGAGTGCTGATACAACGCCATGCCCATGCCTGGCCACTGGCCTCCCTGGCCGCTGAAAACAAAAGCCAATCTCGCTGGCTGACCAGACCTTGAGGAGGCCGTGGTGAACTGATCCAACTTCGAACTCAACTCATCCGTCGTTTCGAACTGGATGGCAGTGCGATGGGGAAAATGGGCGCGATGCACCGTGGAAAGACTGGCGATGCGTTGAGGGTGCAAGCCGGGATCTTGCCTCAACAGTCTTGCCCATTGCCTTGCTTGGTCATGCAGGGCCGTCGTGGACTTGGCGGAAATGGCAAAAAGATATTGCCCTGTGTTGTCATCTGGAGGGGTGTCACCTTGGGATGGCTCCGCCCAGGTGGCGGAGGGCAATCCCACGATTGCGTGCGCATTGGTTCCGGCAAAACCGAATGAGCTCACGCCGACCCAGAGGCCTCGTTGCGATGGGCTTAAACTGACCTGGCGATGATTCACCTCCACCGCCAGTCTGGACCAGTCCACTTTGTCCGTTAGTCTGTCGGCGTGCAAACTTGCTGGGGCAATGCGGTGATGAGTGATCAGAATGGCTTTGAGCAGCCCGGCAATGCCTGCCGCGCTCTCCAGATGGCCAATGTTTCCCTTGATGGAGCCAGTCAAGAGTTTGGATTCCTGCTTTCGCTGCCCAAAGACCTCCTGCAAGGCACCCAGTTCAATCGGATCACCCAATGGTGTTCCGGTGCCGTGCGCTTCGAGGTAAGCGATGTCGTCTGGAGAGAGTCCTGACTGTTGAATGGCCTTGCGGATCAGGCGAGCCTGGGACGGACCGTTGGGAACCGTCAATCCACTGCTGTGGCCATCATGGTTGGTGGCTGTGGCAGCAATGACGGCCCAGATGGTGTCACGGTCCCTGATCGCTTGGGACAGCGGCTTCAGAATCACGAAACCTGCACCCTCTGAACGGACATACCCATCTGCCAAGGCAGAGAATGGCCTGCATTTGCCAGTCGGTGACAATGCCCCCATCAGGGTCAGGCATTCATGGCCATGGGGTGTCAGCACCAAGTTGACGCCACCTGCGACCGCCAGATCGCCATCCCCCGAACGCAAAGCCTTGACGGCAGCATCCACGGCGACAAGCGATGACGAGCAAGCCGTATCAATGCTCAGGGCAGGACCCTTGAAATCAAAGAGGTGGGCGACTCTTCCCGCAATCATGGAGTTCGCGATGCCGGTATAGGAGTAGGTGTCCATTCGCTGCGACACACCGCTTCGATATTGCGCACCGGCGTAGTCCACGTTGCTGACCCCAATGCAGGTAGCCACCTCCATGCCCCTCAGGGATTCAGGATCGATCCCTGCATGCTCAAGCGCCTCCCAAACTAGCTCAAGCGTGAGTCTTGCCTGCGGATCCAGCCCCTGTGCCTCGCGGTTCGACATATTGAAAAATCGATGGTCAAAACCGGCAACATCCTCCAGGAACCCCCCCAACACTGAGGCATGACCTCGGGAGGGAGGCATGCCGCTGACGACATCGCCCCCCTCTGTCAGGACTTTCCAGAGTGCCCCTGGCGAATCAATGCCTCCTGGCATCCGACAAGACATTCCGATCACGGCGATAGGCTCGTCCTGACGATCCATGAGTCGAATAGCGGATGTCTGCGCCTTGTTTGCAGCACTCAAGTGGGAAGCCATCTCTTGAGCGCTTGGATAGTCAAACGGCAAAGAGACGGGCAGGCTGCGGTTCAGACTGCGCTCCAACAGAAAGACAAACTCGGTCGATTTTCTGGAGTCAAGGCCCTGTTCAAACAGCGACACATCAGCCCGCACAGATGGGAGGCCAAGTTCAACGCAAATGCTCAATATCGTCTTGACCATGGCATGCTGATCAATCTGCCTTGAATCGTCATTCGACGATGCCACCTGGTGGAGGTGGTGATCCAATCCGTCCTGTCTGTCTCGTTCGGTCTCCCCGGGCGACAAGCCTTGCATTTCCTGGATCAAATCATCAAATTCACCCTCCTGAAAGCGCAAGGCAAGACTGACTCTCTGGATTTTCCCGCTGGTTGTTTTGGGAACAGACCGAATTGGCACAACAAAGTCAACGACACAACCCACCTCACGGGTCACATGTGTCTTGACAGCATTTGCCAACGGCAGAAACTCAGAGACGGAACCCTTGTGCACCAGGAAAATGACAATCAGCTCCTGCTGCGCCTGATAGATAGGCACTGAGCAAGCAACGACTTTTCCCAGCTCTACGCCCTCAACCTGTTGGGCGACGCGCTCCAGGTCCTGCGGGTAGTAATTCACCCCTGCCTGGATCAGGATCTCCTTCAAGCGACCTGTCACGGTGAGCCGGTCACCGATGACAAATCCCAAATCACCGGTTTTGACCCAACCATCCTCAGTAAAGAGACCGCTTGAAGCCTGGTTGTCAAAGTAATAACCTGGCGTGGCAGATTCACTTTGAAATTGAATTTCTCCCACATGCGCTTCCGGCAACACTTGTCCACCCAGATCGGCAATCCGGAATCGGCCATATTTCATTCTTCTGCCGATTTCGACAATCGACACCGCAGAGGACGGGTCGCGTGGGGGAGTGATTCGGTCACCGATGCCAAGGTGGCGCCGATCAAGGACATGCACCTTGATGGGCTCTCCGGGAAGGGGAAAACTGACACCCAGCGTGGCTTCTGCCAGGCCATAACCTGGGTACATGACATGGTGGGCCAAACCCGTGCCATGCATGTACGCATCGAACTCTTCGCAAACCTCGGCGGAAATGGGCTCGGCGGCATTGAACAGAAGGCGGACAGAGGACAAGTCCCATCCAGTTTTGTGTTCAGGCTTGGAGAGCTTGAGAAAGTGTTTCAAGCCAAAGTTATTGGTGCAAAGTACATTCGCACGGTAGGACGATGTCTTGGACATCCACAGGGATGGACGCACAACAAATAGTTTGGTCGGCATGAGGCAATGATCTGCCCCCATGAAAACAGGCAACAGATGCCAGCCGATGAGTCCCATGTCGTGCGTCAGCGGAAACCAGCTTAAAAAACGATCGTCTGGCTGCAGACTGGAAGTTTCCTGCCAGTCTCTCAGGTGCGTCATCAGTTGACGATGCGTGATCATCACACCCTTGGGTGTGCCGGTTGAGCCAGATGAAAACTGGATGAACGCAAGATCGGATGGCAGTATCGGTTTGGATGCGAGCACTGGTGGCGTGGTGAATGGCTGCAATTGCTCCAGTTCACGGTAATCAATGAACGTGCGTTCAAGCGCATCCAATGTCTCGCTCAACCCATGCTTTTCAGCGACCTCTTGATAGAGATCGCGCTCAAAACCATTGCTGATCCACAACGCTTGTTGGCATTGCTGAAAGACCAGAAGCAATTTAAGCCTGGTCTCCGCAGAGTTAGGAGATTTCAGTGGAACAGGAATATGCCCTGCCACCATGGCGCCCCAAAACGCCTTGACGAAGGCCTCTGGCTGATCCAGCGCGATGATGACGGGAGTCTGGTGACGCGATGCGAGGCTGAGCAAGTGATGGGCAATGCGCTGAGCAAACGTATCCAGCTGGCGGTAATCGACACGCCTCTCATTGTTTCCATCCAGTACAAACGTAACGCCCTTTTCGGGCCCGAGCTGTGACAGTACCTCAACAATATTCTGATGACCGGCTCTTTCACCAGGGGCATGTGGGGCCAAGCTCATTTCAGAAATCCTAAAAATTGTCTTTTTTCATTTAGCCTTGGGCGGTGATGTGCGTCGAGCATTGGAAAAATGAACAGGCAAAACCGCTTGCAACCCATCTTGTCGATTACTGAAATGATATTTTTAAGTAAACTGCTTCGAGTGTAGTACAGCTATCCTGTTTACGCATAACTTTATGGGTGCCACCATACTTAGTCCTGCCTCCCAATATCATTTTTGTCATATGCTTTCATTATCGATCCAAGGCCAGTGTTGCATCATGCTGCTCACCACACCACGTCCAAACCGGGGACCCATCGATCGTCATGACTGACAACCAGCTTCACTATCGGCGTTTGCTTGCCGACAGAACTGTCACGCATTGGTGCAAGTGGGCCACTCTGGCCAGTTTTGTGCCCGTGAGCACCCTGGATGTGCTGGCGATTGCGGGTACCCAGGCCAAAATGATTCATAGCCTGTGCAAGATCTATAACGTCCCCTTCGAAAAAGAAGCAGTGTCATCGATTCTGTCCAGTTTCGCGGGTGGAGGTATCGCGGCGCTCTTGGGCGGCTCAGTCGCTGGCTCCTTTGTGGGTAAGATTCCCTTGGTGGGAAAGCCGTTGCTGGTTGCCTCTTATCCCCTGTTTGCTTATGCGGCCACTTATGCCATCGGGGCGGTTTTCATTGCCCACTTTGAAAAACGGGGGACGGTGGAGGACTTGTCCACAGAGGCCTTTCGCGATTTCTACAATCAACGGCTCCTGCACGCCAAAAGCATATTCAAACGCACGAAAATCAAAACTTCCTGAGCCCTTCCTGCATGACCCTCAG